>JAAUYB010068597.1_pt1 | contig 41170 bp, 19 predicted proteins | sample 7278071 | NCBI WGS metagenome assembly JAAUYB01 (sample SAMN14350121, study PRJNA611818) | marine sediment metagenome | isolation source: surface marine sediment (1.8m) | place: French Polynesia: Moorea | collected 2018-08 | reverse complement strand
CAACCCGGTAAGCTAGGTTCCAACGCCCAGGTCATCAAGGTAACCCAGACATGGATTCCATCCGTCAAATATCGTGCTCTTCTCTCCATCATTTATCGATCCCAGGCTCACTTCGGCCAGGAACTGAACCCGGAGAGTTATGCCATTTGTAAGGCCGATATGATGATCAAAGGCCAGGAGGTGTCCAATATCAAATTGGGCAATACCCTGTCTAATGATCAACTGGTGGGCCGGGGGTTCGACTACCTGCTCTCCAACCCGCCCTTCGGCGTGGATTGGAAGAAGATTGAAAGCGATATCAAAAACGAACACAAGCTTAAGGGATACCAAGGCCGTTTCGGTCCGGGTTTGCCCCGCGTCTCGGACGGCTCCCTGTTGTTCCTGATGCACCTGATCAGCAAGATGAAAGACGTGGCGCCCGACGGCGGGGGCGGCTCGCGCATCGGCATCATCCTCAACGGTTCGCCCCTGTTCACCGGCGGCGCGGGTTCCGGCGAGTCCGAGATCCGCCGCTATCTTTTGGAAAACGACCTTTTGGAAGCCATCGTGGCCCTGCCCACCGACATGTTCTACAACACCGGCATCGCCACCTATATCTGGATTTTGTCCAACAAAAAAACGGCGAACCGCCGGGGCCGGGTGCAGTTGATCAACGGCGTGCACCTGTACGGCAAGATGCGCAAGTCGCTGGGCTCCAAACGCAACGAAATGGGCGAGGACGACATTGCCGCAATCACCCGCGCCTTCGGCAACTTCGAGGCGCTTGGTCCCGTCCCCCTGGACAAACCCGCCGAGACGAAGAGCAACCGGGGCCGGCAGGCGGCAAACGGCAAATCCGAGGCCCCTAAAACCTTTGCGAGCAAGATCTTCGAAAACCACGCGTTCGGTTACCGGCGCATCACCATCGAGCGGCCCCTGCGCCAGTCCTACCGGTTCAGCGATGAACGCATCGAGCCGCTGCGCTTTGCGCCCAAGCCGCTGGGCGAGCCCATGAAGTGGATCGTGGCAACCTACGGCGAAGACGCGGCGGACCGCTTGAGCGAACACGAGACGGCCATACGCAAGCACCTCAAGACGCACTTCAAGGAGTTGAAGGAAAAGAAGATCAAGGAGTTGTTGAACCCGGAGACCTGGCAGGCCCAGGCACGGATTCTAGACAAGGCCCGGCGACTGCAAGCGGCCGTCGGCTCCGAGCAGCACGATGATATGAACGGCTTCGACGCGGCCCTGAAGGCAAGCGGCGTGAAGCTGGAAGCGGCGGAGAAAAAGCAGATCACAGCCGCCATGAGTTGGACTAACCCGGAGGCGGCGAAGGTCATCAAGAAGGTGCACAAGGGCACGGCGGCGCGGCCGCTGTACGGCCTCTTCGCCGTGGACGGCCGGGTGGTGGAATACAAAAGCGACAGCGACCTGCGCGACAACGAAAACGTTGCGCTGGACCCGAACCGATCCGTGAACGACCTCAACGAGGCCTATTTCCGGAAAGAGGTGCAGCCCCACGTGCCCGACGCCTGGATCGACCCGAGCAAAACCGACGAGATCGACGAAGAGATCGGCATCGTGGGTTACGAGATTCCCTTCAACCGGCACTTCTACGAATACCGACCGCCCCGTGACCTGGTGGAGATCGATCAGGATCTGGATCGGGTGAGTGCGGAGATCATGAAGCTTCTTCGGGAGGTGCATTCGTGATTTTGGGGAGGTATCAGACTTATTTGGAGCAAAAGAATTCCGAAATATCATGGCTGGGCAATATTCCAACTGACTGGAAACTCAAACGGTTCAAAAACCTATTTCGGATTCAGAAAAGAATCGCGGGGGAGGTTGGTCACGATATTCTTTCAATTACCCAAAGAGGCGTAAAGATTAAGGATATATCAAGTGGTGACGGCCAATTGTCTATGGATTATTCGAAGTATCAATTAGTCCATTGTGGAGAATATGCGATGAACCACATGGATTTGTTGACTGGTTATGTGGATATATCCAGATACAACGGCGTAACAAGTCCTGACTATCGAGTGTTCACTCTTAAAGATAAAGGATCGCACGATAGGTATTACTTATACCTACTACAGCTCTGTTACATCTCCAAAATATTTTACCCGCTTGGTCAAGGAGCTGCCCAGTTGGGTAGGTGGCGATTACCCGCGGAAGCCTTCAACAATTTTGTTGCCCCCTCTCCTTCAAAGGAAGAACAAACCCAAATCGCCAACTTCCTAGACCACGAAACGGCAAAGATCGATACCCTAATCGAAAAGCAACAAGAGCTCATCGAACTGCTAAAAGAAAAACGCCAGGCAGTGATCAGCCATGCCGTCACCAAAGGCTTGAATCCCGATGCCCCCATGAAGCCCTCCGGCGTTGAATGGTTGGGTGATGTGCCGGCGCATTGGGAAGTCACGCGATTAAAACATGAATGCAGTGATATCGTAGATTGTCTTCACTCCACGCCCGAATACAGCAGCTTTGGTGTGTTTCCAGCTATCCGTACCGCTGATATTACTCCCGGTAAATTGGATATTGAAAATGCCAGGCGTGTTGATGAAAATGTTTACAAAAATAGAAACATACGTCTGACGCCACAAGCAGACGATATAATCTACTCTAGAGAAGGGGAGCGTTTTGGAATCGCGGCACTAGTTCCCAAGGAAGCAATGGTTTGTCTTGGCCAAAGAGTTATGTTATTTAGAGCAACAAAAACTCCAAAGTATTTAATGTGGTCTCTAAACTCAGATCCCACATATCGACAAGCACAACAAGACGTAATTGGTTCAACATCTCCTCATGTTAACGTTGACACAATAAAAAACTTCTATTTGGCGTGGCCACCAGAAAATGAGCGAGAGATTATTTCATTTCACATTGATCGATCAATAGAGTCTTTTGACAAGATTGAATCAATAGCATCTACCAAAATCGATCTTCTCCAAGAACGTCGAGCCGCGCTAATCTCAGCAGCGGTAACCGGCAAGATCGACGTCCGCAACTGGCAACCCCCCGAACCGACTCAAGAGGAACCGGCATGATCAGACCACCAGGCGACAGGGCCAACGAACGAACCTTCCAAAACGACATCATCGCCGAGATGGTCGCCAACGGCTGGATCATGAACAAAGAAGGCGCCTACAACCGCAAGTTGGCCCTGTACCCCAAGGATCTGCTGGACTTTGTCAAGGACACCCAAGAGACCCAATGGAAGAAATTTTGCGGCCTGTACCCGAAAGACCCGGAACAGAAGTTCCTGGAACGGGTGGCCGCCCAGCTGAACAAAGTCGACCCCAACGCGTCCAACAAGGAGATGCGCCGCTTCGGCACGCTGGGGGTGTTGCGCCATCCCCTGCGCGACCGGGGAACCCGCTTCTTCCTCTGCCAGTTCAAGCCCGAGCACGATCTGAACCCCAAGACCCTGGCCGATTACAAGAAAAACCGCCTGAGGGTGGTTCCGGAACTGGTCTACAGTCCCTGGATCACCAAAGCCCAGGAAAACGAAACCGGCAAGGCGGCCCGGAAATGGCGCATCGACCTGGTCTTGTTCGTCAACGGCATTCCCGTGGTCACCATGGAGTTGAAGTCCGAGTTCAAACAATCGGTAGACAGGGCCGTGCACCAGTACCGAACCACGCGTCCTCCCGTGGACCCCAGGACCAGAAAGGCCGAGCCCCTGCTCACCTTCAAACGCGGCGCTCTGGTGCATTTCGCGGTAAGCCAGTACCAGGTGCAGATGACCACCCGGCTGGAGGGGTCCAAGACCGGCTTCCTGCCCTTCAACCGGGGCACCCGGGAGGGCGGCGCGGGCAACGACGTGCCGGAGGACCGCAATCGATACGCCGTGGATTACCTGTGGAACCAGGTCCTGCAACCCGACAACTTCCTCAACATCCTGGCCCGCTTCATCCATCTGCAGATAGAAAAAAAGCAAAACTGGCTGGGGTTGAAGTACCGCAAGGAAACCCTGATCTTTCCCCGCTACCACCAGTGGGAGGTGGTCACCCGGCTGATCGCGGCGGCGAAAAGCGAGGGGCCCGGGCACAAATACCTGATCCAGCACAGCGCGGGTTCCGGGAAATCCAACTCCATCGCCTGGACGGCGCACCAACTCTCGTCGCTGCACGACGACAAGGGTGACAAACAGTTTCACTCGGTGATTATCGTGACGGACCGCACCGTGCTGGACGCCCAGCTGCAAGACACCATCTACCAGTTCGAGCACAAGGACGGCGTGGTGGGTCGCATCACCCGCGACGAGGGCGCGGGTTCCAAGTCGGAAAAGCTGGCGTCGGCGCTGGAGGGTTCGCAGCCCATCATCATCGTCACCATTCAAACCTTTCCCTTCGTTTTGGACGCCATCCAGGACAGCGTCAGCCTGAAGGAGCGCCGTTACGCGGTCATTGCCGACGAGGCGCATTCGTCGCAAACCGGCAAAACGGCAAGGCGGCTGCGGGAAGTGCTGATGATCGACGGCGAGGAAGGCAAGGAGATGACCGCCGAGGATTATTTGGACGCCACGGTGAGCGCTCGCCGGGACTCGCCCAACCTCAGTTATTTCGCGTTTACGGCCACGCCCAAACCTAAAACCCTGCAACTGTTCGGTCGATGCCCGGATCCGAACGAGACGCCGTCGAGAACCAACCTGCCCGAACCCTACCACGTCTACAGCATGCGCCAGGCTATCGAGGAAGGGTTTATCCTGGATGTGCTGAAGTCTTATACCAACTACAAGGTGGCCTACAAACTGTCGCTGAAGATACCGGAGGCGGACAAGCAGGTAGAAAGCAAACGGGCTCGGGTGAAGCTGAACCAGTGGATGCGCCTGCACGAGCACAATATCGCCCAAAAGGTAATGGTGATCGTAGAGCATTTCAAGGACAACGTGATGGGCCTGCTGAACGGCCAGGCCAAGGCCATGGTGGTCACCGGTTCGCGCAAGGAGGCGGTGCGTTACAAGCAGCATTTCGACAAATACATCGCGTCGAAGAAGTACGGCAAGCTGTACAGCATGGTGGCCTTCTCCGGCGAGGTGGTCTTCACGGAAAATGACAAGGATGCCAAGCACCTGGCGGGGCAAAAGTTCACCGAGAAGAATATGAACCCCGGCCTGAAGGGCCGCGACATGCGCGAGGCCTTCGACGGCGAAGATTACAATGTGTTGATCGTGGCCGACAAGTTCCAAACGGGTTTCGACCAGCCCAAGCTGTGCGCCATGTACGTGGACAAGAAGTTGGCGGGGGTGGAATGCGTGCAAACGCTGTCGCGCCTGAACCGGATCTATCCCACCAAGGCGGAGACGGGCGTCTTCATCTTGGATTTCTTCAACGAACCGGACGATATCACGGAAGCCTTCAAGCCCTACTACAAGACCACGGAACTGGCGGACGTGTCCGATCCCAACAAGATTTGGGACCTGTACGAGAAGCTGTGCGCCCCGGGTATTTTTTTCTGGCATGAGGTGGAACAGTTCTTCAGGGCCTATTTCCAGGAGAGCAAAAGCAACGCGGCTATCGCCAATATCTGCAAACCGGCCGTCGACCGATGGAAAAAACGCTACAAGCAGGCGCTGGCGGATTACGAGAAGGCCGTCGACATTTTCGAGCGCACCAAAGAGATCGACGATCCCGTGCTGAAGGCCAACGCGGAAGACGAACTGAAAGAGGCCAAAAAAGAGAAGGACCGCCTGGAAATCTTCAAAAAAGACCTGGGCACCTTCGTGCGCTTCTACGAGTTCATGAGCATGATCGTAGACTACGACGAGCGGGACCTGGAGAAGCTGAGCATGTACGCGCGGCACCTGCGGCCCCTGTTGCGGGAAGACGGCGCGGATGAAGACGCCGTCGACCTGGACAACGTGACCATGAGCCATTACCGGTTGTCCAAAATAAGGCAGCAGCGCCTGATCCTGGAAGACGGCGAGAAGCACAAGTTGGGACCGGGCAACGAGGTCGGCTCCGGCAAGCCGAAAGACAAAAGCGAAGAATTTCTGTCGCAAATCATCGACCGCCTGAATGAAATTTTCGACACGGACGAGTTGACCGACGGCGACCTGGTGGGTTTTGCCATGGTGATCAGCAACAAGCTGAGGGAAAACGAGACCGTGATGTTGCAAATGGCCAACAACAGTAAAGAGCAGGCCATGCTGGGCGATTTCCCGCGGGCGTTGGAGGACGCCATCATGGACTGCGACGAGGCGCACCGCAACCAGCGCGACCAGTTGTCCATGGACCCGGTCAAAATGGACAAGTTCAAAAGCGTCGCCTTCGATTTGACCCAACCACCGGTAGCCTTGCCGCTCTTTCGGCAGCCCGAGGCGCCACGCCGAGAGGTGGGCGGGTGCGAGGTGGTCACCCGGCCGCCGGCGGCGGATCGTTTCAAAACCTGTGTGCCCCTGGTAGACATCGCCGCGGCGGCGGGCGCCTTCAGCGAATCGCAGGACACGGGCCTGGCCTGTCTGTTGGAGGCGGAGGATTGGCTGACCCTGCCCGAAGGCAAGGCGCAACCCGGCAGGTTTGCGGCCCGGGTGGTGGGCCGATCCATGGAACCCATGATCCCGGACGGCAGCACCTGTCTGTTCGGCCCGGTGCGGGGCGGCAGCAAGAACGGACTGCCCCTGTTGATCCTGCTGCACGACCAGACCGACCCGGAGCACGGCGGCCGTTACACGGTCAAGATCTACCGCAGCGAAAAGGTGGAGGCTGAAGACGGCGCACTGTTGAACACCCGTGTGATCCTGGAACCGAAAAACCCGGAATTCGAGGCCATGGTCTTCCGCGAGGAAGACGCGGAAGGACTGCGGGCGATCGGGCGTTTCCTGGAAGTGTTGGCCTTTGCGGGTGAATGAGTAGACTCCGGTTTCGGCTGAATCGACCCGCGGTTTTGACGCGCTCTCGGGTAATCCGGGCTTTTCTTTTGCCTGATTCGGGTTAAGATGAGGCAACATCGATAGATATGGAGATCATAGATGAACTCGAATCAATCCGCACCTCGTTTCAGTTCGCGCCTGGCCATGATCCTTACCTGCATGGGCATGGCCGTGGGGACCGGGAATATCTGGCGGTTCCCTCGGGAGGTGGCCTCCAACGGCGGCGGCACTTTTTTGATTCCCTGGTTCATCTTCCTATTCCTATGGTCCATACCCTTGCTGATGGTCGAGCTGTCCGTGGGGCAGCACAATCGCAAGGGACCCTACGGCGCCTTCCTGAACATGATCGGCGAGAAATTCAGCTGGATGGGCGGCTTCATCAGCATCTGCACCATGCTGATCATGTGCTACTACGCCGTGGTCACGGGATGGACGCTCCGCTACGTGCTCTTCGCCTTCCAGGGCTCGCTGGCTGGTTTGGACAATACCGCCGCGATTGCCCTGTTCGACAATTTCCGCTCGACACCGGAGGCCTTGGGTTGGCACGTACTCGCCGTATTCCTTGCCGCCTTTTTCGTCTACAAGGGGGCCGGGGGCATCGAGCGGCTGAACAAAGTGCTGATTCCCATGCTCGTCCTCATCCTGATGATCGGTGCGGTGAAGTCGCTGATGATGACCGGCGCCGGCGGGGGTTTGGATTACCTGCTCACCGTTGACTGGGAGCGCCTGGCCGATCCCAAGCACTGGCTGGCCGGACTGACGCAATCGGCCTGGTCCACGGGCGCCGGATGGGGCCTGATGTTGGCCTACGCGGTTTACGCCCGCGACAAGGAGGACCCGGTCACCACGCCCATGGCCACGGGCGCCGGCAACAACAGTATCGAACTGATCGTTGCCCTGATGATCTTTCCGGCCCTGTTTGCCATCATGCAAGCGGAAGCGGTGACCTATGTTTCAAGCGCCAGCAGCAAGGGAGGGATTGCCTTCCATGTGGTGCCGGTGCTGTTCGAGAGCATGCCGGGCGGCAACTTCGTACGCACCCTGTTTTTCATCGGCCTGGCTTCAGCGGCTTTGACCTCCCTGGTGGCCATGATCGAACTGAGCGTGCGTTTCTTTGCCGACTTCAACATGCCGCGCAAAACGGCCTTTGTGGTGACGGTTACTTTGTGCGTGGTCGTCGGGGCGCCCAGCGCGCTCTTCGATGCGGTGTTCGACAACCAGGACTTCGTTTGGGGCGTCGGCCTGATCGTCTCCGGCCTCTTCCTTGCCTTTATGGTGCTGCGTTTCGGCGTGAACCGGTTCCGCTCGGAAATCCTCAACCAAAACGCCACCTGGCTGAAGGCCGGTCCCTGGTTCAACGGCTTGATGGTGCTGGTGATCGTGGAGGGCCTGGCCTTGTTGATCTGGTGGTTCATCCAGGCCGGTCAATCCTTCCAAATCCAGTTCCTGGTCCAGTGGGGATTGCTGATCGGCATCCTGATCGCGCTAGGCGGTTTCCTGAACAAACGCATGAAGGGCGGTTGACGATTCGCGACTTCGATCCGCCAAAATCCGATGGTTGTTACAGTTCCAACTCCGGGAAGCCCGCTTCTTCCAGCGGGATCAACTCACGTCGGGTGGACTGTCCGTTGCCGTTTTCATCTCGCCAGGAATAGAGCTTGTGCCAAACAAGGTCCGCCGGGGAGATTTTTCCGTCCGCATTACCGCCGAATTCTTTCCGGTCGAATATAGCCAGAGCATCCCAGGGATCATAAGCGATGCCCTCGAAGCTGAAGATGGCTAACAGGAATTCCTGCACGCCGTCGATCCTGTTGTTGAGGTTGGTATCCATGACCAGAATGCCGCCGTCCCCAAGCAATAAAGGCTCCGGGTACTCCGTCGGCCGGGTTTTGAGGAACCAGTCGTCTTCGCAGCCGGGGTCGATACCCGGGAAACAGTCGGAAGTACCTACCTGGACACAAGCGCCGTGTATGCATTCCATGCCGGATGGACAGGTCAGGACACAACCGTTCAGGTTGACGCAAGCGCCGTTCACACACTCATGGTCGGGAGGACAGGTACCGCAATCACCGATGTCGATACCGCCGCCGGGACCGCCCCCTCCTTTTACGCCGCCACCGGTGTTCGTGGGTTCCGGAATGGTGCAGGGATCACCGTTCTCTCTCATTTTAGAATGTTTTTGCACTGTATAGGTCGGTGGGCCGTAGCCCACACCAACCGAAAAGCCGAAACCACCGAGTGTGAAATTGAGCGTGCCGCCTGCTATTTTTTGCTCGATCTCGATATGACCGGCGCCATAGGCGAGATAGGTATCCGGGTCAAGGCTGAGCACGGTGGATTCGGCCACTTGTTCGATCGATTGTGAAACGCTTTCCGTTTTATAGTCCAGATTGGCGGTCGTGAGACCGTCCTGACCAGGTAATTGCACACCCGCACCGATCCGGTACATCCAAAAATCCTCAACGATTTTGGTATAAGTTGCGAGGGTATCTGAATCAATCGGTGGGCCGTAAAGAGCGAAAAAGCTCATATCGAACTTTACAATCGTCTTCGCGCTGAAATTTCCATTCGAGGTATTGCATGCCTGGTTTTCAACAGAAACTCTGAAACTACGATGGTTATCGATAAAACCGTCATAGAACTTGTGGCAAATGTCCAATGCGGTTGCCGCATCCATGCTGCCTGTTTTTCCCATCACGGGCGCCGGTTGTCGGGCGGGAGGGTCGGTCAGGCGGATCGTTCTTTCCATGCTCGGCAGGATTCTATACACCGCGAAACGGGTAAAGCCCATTTTGGCTCGGTCAGATAGGGGCTCCATCAAGCGGGAGACCCATTCCTTGAGCACCTTCTCCAATTCGTAGTCGTGCAGATTGTCCACGCGCTGACGAACTTTCTGCTCCCACAGACGGTTGTAGTAAATGGAAAAACTTTCTTTCGTCATCCAGGCCAGTTTGGGGAGTTCTTCCAAGGGGTATCCGTAGCTTATAAGGTCTCGAACAGCATGCTTGCGGTTTTCCTCATTGGAGTAATACAAATTGGATATGGTCATGTCAAAGACCATTTCGAAGGGGAAAAGCTCCGGGTTTTTCGAGCCCCTGACCTCGATTACTTTATTCGTAACGGGTATGCCGCCGTCCAGCACGATTCGTGCTGCTTCGGCCCGGTATTCCTTTTTCATTGCTTGGATGGTGTCGGCGATACGGTCGTTACGATCGGGTTTCAACCACTCGGAGATATCGGTCTCTGTCAAACTTCGATCTAAATCCTGGGCAAAGCCGGCGATTGAAAATATGAGGCAGAGCAATACCGGAATTGATGAAATACGCAAATCTTCTCCCCATTAATCGAGCATGACGGCCTGTTACCGATCAGGTTTTGAGCTTGCCGGCAAGACGCCATAAATGTTTAATCAACCCAGCCGGTCCAGGGTAACGGTCGGTCATCATTTAGTCAAGTCTACAAAATTGAAACATTGAAGAAAATGATGACTCCAAGTGATCGACAGAGGTCGGCTGAATTTACGGACGGATTTCATTCGCATCGACTGAATCGATCAGGTGCGTTCAATCCGCGGACATGACCTCGCCCACGGGTTCCCAGTAATCGCCGTTGAAGACGGCGACCTGCATCTTCTCGATGGGGAAGAAGTCATCGGCCGCCGTATCGATGGTGATCCCCGGGTTCAACAGCGCCAGGGAAAACCCGGACATGGAGGCTGCCGATTTCATGATGTTTTCGCGGCTCAAATCATCGCCCGCCTTTTCCAGAACGTGGATCATGGTCAAGGCCACGTTATAGCCGAAGAGATTGAGACCGTCCATGGGATCGCCCTCGCGATAGTAGGTCCGCATACATTCCAAGTAGCCTTGGAAGTCCGGGCTCTCCGCCAAACCCGGCGTTTTGGGGTCGACGATGTATCCCAGGGTGATGAGGCCCTTGCAGCGCTCCAAACCGGCCGGCTCCAAAACAGCCACGGACGAGTTGGCGACCGCATTCAGCAGGTGAACCGGCTTCCACTGGATTTCATCCAGTTTGCGGATGGCCTGAGCGGCGAATTTAGGCGTGGCGACGTTAACGAAGACATCGGCCCCGCTGGCTTTAAGCTTCAGAATCTGGGCGTCGACGGTGGGGTCGCTGACCTCATAACTCTGCGTGGCCAGGATCATGGTATCGGCTCGATCACCCAGCGCTTCCCGCAAACCTTCCAGGTAATCCTTGCCATAATCGTCATTCTGGTAGAGGATCGCCAATCGGCCGTCGGGGTGGTTTTCCAGAAGGTAGCGGCCGGCCAGGCTGCTTTCGGTTTTGTAACTGGGTTGCCAACCCATGGTCCAGGGGTATTTCTCGGGCTGTCCCCACTTGGTGGCGCCGGTAGAGACGAATAGATGAGGGACACCCTTGCGGTTGAGGTACTTGTGGACGGCGGAATTGGCCGCGGTGCCCAGATTGCCCATCATAAAAAGCACCTTTTCACGTTCAACCAGTTTGCGCACCTGCTCCTTGGTTTTGGGCGGGCTGTAGGCGTCGTCGAGGCTGATGAAATCGATACGGCGACCGTTGACCCCGCCGTTTTCATTCACGGAGGCAAAGGTGGCGGCAATGGCCTTGCCGATGGTGCCGTAGGCGGAAGCGGGCCCGCTGTAAGGCATGGTATTGCCTATTTTGATGACTTCGGCGCCGGCGTCCGCGTCCTGTTGACTGCCGCCGCACGCGGTCAGCAATAGCAAGGCGAAGACGGTGCATCCAAGCCTTGGGTCAATCTGTTCTGCCATAACGTCCCCTCCCGGAATCCATCGATAGTACCCATTGCGACCCGTGTATTCTACCAATTCGACGGTTTGTTCGGCGGATCTTTCTCCTTCTGTTGGATCGAACCGCCGAATATCTTATCGCTACAACCATTTCTGTAATTGAGCGCCGACCTCTTTGACATTGGGTTCGTCCAGCATGGTGATGTGGTTGCCGGGCACCGTGGCGACCTGTAGTTTGCCGTTCAGCATGGCCTCCCAGGCTTTTTCCGGGTGGTCCGGGTTCCAGGCGTCTCTTTCCGAGGCTCTCAGGAACAGGACCTCGCCCTCGTAGGGATAGATGCAGAACTCCGCCATCAGGTCCAGGTTGGTTTCGAAGACCTGGTGGTAGCGGCCCAAATCGCCGGTCACCGGGTCGCCTTCCGCTGCTTCCTTGCGCAGGGCTTCGATTCTGGCCAGGGTATCGGGAGACATGGCCTGCAGGTATTCTTCTATGTCGAAGCGGCCGTCTTTGACCAGGCTGTCCGTTTTGACCTCGCCGGGTCCGGGGGTGTCCAACAAGGCGACCATGGAGATCTCGGCGCCCTCGTTTCTCAGGCGCCGGGCCACCTCGTAGGCGATGCAGCCGCCCATGGAGGAACCGGCCAGGCGATAGGGTCCCTCGGGTTGGAGCGTTCTGACCACCTTGGTGTAGTGGTCCAACAGGCTTTCGAAGTCCCGGTCCAGCGGCTCGCTACCGTCGGCGCCGCGTTGACGGATGCCGTAGACGGGCAACCGGTCATCCAGGTAGCGATGTAATGACATGTAGCACAGCAGGTTACCCCCGGCCGGCGGGAAGAGGAACAGCGGCGGAACGCCCGGTTCCCCCTCTTGGAAAACGACCCGGTAGTGGTTCACGGAGTGATCCTCATGGCGGTCCTTGACTCTGGCCAGGAAGGCGCCGAAGGTTCTGGTTTCCATGAGATCGTAAACGGAAAAGGATTCATTGAGGCCGCGGCGCAACCTGCGGACGATACCGATTGCGGCCAGTGAGGAGCCGCCCAGTTCGAAGAAGTTGTCGGAATCCTTCGGGTCGTCCCCGCCCAGTTCGGCCAGCCAGGCCCGGGCGACCTGATCTCTCAAACTGAGCGAGGCCGGAGCCGGGGCGTCGTCTGCCGAACCCAGGTCCAGATAGAGACGCGTGAGCGATTCCGGGTTGCCGCGAGCACTCATGATGACATGCGGTTGCGCTTGTTGCAGGCAGCGTTCAAACCAGGTTTTGACCTCGACCTCGCTGAGCAGGAATTCGCGGCGCCGCTGGTCGCCGGAGGCGCGCAGGGTCATGCCCATATCCAAGCCTTCCCAACCGATGGAGAGAATGGGTTTGCCCGCCGCGTGTCCGCGCACGGCATAGGCGTCCATGAAGGCATTGGTGGCCGCGTAGACCGCCATGCCCCAGCCGCCGACCACACCGCTCATCGAGGAACAGAGCATCAACATGTCCAGTGAATCGTCACGGGTCAGCTCGTCTAAAATCACGGTCCCGTGAACCTTGGCGCGAACCACCCTGGCCGAGACCGCCCGATGGATATTGCGCAGATCCTGCAAGCCCACGGCGGCAGCGGCGTGAATGACGCCGTGCACGGCGCCCCATTGTTTGCGGGTTTTTTGCAGCGCGGCGGTCATGGAAGTACGGTCGGTTACATCCGCGGAGAGCACCAGCAGTTCGGCGCCTTTCTGTTCGATCTTGACCAGCCGCTTCAGCACCATGCACCGCGCATCGTCCAGTTCTTCAGTGAGCATACGTTCCCACTGGTCGCGGGCCGGCCATTCGCGTCGGCCGATCAGCACCAGCCGGGCCTGGACCTTTTCGGCAAGGAACTCCGCAATGGTCAACCCCAGGCCGCCCAGGCCGCCGGTGATGACGTAGACACCCCTGTCACGCAGGCGCCGGGGCGGTTCGTCCTCATGGGGTACCGGTTTGTAGACGGGAATGCGGCGTTGCCCGTTGCGCAATGCAATCAGCGGGCGTTCGGGCGGCCTTTGCAGTTCGCCCAGAAGCTCACGGGCCGTTTCCTCCGTCGGCAGCAGGTCGCCCAGGTCGATGCGCCGGGTTTTCATGAAGGTGATCTCCTGCGGAGCCACCAGGCAGGGCCCGTCGTTCAGAGTTTGCTCGGGTCTCATGATGTCATCGTCCACGCCGGCGGTTCCGTGGGAACTGACGATGGTCATTTCAACCGGTACGCCGCGCAGGCTGTTGGCAACGGCGCGCAAATAGAGGGTGACGTCATGAAGGTGATCCAAGGCCGCTTGCAGGCGCTGATCGGGGGAAGCAAACGGCGGGCGATCATAAGCTCGCAAATCCACGATCTTCAAGGGCAGACCTTCGCCGCACCATTCTTCGATAGTGGCCTCGTGATCCGACGCTTGTCCGTCCGAGGCGCTCAGCCAGACCAGGGTGACGGATTCTCCGCATTCTCGCAGCAGTTTCTCCAGGTGGAAGGCAAGGCCGTGAGAATCCGCAATCAAGTACCAGTGCCTGACATCCGACGTGGTTTCGGGGCCGGCCGGCGCCTTGTCCCAGACGCGTTGGAACAAAACCAGGTTGGCTGAGGCATCGTGGTGTTCCTCGCGTTTTTTCTCGGGCTTGTAGGGTTTGTGATGGAAGGGATAGGTCGGCAGAGGCACGCGGTGCAGATTTTTGGAAGAGGGGAACCAGGCGTCGGTCTCTAAACCCGCCTCCCATAGTTTCCCCAGGGCGTCCAGCGTGGGTAGATGGAGATCCTCGGGGGGCTTGCCGGGGTAGAGGGAAACGGCGCGGGAATCCTTGCGAAAGTTGGAGGCATGTTGCGCCACGGCCGATCCGCCTTTACCGGGCCCCATGTCGATGATCACCAAATCGGGATCTTGCAGCAGGGTTTCCATGGCTTCCTGCACGCGGCTCAATTCGCGTAGGTGCCTGCTCCAATAGTCGCCGTTGAGCACCGTGCCCGACCCGACGCGTTTGCCGGTAAGGCTGGAGATATAGGGCAGGCGCGGGCTTCTGGCTCCGAAACAGTCGGCGAACTGGCGCATGGGCTGCATGGCTTCGATCAGCATGCTGCAATGGGGGGCCAGGGGAAAGTCCTGTCGTCTGAACCAGATTTCGGCTTCAGTGAGTCGCTGTTCCAGTTCGGCAACATCGTCGGCTTTACCGCAGATTCCGGTGAGTTTAGGCCCGGCCGTGACACAAATCTCCAGGGACTTTTCCAGAAGCTTTTGAGCCTGCGTGGGCGTGACGCCCACCATCAGCATGGCCCCGGAACCGTGAGTGACGCTTAGTTCCGCACGGTGACTGACCAGGGCCAGGGCTTCGTCAAAACTCAGTGCGCCGGCGATACAGGCCGCGGCGAATTCACCCAGGCTGAGACCCAGGACCACACTGGGAGTGATGCCCTTGTCCCGGGCCATCCGAGCCGTGGCCAACTGAACGGCGAAGACTGCCGGCATTTCCCAACGAGGGTCATGACGACGTTCTGCAAGCTTATCCGCAAACTCCGGTTCCGGGTACAAGAGTTCGCGCAGATCGCCGCCCAGCCGGGCCTCCAGGAAATCGGCGCAGTCGTCGATCACCTCGCGGTAGACGGGTTCGCGGTTATAGAAGTTGCGGCCCATGTCGGCGAAACGTCCGCCCAGGCCCGGGAAGAGAAAGGCAACTTTGGGTTGGGTTTTGCAGGGAATGAAATCGGGGGCGTCGGTCAGGGTGCGGAAGGCTTCTACGGCGGACGCGCGGTCGGCGCAGGCCGCGGAACAACGGAATTTCATATCGCGCCGTCCTGCCCGCAGGGTGTAGGCGATGTCCTGCAGGGAGAATTCCTGGTGGACTTCCAGAAAACGGGACAGTCTGCGGGTCATGACGCGCAAGGCCTCCTCGCTGCCCGCCGACAATCGCAGCAGTTGAGGTCCTTCATCGGCTCGCCGTGTCGAGACCGGCATATTTTCCAGGGTGACATGCGCATTGGTGCCGCCCAAACCCAAAGAATTGACGCCCGCCCGGCGGACCGGATCACTCCAGATTCGCGTTGTCGTAGGGATATAAAACGTGCTTTTATCCAGGCTCAAACCCGGGTTGAGGCGTCGGAAGTTGGTCATGACCGGAATCCGGCCCTCACGGACTACCAGGGCAGCCTTGATCAGGCCGGTCACGCCCGCGGCGGTATTCAGGTGGCCCAGGTTGGCCTTGATGGAGCCCAAGGCGCAATGGTCGGGTAGATCGATCCGGCCGAATCCTTTGGTCAATGCGGCTATTTCGATGGGATCGCCCAGCCGGGTGCCGGTACCGTGGGTTTCTACATAGCCGATGTCCTCACCGCTCAGACCCGCCTTTTGCAGGCTCTGAATCACGGCGCGGCTCTGGCCCTCGACACCGGGCGCCGTGAAGCCCGCGCGCCCGTCGCCGTCGTTGGTCACCGCCGCGCCCTTGATGACCGCATGAACGGTATCTCCGTCACGAAGGGCGGCGTCCAGGGGTTTCAGGGCCACCAGGGCTACGCCGTCGGCATTGACCGTGCCGCAGGCCTCGGCATCGAAAGGTCGACAGACGCCGTCGGCCGACATGATGCTGTCCGGCTCGTACACATAACCCGTTTTCTCGGGGAACATGATGGACACGCCCCCGGCAAGGGCAATGTCGCAACTACCGGTTTCCAGGGCGCGGCAGGCGGCCTCCACCGCAACCAGCGAGGTAGAACAAGCCGTTTGCAGCGTGACGCAAGGCCCGTTTAATCCAAGACGGTAGCCTACACGGGTGGCGAGGAAGTCGGCGGCGTTGCCAAGCACCGCATTGAAGTGTTGCGAGCCGGTCTTGGATTCATTGCCCAATTCATTGATGAAATAGGTAGGAAAACCCGCGCCCGCGTAGACACCGATTCGTGCCGTTGTCTTTTCCGGCGTATAACCCGCGTGCTCCAGGACCGACCAGGCGGCTTCCAGGAACACCCGTTGCTGCGGGTCCGTCATTTGCGCTTCCCTGGGCGAGATGCCGAAGAAGGCCGCATCGAAGCCGAGGGCATCCTTCAGGACGCCGCGCACCGGTACGTAGTCCGGGTGATAGAGATCGGCCGGAGAGACACCGGCGCGAATCAATTCCTGATGGGTGAAGCGGGTGGTGGCGACCTTTCCTTGCAGGACCAGATCCCAAAGTTCCGGGACACTGTCGGCGCCCGGAAACCGGCCGTACATACCGATAATGGCCACCTCGGAGCTTTTTTCGGTAACGGCGGACTTCGGCCTGGCGGGCGTTTCGCCCAGCAGGGCCTTGATCTGGCTTTGGATGCTGGGGAATTGGAAAAGAAAGGTGGATTCCACGCGGCGTCCCAGGAAATCGGTGAGGATGTTGCTCAATTGCAGCAACAGGATGGAGTTGCCGCCCACCTCGAAGAAAGGATCGTCGGTTCCGAAATCGTCGTGGCCCAGCACTTTCTTCCACGCCTGGGTGACCAGCGGCGCCACTGATTCGGCATCCACCGTCCTGGCTTTGACGATCGTCTTCTCCTCGACGGCGTCTTCCGCGATGCCCACGCTTTCGGTGAGCTTGGGTTCCGGCAGGACGCTTCGATTCACCTTGCCCGACGGAGTCAGCGGCAATTCCGCCATGCGCACCAGGAAGGAGGGCAGCATGTACGCGGGCAGACGATCGGCCAGGAAGCGGCGTACCTCGGCGCTTTTCCAGACCTCGTCGGTTTCGGCATAGGCGATCAGGACCGTGCCGCGACCGGGGATTTCCTTGCAGGTCACCACGGCATTGCGCACCTCGGGATAATCCATCAGCACCCGAGCCACCTCGTCGGGCTCCACACGGAAGCCGCGAATCTTGACCTGGTTGTCCAAGCGGCCGATGAAGACCAGGCTGCCGTTATTGCCCCAGCGCACCCGGTCGCCGGTACGATACATCACCGCGCCGGATTGACCGGGCTCAGGAATAAATCGTTCCGCGGTAAGGCCGGGTCGGCCCACGTATCCCTGAGCCACGCCGGCGCCGCCGACGCATAATTCACCGGGTTGTCCGGGCGGCACGGGCTGACCGTCCCCGTCCAGCACGTGGATGCGTAGATTGGCCAGGGGTCCGCCGATAGGCATGGTATCGCCGGGCTCGCGCGGTAAGCGGTAGAGGCAGGTTGCCACGGAGACTTCGGAGGGACCGTAAGCATTGAAGCAACGACGACCCGGCAGCCAGCGGGCGGCAATATCGGGGGCCAGGGCCTCGCCGCCGAAGAAGATGGTGCGCAGGTTGGGCAGGTTCTCGGCCGGGGTAACGGCGCCGATGGAGGGCGGCAGCAGGATATGGGAGATGCGTTCCAAGCGAAGGAACCGGTTCAAGGGTTTGCCGGGCACCAGGTACTCGCGAGGAGCGGTGACCAGCGTGGAGCCGGAAGTCAAGGCCAGACCCCATTCCAGGAAGAAAGCGTCGAAGCCGGGACTGGCCAGTTGGATCATCCTACCGCCCGCGGTCATTTGTGCCGCGGCGGTAAACCCACTGACGAAATTACAAGCACCGCGATGACTGATCACCACCCCCTTGGGTCTGCCGGTAGAGCCCGATGTAAAAACAATGTAGGCAGGAGCCATGGGGCCCGGGTGGTAGGGTTCGGGATAGTCTCGAGACCAATCCGATTCACCACGGTGGACGGGCAGGCAATGGCAGCGCTCGACCGGAAAAGGTTGGGAATCATCACGCGAGACCAGGACTCGCGAGATGCGGGCATCTTCCACTATGGCCTGAACGCGGGAGGCCGGATAGGCGGTGTCGATGGGCACGTAAGCCGCCCCCGTCCATAACACGGCCAGGAGGGCCGTCACGCGATCCATGCCGCGCCGGCAGTAAATGGCCACGTTTTCGCCCGGACCCATGCCCTTCACGCTCAAGGAGACGCCGAGGGCCGCGGCCTGTTCCAACAGTTCCCCGTAGGTCAATTCCTCATCGCCTTCTTCCAGGGCAACAGCTTGGGGATATTTTTGAGCGGCATCGGCGAACATCTGGAACAGGTTCTCCGGTACGGGCGCTTCCTTACCCGTGCCCCAGCGTTGGAGTAATAGGCGTTGCTTTGCCGACAGCAGGCTGAGGCGGCTGACCGCGACGGCCTGGAAACGGATCAGGCGCCCGAGCAGCGTTTGGTAACAGTCCATCAGGCCTTCCATGGCGGCGCGATCGAAGAGGCTGTGGTCGTACTCCAGGTAGGCGTCCATATCTGAAGCGCCCAGGCGCAGGGAAATGAGCATATCCATTTTGGCCGTAAACATGGGCCGGTGTTCCGGGGTGATGCACAAGGAGCCGATTTGTACCTCTTCCGACTCTGCCATTTTCAGGTCGAAGAGCACCGGCGACAGGAATCGCGAGGTTTCGTTGCCGCGCGATTCCATCATCTGCATCAGTTGTTGCGGCGAAAGATCGGCATGTGCACGGTCTTCGATCAGCATCTCGTGGACTTCCTTGCACATGCCGCCGAAGTGGATGCCGTCGGCGACTTCGTAGCGCACCGGCAGCACGTTGAGCAGGGCCGCGATCAGCTTTTGGGTTTCCCGGTGGTCTCGACCGGCAAAGGTAACCGAAACAACCAGGTCGTTGCGGCCGCTGTAGCGCTGCATCAGGACGAACCAGGCCGCCAGCATCAGGGAGAAGGGCGTCACCCGCAGCTTCTTGCACAGGTCGTCCACGGAACGACGCAGGCCCGGCGAGAATTGGGTGAAGATGGAGGCGCCCTCGCCGCGCCGATGCTTCTTCCTGGGACGAACCAGGGGAAGATTGATACCGGTTTCGGCGCCGGCCAAACGCTTCTGCCAGTAATCGCGGAGTTCTCGCGTACGCGTGCGATCCATGCGCTGACGTTCCCAAATAGCCAGGTCGGCCGGTTGGATCTTGGGCATGGCGCCCCTGGTTTTGCCGCCGGTCAAGCCCTGGCGGTAGTGTTCCCACAATTCGAAGAAAAAGTATTGCAGGCCGTAACCGTCGCAGGCGATGTGGTGCACCATCACAAACAGGTAGTGCAGTTGATCGGAGACCCTGGCCAGGTAGACGCGCCACAAGGGGCCTTTCTGTAAGTCGAAGGAACGCGACAAACCTTCCAGCCAAAGCTCCTCCACTTCTTCCTTGTTGCAGTCTCGAACATCGAGCGCCGGCGACCCGGTCTCCTGAATGTTTTGGTAGACCTTACCCTCTCTCGTATAAAAGGTGGTGCGCATCATCTCGTGCCGGGTGACCATGCGGTTGAGGGACAGTTTCAACACATCCAGGTTCAGGGGGCCTTCAAAGCGATACCCCAGGGGAATCGTGTAGGTATTGCGACCTTCTTCCAATTGATGCAGCAGCCACATCCACTCCTGGCTGCGCGAGGCGGGAACGTCTTTCGGCCGCTGCTGGGGTTCCAGGTTCAGGCGGTCACTGGTATTTTGCAAGGTGGCAAGGGTCAATACCTCGGCAAGGTCTTTCAAGATGGGGTGTCGGGTGATCATGTTAGGCGAGATATCGCTGCCCAGCCGTTGCTGGAGTTCCATCGCCATGTGGGCAGCGGTCAACGAGTGACCGCCCAGTTCGAAAAAGTGCTCGTTGCGGGTACAGGTTTCTACCTTTAAATAGGAGCAAAAGAGTTCGGCCACCAGGCTTTCCATGCCCGGTTGCGGTATGTCGCCCTCACGTCGCGAGCTGTCGAATTGAGCCCTGGGGTCCGGCAGGGCGCGACGGTTCAGCTTGCCGCTGGAGGTAAGCGGCATTTCCGGCAGAAAGATATAGACGGAAGGCACCATGTAGGCGGGCAGCGTTTCGCCCAGGAACCGTTTGATCTCGTTGCGCTCGGGTTCCGCCGGCGAGTTTTCCAAAACCAGGTAGGCGGCAAGGTAGGCATCGTTGCGGTGGTCCCGTTGCAGGGTGACAGCTACCTGGCTGACTCCCGCGAAACGACCCAAGGCCGCCTCGATCTCGCCCAATTCGATGCGGAATCCACGGATCTTGACCTGATTGTCCAAACGGCCCAGATAGGCCAGCTCCCCGTCTTCCAGGCGGCGAACCAGGTCGCCGGTACGGTACAGGCGCGAGGTTTCGTTCAAGTGTGCCGGGGGGATCACAAAGCGTTCCGCGGTCAGGCCGGGCCGGTTCAGATACCCGCGGGCCAGTTGCACTCCGGCCAGGAAGAGTTCGCCGGGAACACCGACGGGCACGGGCTGCATTTCGGTATTCAGCACGTAAACGCGGGTGTTGCCGATGGGTTTGCCGATGGGCACCTCGGCCATGCCCGATTCGCAGGGCTGATGGGTCACATCGATTGCTGCCTCGGTAGGGCCGTAGAGATTGTGCAGCGATGCTGTGCAACGATCGTAGAAGACGCTGACCTGATCCGCCGTCAGCGCCTCGCCGCTGCATAGGACCAGCCGCAGCCGGGTCAGGGTTTCCACTTCCGGCGCCTTGAGGAACAAGGTCAACATGGAAGGAACAAAGTGGGAAATAGTAACCCCGGCCCTACGGATGGTTTCCACGAGATAGACCGGGTCCTTGTGCCCTTCCGGCAGGGCGATGACCAGGCGTCCCCCGAACAGCAGGGGCCAAAAGAACTCCCAAACACTGACATCGAATGTGTAGGCCGTCTTTTGCAGAACCCGGTCTTGAGGCGTCAACAGAAAGGTCTGCTGCATCCATTGCAGGCGGTTGAACAGTCCGGCGTGCGTGCACATGACACCCTTGGGAACCCCGGTAGAGCCGGAGGTATAGATCACATAGGCAAGTCCTTCCGGGGTGATTTTGGGAGGTCGATAGTCGGGGAGCGGTTCCTTTTCATCGAGTTGGTCCAAGGCCAGAACCGGGATGCCGCCCGCCTCGAAAGGCGCGCTGAACTCGGCCAGGGTTACAGCAGCCCGCGGCGCGGCATCCGACAAAATGTTGTCCAACCTGGCTCTGGGCGTGTCAGTGGCCAGAGGTAGGTAGGCGCATCCTGCTTTGACGGTCCCCAGAATGGCGACCACCATGAAATGGGAGCGCGGCAGACACAGCGCCACTAAATCGCCGGTTCCGGCTCCCAGCGCGGAAAGCCGAGCGGCCAGTCGATCGGCCCCGTCGTTCAGCTCGCGATATTTCAGGTATTCGCCCTCGAAATCCAGCGCGATCGCATCGCCCCAGGCGGCCACGCCGGATTCGAAGAGTTGGTGAACCGGAACGGGGCTGCCGTAGGATTTTCCGGTCTGATTCCAGACCGAAAGGGTGCGCTCCGCCTCCTGGGGCGACATGGCGGGTAATTCGCCCAGGCGCGCATCTTTGCCCTGTTGCGCCATGGCTTCGACGACCATCAACAGGCAGTCGAGCATGCGGCCTGCCTGAACGGTGCGCACCAATTCCAGATCGTAGGAAAGGCTCAGTTGAACCTTGTCCTCGAAAACCAGCATGGCCATGGAGAGCGGATTGGTGGGCTCGGCCAGGGCGTGTACTTCAATTTCGCTGATGGGATCCTCGATGAAACGGCGAATCATGGTGCCCACGCCGTAGTGAAAGTTACAAGTCGTTTGAAGCGTCGCCCGGCCCCCGGCCAATGACATGATTTCGGAAAGGGAAAGGCGTTCATGGGGCCTGAAATCGATCCAGTCTTGGCGTATATCCGCCAACAGCCGGCCGACCGTCTTGTTGAAGGTAATCATGGCGCGCAAAGGAACGGTATTGAGGGTAATGCCGACCATGGTTTCCAAGCCTTTCATCCCGCCCTTGCGACAACTGCGCGGCGCTCCGAAAGCTACGTCCGGTTGACCCGTATACCGTCCCAGCACAACAGCCCAAGCGCTGTAGGCCAGGGTTGCCATGGTTACTTTCGTTTCTTTAACCAGCTTGTTCAGGGCAACCGCGGTATGGGGAGAAAGGTCCACGGTGCGCATGCCGCGACCCCTCAGCGAACCGCCGGTCTCGCCCCGTGCACGCAACATGGGAAGAGTGCCGACCTGATCGAAATCACGCATGTAGTTGGTCCAGAACGCGCGCGCCTCGCTCCAATCCTGATCCCTGAACCAACAGGCGTAATCGCCGTTGTTCAAGCCTTTGGGCACGGGCGGTTGTTCCCGTTCCAACAGGTAGACCACCAACATGGACACGCCGACCGCATCATAGAGCACATGGTGAGTAACCAATGAGAAGCCCAGGCACTTGTCCTCCTTTTGGAAGATATTGAAAACTACCAGGGGCTCCCCGGCAGCCAGATCGAATTTGTGGAGGTGGGCGGTTTCATGGAAGTCCCAAATTCCCTCGTGAGATTCTATTTCCCAATGCTTGAGCGGCAGGACGGCATCCTCCCTAATCTCCTGGCTCCAGACGCCCTCTTCAACGCGAAGTACCTGGAAAAGGTTGGGAAAATTGGCAAGCGCATTGTTCCAACGCCGCTCCATTTCCGCCATGTCGGGCGGGTCGAGGAGAGCGCAAGTCACCTTTGTGGTGTAGGGGTCTTCACCCCGCGCTTGCAAACTCTCCACCAAAATTTGTTCCTGACTGGGTGAAAGTGGGTATCGTGACCGGTCTGTCATAAGGCGCCCCCAACCGGGTGTATGGATCGATGAACTACAAAGCCCCGGTAAGATCTATGTTTTTGCAAAATTCATTAAGTTGCAATGTTTTTGTTATCGATATTTTTATAAGTTAGAGCAACAATCAAATGTTACCAAGCGAGTCGGCACACCCTTATTCTACTTACTACGGCATTTTTGCCCCTGGAAAATAAGTAAGAGGGTCGTTTTTTTTCTTTTTGAACCTATTCGGTGATTTTTTTCGCATGTATGGATAGGGCGTTTCCCATTCATCCGGGGACGATTGAAACGACGGCGCACACTAATGTTATCAATAAGCAACGATTCGAACTCTGTAAATTTCCGTGAGTTAACAAAATTCCCGAGTAGACGACCGTGACGCCATGGTTACAGGAGTCGTCAGCATGAATTCTGAAAAAGAAAAGGCCGTCCCGGCCCGGGTGAAAGCCCCGGCACCGCCTCATTGACTCAGGGCATTCGTCAGGCCGTCAAACAGCCCCGCGCTCGGTCAAAAATCAACCAATGACAAAGTGTACAGCCATAAAACAATCTAAATCAGCCAAAATACCATAAATGAGCCCAACAACATATTCATAAGGTTGTGCCATTTTGTTCTGGGCGCATTGTTGAGAATCTCAAGCCGGCCGGCGGCGACTTTGGGCTCGTTGCGAGGGCCCGGCTCGGACTGAAATCGGCCGATGGGCGTATCGTGAGACTCACGATGTGTCTAATTCGACGGATCAGGCCGATGGTTCTATGCGCAACAGACTTCTAAGACAACGCAATCACAGCTTTCGGGGGACGGTATTCCCTGGTTCTTATCGCTGTTCCTGTACCGTTTTTCGACCTTATCGACTCTGCCTCATGTCTTTTCCCGGCGGCCGTCGCTTTCATTTCGGCGATTGAAAATACGTAGTCCGGCCCGATGCCCTGTTCGATTCCCGCGCCGGGTCTTCGTAAAAGAGGGATTCGGCACACGGCTGTTACTTTTGGGGGCCGGTCGCAACCGACCCGTGCGGGTATCACCGCACGATGTTACAGAGGTGTGCCGAAACCGGTTTGACATTGAGTTCTGTACGTAAGTGTGAGGAAAGATGTTGAGGGCAATCAAAATCATTGTTCCGTAAACATTCCTCATAACGACCGCTATCCCAGCGACCGCTCACAATATCCTCACAAAGCATAGGGCGTGCCGGCCAAAACAAAATCAGGCCGGCCAAAAGCCATGTCCGGTGCGACATGGTCGTGCCCTTGTCTACCAACGATTTACCCGTGGTCTCGGCAACGGAGAAATGAAATCGCATGCTCAGCATACCCGGCAATCGTACTCTCCGTGGGGAGCCGTTGCGGAAAATTCCACCATTTTGGGTTAATCTCCGCGACAATGCCGAAGGCCGAGCCGGTCTCACTACCGAACGATCGCAAGGCCTGAAGAAATCAATCCTGTTCTTCCCGTCCACCGATACTCAACATGGGATCAGGTTTTGGGTGTAGCCGTGATGACGGCGGCTTTCCACGTGCAATACTTCTACGGTTTTTTCGTAAAACTTGCGGGCGCGTTCAGGTGTTCGGCCGATAGCCACCACCCCCAGTTTGCCGAATTCGCTCAGGGCTCCGATCAGGTGGAAGACCACACCCTCCTGGCTTGCGCCATGGAAGTGAAGTCCGTTGCAGACCGCGATATCGATCAGGTCTTCCGCGGTCAGGCCCCGATAGATTTCATTTTCCAGGTTATCGGTGCAGAAATAGTAGCGCGCACGGCCCGTGGGCGTGAGGTATTTCCCGGTATCGGCGTCATATTCGCCGTCAGTCAGGAATTGCAACATCATGAACGGATGCGTGGTGCCGCCCTTGCGCAAATTGATTTCGATGGCGTAGTGTTTCCAGCCCTGGGGACCGGCCACCGAAATGAAATCGACCCCGAAACGTCCCAGGACATCGTAGCCGCGCAAAAGCCTGGCCACTCGGGCTCCCATTTCCTGGATTTCCAAACGATATTCACGGTTGGCGGGGAAGGTACAACCCAGAAAGACCTGGCCGGAATGTCCGCCCATCACCTGGTCGTGTGTAGAAATGACCTCGGCCTTACCGCCCGGGTTGATACGGCATTGTACGGACGGAGAGGTCTTCTGTTTACCCTCGATAAAGGTCTCCACGATGCCGCTCATCTCGCCGAAGCGCGCCATAAAGGGTTCGAAGCTCTCCGCCGGCGCCGCGAAACGCAGTCTGTCGACGATATTGGCTTCCACCCAATGTAGCAGTGAACCGCTTTGCGGGGCATCGGTGTAATCGAAAATGGCGTTACCCTCTCCCGAAAAACCCTCGTCCAGTTTGACCACCGCGCGCCGCAGGTTCGGGTCCATGCGTTTCAACTCGGCGAGAGCATTGATCACATCACCCTGATCGCGCAGGCTTTCAAAACCCGGCGGAATGGGAATGCCCGCCTCGCGAAAGATACGACGTCCGCCCGATTTGGAACCGAACGCGGTCAAATCGGGATCACAGGCAAACAAGGGAATGTCCAAGGCCACGGCCAGAGAACGTTCGAGCGGCGTGGCGTTGAAGCAGGTCATGTGGGCCGATTGGGGGTACTGCATTTTTTCCTTCATGCGCGCAACCAAACGGGGACGCGCCAGAACCTTCGTCGTCAGCGACACCGGTGAAGCGTCATAGCAACTCATTAAAACCAGCCGCTTTCTGGCGTGGTTCACGGGGACGCCGGGCAGTAAGTTGAGGAAATAATCGACAATGATGGGATCGACCGGTTGGCTGGTGACGAAAATGAGCTGCGTCCTTGGGAAACGCAGCAGCATGAGAAGACAGAGCATGCGCTCCTCGTAATGGTGCGCGCCGGAGATCTTGGCCAGGATCTCGGGATCCAACGTCAGGCTGGGAATGATGACGACGGTGCGCGGCGCCATGGGATCGGGGAACACATGTTCAAATTGCTGCCGAAAACCTTCTTGTAATTCTCTAAAACGGGCCTTTTCACGAGCTAATCCGGGAGGAGGAAGCGTTACAGTCATAGACAAGCCGCCTGAATCATTAATTGCCGGGTGCGCAGCAAAAAGCATACCGCCTCGAACATATCATCGGAACTGTCGGGTAGAACCGGGAGCCCGCGGAGGATCGTTTTCGACCCGAGTGGGGAAATATCCGCCGAACGGGGAATGTGGCGCAGCCTTTTCAGCAGTGAGAAAGTCACCTGGCACTGATTCTCACATGTGGTGAGAATGATCAGGCGATATTCACTCGTTTTTGTCTGAATGCCGCATGAATTCTAGATTTTCTGCTTGGCATGGTTCTGGCTGTGAATGATGCGGGCCGATTGGAAACATCGGCCGGGGCCTGTTACCTATCTAAGGAGTGTGTCATGTTACATTTTGCTTCCAGAGCCGTGTTTTGCATCGCTTTACTGGGTATGAGCGCTGCACTGTTCGCCGCGGACAATATTCCCGAGGTGAAAAACGGCAAGAATCCCGAGGGCGCCGCTTACACCCTCGAAATCGTGGAAGACCTCCGCATGGGCCCGGACTTGGGGGATGAATATCTCTGGCCGGGTTTGACAACAACGGTAACCGTGGATGATCGCGGGCATATGTACGTGGCCAACACGGGCGATCGCTGTATCATGGAATACGATAAAACCGGCGCATTCGTGCGCAAGATCGGCGGTCCGGGCGAAGGTCCGGGCGAATTTCAAAATCTGATCCTCTTCCAAATTTTGGCGGACGGTCGCGGGGCGGCATTCGAAGCCGCCGGCCAGGCCACCCGCCACGTCTGGTTCGATAAGGATATGAAGTTTGTGGAGCGCACCATGCCGGCGCCTCCGGGCACCATGTTCCAGCAAGCTTACTGGTCGCCTGACGGTCAACGCCTGTTCGTGCTGGGCATCAAGCCGGATATGCAGACCCGCAAGATCATCAGCAAGTGGATGGTCTATGTGCCGGCCTCCAAAACCGAACATGTCCTGGTTGAATATCAAACCGATTTTCCCAATCCTCAGACACTCGGCACACCCGACGGCTTTGCCGCGTTGATGGGCGAGAATATAAAACCTGTAGCCCAAGGAAAGCTTGGTCTGGTTGCCTTTGCCGCCGACGGCCGCACCTACACCGCGGTGGCCAAGCACTACGTGATTACGGCCTGGGACAGTGAAATGAACAAGCTGTTCACCTTCGGCCGCGACTACACGCCGATCTCGCAAACCAAAGAAGATATCGACGCGGTGGTGGAGCCCGTGGTGGATAATTTCCGCGGCGCCATGCCCGAACAACTCAAGCATTTATTTACCGAGAACACCATCCGCAAGGCTTTGGAAATTGCGGATTTCCCGCCTTCCCGTCTGCCTATTCAGGGTTTGAATACCACCGGTGACGGTAAAATCATCGCCATTCACAATGCCGATATCCTGGCAAATACCTATACCGGCGACCTGTTCAACAAAGAGGGTAAGTACCTGGGTCAGTTCAAGCACAAGATGAAAGGCTTGACCTCAGCTCAGAACATGGTTTTCAAAGGCGACTATATGTACCGCGTAGAGATCGGCGAGAACGACGAAACCGAAATCGTGCGCTATCGCTGCAAAGTGAAACCCGCCGACAAAATCTAACCGATTTTTTACCGGATTCCGGGAGGCCCGGTTCGCCGGGTTCTCCCTTTTCTCTGTTTACAAGTCCGCTAATTGTCGGGCCAGGTTCATACACTGCCGTTTGTAGCCCATTGCGCCGGTGCGATTATTGCGACGCCAGATGCGGATGGGCATGTACTTCTGGAGTTCGTAGAGCAGGTAGAACAATTTTCGCACCTGGGCCTCGTCCGAATGATCGCGGTCCTTGCCGTAGCCTTCCCAGAAGCTGGGTTCACTGATTCCGCAATAATCCAGAACGGCGTATTCTATTTCCACATCGCCCCACAGAGCCCGATCGAAGTCGACGAGACCCGTCATACGGCCCTCGCCGTCTACCAGGATGTTCTGCGCCCACACGTCCATATGCAGCAGGCAGGCATCGACGGGTCGATCGAACAGGGCACGGTGTTTTTGGAAAAGGCCGCGCATCATATCTGCCTCGGATTGGTCGTAACAGTCGCAGGCGACCACGTCATCGATCAGCTTGTTCCACATCACGGCGAACGCCGAAACCCAGTCCGATTGGGGTTCCATGGGGCGATGGGCGCCCAGGTAGCCGTATTGCGGCTCGTCCAGGCCCAGGCAGTTCGCGGCCTGAAGGGTGTGCAACTTTGACAGGTAGCGCCCTACCTGAGCCAGGACATCGGCGGAACGCCGAGGGGATAACCAACGGGCATCGCTGAGTGGTTTGCCGGGCAGGGATCGCATCAGCAACATGTCGCGATCAACCAGTTTGCGGCTGAAATCGTAGGTCGTTATTTCAGCCGCCGGGATATCCGTATGCGCCCGTATAATGCCGTGGATTGAAGGTTCCTGGCGCATCATTAAACGCTCGTAAAACAAGAACCCGGCATCGTCGGGCGGCGCAACTCGCAAAACATAGCGATCAGGGCCGGCGGTTACCCAAAAGGAGGTGTTGTGTTTCCCGGTTCTGATCGGCTCCAGTTCCAGGCTTTTCGGTGAGGTTTCCAACAGGTTTCCGGCCAGTTCTTTGTAGTTGATCTGCATGCAACCCCCGACGTGAAGCATCATAACACGGCGTTTGGAAGGAATGCGACATCGGCCTTATCGACCCGAGCCGTGATGTGCGGTTCCCCCGATTGTGTCTTCGTCCCCCTTTCTCTTTTAGACGAAAAAAAGGGTCTCCAGGTCTGCCTTATTCAGGTGTGGCTTTTCACATTTTTGTAGATGCAAAGCCCGTAGAACGTTACAATACAGCCGGATCTGTGAGGGAAGGTAACGTTTGGAATTTGTTTGTGTCGTCAATCCGGTATCCGGTCGCGGTCGCTCGGTAAAAGTCGCGGGCAAATTAAAGGAACGCCTTGTTAACGACGGACATCAGGTCCGTATTTTGGAAACCTCGGGGGATTCCGAAAAGTTCAGTCGTATCTGCGACTCCATCAAAGCCTCCGACAGGGTGATATGCATCGGTGGCGACGGCACCCTGCTTTACTTTCTTAATCATTGCTTTCAATACCGCTCCGTAGCGTTTTACGGCGTGGGCACAGCTAATGTCATCTCTATCGAATTCGGTATTCCCCGGCGTATCGACCGATTTGTGCGCATGTTGGAGGATGACTACCGCATCATGTTGCATCCGGGCGTAACCGACAACGGCACGCGCTTCCTGATGATGTGCAGTTTCGGCATAGACGGCATGGTTCTGAACAAGGTCTCCCAATTGGGCAAGAACCGCATGGGTAAACTGGCCTTCCTATGGCCGGTATTCCGCAGCATGACGGCCTACGATTATCCAAAGCGCGGCGTCTCGCTGGACGACGGCCCCATGAAAGACGCCTATTTTGCCGTGATCAGTCGTATTCAACACTACGGCGGACCCTTCCGCATTGCGCCCGACGCCGATCCGAGTAAACCATCCTTCCAGGTGGTTCAAATGGACCGTAAAGGGTTTTGGCCGACTCTAAGGTTGTTGTTCCACCTGATGATCGGCCGGGTGCCCTCCTGTCCCGGTGTTTCCGTGGATTCCGCGGAAAAAGTTGTCATTTCTTCCGGTGTAGATCTCATGTATTTTCAAGTCGATGGTGATTTATTTCCCGGTGAGGTCAAGGAATTGAAGGTTCTGCCCGATAGTTTCCCCCTGGTCATTCCACAACCGGAACGATAGTTCAGGCAGATTCTGACAACGGGGCTCAGATGCCCTTCACACCCCGCGAAACCCCTTGTCAGTAAACCATCGACGCCGTTTATCCACAATTTTTCCACAGGTGTGAGCAGGGTAATCCAGTTTTGAAACGGTGAAGGCGGGCGGATAAAAAAAGATAGTGTTCGCAAGCATTTGAGCCTTGCACAAATTTATGTGAATACCGCTTTCGGCTGACGACTACCAAGCGTTTTCCGCCGGATCAGGACGGTTTTCCACAGGCTTTTCCACAGCAAATGCGGAAAACTGTCAGCGCAAGGTTAGCGCCTGGTTATGCCGCCGGCCCATGCCCCGTCCGGGTTCCAGGACAACACAACCTAATACAACCCGTGCGAGGCCGTTTTTTCCTATCTGCCCTCGCCGCGCAGCACGAGCCGGGGCGGTGCGTTCCAGACACCGCGCAGACTCAGGTATCCCAGCGTCAGGGTGAGGAAGGGAAGCAGCATGGCGGGAGGCAACAAGGCCGTTGGGTCGGGGAAGGGATCGACCTCGAAAAGGAAAACGCCCAGCCCCCAGTTGGCGCCGTAGGACAACACCAGCCCGGTTAGCGAGGCAAACAGGCCCAGCAGGAAATACTCGATCAAGGTGATTTGAGCCATCTGGCGTCGATTGGCGCCCAGGGTTCGCATCAAGGCATGCTCGCCCAGGCGTTCGTAACGGCTGTTCCAAACGGCGCTGCCCAGGAGTATGAAACCCGTGGCGATGCACAACCCGGCCAGGAAACGGATGATGGATACCACCTTGCTCATGATCTCGTCCACGCTTTGCACCAGGGAGGTCATGTCCACACAGGTAACATTGGGGTATTGTTTCACCAATTCGCTCTGTAACCTACCCACCTGGCTTGCATCCGCGGTTCGCGCCGTCAATATGAACATGCCGGGCGCCTGCTCCAAAACGCCCTTGGGAAAGACCATGTAGAAGTTGGGCTGCATGCTTTGCCAGTTGACCCGACGCACCGAGGCAACTTCCAACTCCAGGGAAATACCCAGGATATCGACCTCCACACGATCGCCTAACTGCAGATCGAGCGTCTTCATGATGTCGCGCTCGAAGCTGACCGGGATAGGGGTGTCCTCCATACTCGCCTCGGCGATAAATTCACCTTCGAGCAGTTCCTCGGTGGGAGTCATCCGGTCGCGGTAGGTGCTGCGGTATTCGCGGCGAAGGGCCCAGTTGGGTATCTCCTTGTCCATCAATTCGCTGACCGGCACGCCCTTCAGGCCGAGCAGGCGCATGGGTATCAACGGCGTTGCTTCACCCATGGGGATCTGCATCCGATTCACCACGTTTTGAACACCCTCCAACTGATCGGGTTGGATGTCGAAGGCGATAAAGTTGGGTCGCTCCTCCGTTTCCATGCTCTGAAAGGGACTCAGCAGCATGACTCTGGTCCCGGCCAGGATGGATACCAGAAAAATCCCCATGCCCAAGATGATCAGGAAGACGGAGGTCTGATTATTGGGGCGAAACAGATTGGCCAGGGCATGGCGCCATGTAAACGGCAACTTGGGTGACAAAACTCCTCTGGCCAAACGACCCAGGCCCTTGGCGGTCAATCCCAAGATGAGGCCCGCGCCCAGCAGGGAACCGATAAAGATGGAGCCCTGTTGCCACGATCCGGTGCGCACCATGGCGAACACCCACCAGGATACCGCTACGCCGCCGTAGGCAAGCCAGACGCCGCGATCGATGCCCATGTGAGCCAGGTCGGGACGGAAACTGAGCATGGGGCTCATGCGCCTGATAGCCACGAGGGGGGCGGCCGCCAACAAGACACTCATCAACAAACCCCAAGACACGGCGATCAAGATGGCACCGGGTTGAATGGTGGACGAAAAGTCGATGGGCATGAACTCGGCTACCAGCACGGGCAGGTAATACTGAAGCGCCACGCCCATCACGGTGCCGATGACAATGGCTATTACGGCCATGGCGATAACCTGCAGCAGGTAGACGGCCGTCACCTGCTTCAACGTAGCGCCGAGACAGCGCAAAACCGCGATTTGGGTGACTTTTTGTTTAATGTGGTAGTGAACGGCGCCCGCCACGCCCAATCCGCCCAGCAGGAGGGTCAAACAAGCCACCAGGTTGAGGAAATTGTTCAGGTGGGCCATGCCCTCGCCCAGCGATTCCCGGCGGGTTTCCACGGTACTGTAGCCCAAGCGCTTGTCGCGCATCATCTCGTTCTTGGAGGCAACCAGGGCGTCTACATCGGTTCCCGGCGGTGTTTTGAAGGCCTTCCAGTAAAAGACCCGGCTGCCTTGCTGCATCAGGCCGGTTTCGGGGAGGAGTCGCAACGGCAGATAGATGCGCGGGCCCATCAGCGAGGTCATGGCGGTTTCGCCCGGCACCTTGTCTATGATGCCCGCCACGGTGAAATCTTTTTGCCCGATACGGAGGGTGTCGCCCACTTCGGCTTCCATGCGTTCCATCAGCGAGCGACTGACCAACGCGTTGGGGCCGTTCCGGTAGGTATCGGCAGCTTCCGGCGGGACTGTCTCGATGCGGCCGTAAAAGGGGAAGCCGCCTTCTACGCCACGAACCCTGGCCAAGGCGGCCTCGTCGCGTTCGGGAAAATAGGCCATGGAGGCAAAGCCGGTAATGGTGGACTTTTCACCGGGGATACTGTTGAAGAAATCCATGGTTTCCCCGTCGAAGGGTTGACGACTCCAACTCATCAGGTCGGCGCCCATCAGTTCCCGGGTTTGGCCCTGTACGGCCTTGCTGAGGTCGGTGCCGAAGGACCCCATGGCGACAAGCGCGGCCATGCCCAGCGACATGGAAAGGGAATAAAGAAACGCCTTGCCGCGCGAGCCGCGAGCGTCCCGCCGGGCGGTTCGCCAGGCCCAGATCAAAGTATTGCTCTTCATACATCACCCGCCTCGGCCGGATAGCCGGTTTTCAATCGGTGCATCAGGGACAAGCTTCCTCCCGGGGGTTCCTCTCCGACAGTCGCAAGTTCATGTCGTAAAAAACACGGGGCCGGGTTCATTAAGAGTAACGTCACAAACTGCTCCGTGGATGCACGAATTGACGGATCAATTCGATCAGGGAATGCAGACAAGCCGCCTGGAGAGCGATACCGGTGAGAAGGCAATGGCGGGGGGGCTCCATGGCGTCGGCGTGAAAAGCCAGGACACCGTTGCCAAGAACAGTGAGACCGATGATCAAGGGTAGGGGGCTGAGTCCGAACCTAAGGGCGCATCCAGTGTAAACAACGCCCAGAATTGCCCAAAGCCAGGGTGGGAAGGGCGACCACAACCACTGACTCCATCGAGTCGGCGAAGGGGCCTCTCCGGTGTAGTCGGTCAGGTTACCGCTTAGGATGTCTGACCGATATTCCCAGGCCAGGCCGCCGGTGTAGGCAGGATGGGTAAGCAGAAACAGGGCAAATCGGCTTTTTCCCTTTTCGATCACCCAACGCCGGAAGGGTTGGTAATTCGGCTCCAGGTAGAGCGCCCACTCGTGGCCGCTTGCCCACTGACCCCGCCAGTCATGGTCGCCGTCCAAAAGCGGGTCGACGGGCGCCCCGACGCGACGGAACCAGTCAACGTGATCCGGGTTTTCGATGATGCGTTGGCAAAACACATTCAGCAAGGGGAACTGGTGCCGTTTGCCCGCCTGAGCAAGACTGGACGAAACCGCAAATATCAAGCAGGTGAAACCGAAAAAGACGAGCGCCGAGCGTGACCGCTCCGGTCGGTCCTGCCGGTCCAGCAAGGCGAATACTGCAAGGGGCAGTGCGATCGTCGGGATGAGATAAGCCATCTGGTCGCGAGTAAAAGCCAGGAGGAAGGATGCGGTGAAGAGTAGCAATGAGAAAAAACGCCCGGGTTTTTGCCACCAAAGCACCAGGCATGCATAGAAGCCGGCAAAGCCGCTGATAGCAAGAGGTTCCGTTAGCAAACAAGCATTCCAGCCACCGATTTGGTGGGAAAGCGGGGCGAGTATGAACAATCCGGCAACCAGAATTGCCGGCGCCTCCCGGCGAATGGAGGAGGCGACGGCAAGGCCCAAAAAGGTCCACGCGATGACGGACAACAGGATCTGCCCGGTCACGATATATCCGGGCGTGTAGCGCATAAGCTTGTAGTAAAAATAGATGATAAAGGGGCGGTTACCCGCGTACAACTCGGGATCCCACAAGGGGAGACGAGCCCGAATAAGGTAGTTGTCGGGAAAGGTTCGAGGAGGAGCATCGAGCAGGAGGCATAGAATCAACACGCCGGCCGCGAGCAGGCAGGCGGCGCCGTAGCGAAAAGCCGGCGGCGAATAAGTTGAGGGTGATTCGGTATGATCCATAACCGGACACAGTTTATAGACCGTACGAGCCGCTGTCAAATGCCGAAAACGATCCTACGTCCTCACCAGGTGTTCATGCTCTCACTTTGTCCGTACTTCAAGTGTAAATTCATGAAAAATCAGCTCCCTAAAACAAAAAATAAAGGTCTGGAAAATTCTCTTTGCAGGGGCCGGTAAATCACGTCTCTCCAGACAACAATCTTTGCCGAACCCTCAAGAGAAAGAGATATTAGCCGACAATAGAGACAAGTCACAGTTTGTGGCCTGCACACCTGTCCGATCATTTTTTCGGGGTCCGAATCTTGAGCATGCTTTTCCCTTGGTGGCGTTCATGAAACGTATTCTCCTGGTGGACGACAGTCGCACATGTCGCCAGATGTACCGGCGGGAGTTGGAAAGCGACGATTTTGAGATCATCGAAGCCGAGGACGGTTTGAGCGCCCTGGAATGCATTCACAACACCGAAATCGACCTGGTCGTGCTGGACATCGAAATGCCCAATATGGACGGCTACGAGGTGTGTGAGCGTCTGCGTTCCAAAGAATTCACCCATCGCTTTCTCCAGAAGCGGGACGGGGTGCTGCCCATTATTTTCGTCACCTCCACCAGTACCCTGGACGGCCGCTTGAAAAGCTATAACATGGGCGCCACCGACTTTATCAACAAGGGTTTCAAGGGCGGCGTCCTGCTGGCGTCGGTCAACCGAATCTTGAAGCCGCACAATCCCTTGAAGGGCATGACCGCGCTGGTAGCCGACGACAGCAGTTTTCAACGCAACATGGTAGCCGGCTTCCTGAAAGAAAACGACATCAAGGTGATTGCGGTGCCCGACGGCTCCCGGGCGTTCGATATCATGTTGACCAAAACCAACGAAATCGACATGGTGATTACCGACCTGGAAATGCCCGGGATGACCGGCGACGAACTCTGTCGTCGGTTGCGAAAAGACCTGGCTTTGACAAGCCTGCCCATCATCATCATTACAGCCAGCGATAACCGGCGCATGTTGCTGAACCTGTTCGAAGCCGGCGCTTCCGATTACCTGATCAAACCCTTTGAAAAAGACGAGTTGTTGGCGCGACTGAAGGCTTCCCTGAAAACCATCGACGCCCTGGAAAAGGAAATCGAGGAGCGGGTGCGCGCTGAATCCATGAACTTGTTGGTGGAGGAAAAGGAAGAGCAGGCACGCGTTGCCGACGAAGCTGAAATGGCGACCTCGGCCCTTCATAATATCGGCAACGTACTGAATAGCGTCTACGCCTCCTGCTACCAGGTTCAGCGCCAGTTGAAGGAATCGCGGGTACGCCAGTTGATGTTGGCCCACCAGTTGATCGAGCAGAACAGGGACCGACTGAGCACCTTTTTCACCGAGGACCCGAAGGGCAGAATCCTGCCGGAGTACCTGATCAAAAGTAGCGAGAAATTGAACTCCGAGCACGGCAATATGGCTCGTGAAATCGAAGAGATGTTGACCCGAATCAATCTGATGAAGGACATCATCGAAACCCAACAGGCCCACGCCCGCGGTTCCAGCATGGTAGAACCGCAATCGCTGGAGGAGATAGTGAACGAGGCGTTGAAAGTCTTGCAACCCACCATTACCAGATACAATGTGACCCTGAAAAGCGAATTCAGCGAATTATCGCCGGTACCCGTGGAGCGCGTCAGCCTGGCTCATGTTCTGATCAACCTGTTCAAGAATGCGGTGGAGGCCATGCGCGAAAGCGACCGCCGCGTGCTGACGGTCAACACCTTGATGCTGGATAGAAAACCGTCGATTACCGTGTCCGATACGGGCAGCGGCATTACGGCGGAAAACCTCAAGAAGATCTTCACCCACGGTTTTACCACCAAAAATGACGGGCACGGGTTCGGCCTGGCTTTTTGCGCACGGGCTATCGACGCCAGGGGGGGCAGGTTGACCGTTTCCAGCCCCGGCGAGGGAAAGGGCGCGCGCTTCCTCATTCAGTTCGGCAAGTCAGCGAGTTGATCGGCTTCTTTCTTGAGGACCGCGTAGCGAACCAACTGGTTGTCACCGTCCACGGTTTCGATCGTGTAGGCTTTGTCGCCCTGGAAGACCATGCGCTTCAGACCGAAGTTCCCATGTGAGAAAGAACCTCGAAAGTTCCCGTCAGTGTCGAACAAATCGGCAGCCTGGTGACCCGTAATCTCATTGTGATCGTGAATGACCACCAACATGCCGTCCCCGGTCAATTTCAGGCCCATTACAGGGAGCTTGACGGGTGGATAACCGGCCATGGCCAGGGAATCCCGGACAAGTGAATCGGAGATGACGTGCTTGTATTGTTTAGGTAACTGGTCTTTGGCCTGAGTGAAAAGCGGGGTCACAATGGCGTCGATCTCTTCTTCCGGCATGGGAATGGGTTTGTATTCACGGGAAATGACCAGTTCCTTTTCCAGATCCGCCGACCAGCGGGTAATTTCATAGCGAGTCGCCACGGCGGTATACACGCGACCGTCGCGGCCGTAGGCCACGTAACCCAGAAAGCCCTTGGCATCCACACCCACGCGATCGGCCAGGAATTTCTTCCAGAACTTGGGATCGCCGCTACGCGCGGGATCGAAACCGTCCAATTGGAACTTGAGCAGGCTGTGTTTCAATTCCATGTCCCGCGCTTGGAACAAGGCGTATTCAAACAGACGCAGGTTGGTGCCTACCTTGCGATTGGTAGTGCGGCCGAAAACCCAACGTCCGTCGGGAGAGAAGCTGAGGTCTTTGATATTGCGACCGCCGCCCTCGATCAAGGAGCGTTCCTCGATGAATTCGCCCTCGGGGTTGAAAAAGCACAGAGTCCCGGGGCTATGGATGTCGAAAGCGGCCAGGGACTGATCATCCATGACGGTGAGGCCGACCAGGGCATCGAACTCGCCGGGACCTTGTCCCTCCCGGCCGATTTGCCGAACAAAATTACCGTCTGCATCCAATTGGATGATGCGGTTCTCCCGATCGTCCACAATGAACATGTGGCCGGCCTTGTTGACCTGCACGGCAACATCGAAGCCGGCCCACAGATAGCGGTCATCATGGTCATCCGAGGTAATGCGAAGTTCTTCAACCAGTTTCAGGGTGATGGGCTTGACCTCGGGTCGTTTGCCGTTGTCGGCACGAGGGACATCGACGGCGCTACTTCCATACATCAATATAAGCGCGAAAAAATGATTAAGCATAAGGGCTTCCTTTTGGGAAGAAGGCCTGACACAAAAGCCTCGAATTCAATCTGCCCCAATAATAACGATTTGCGAACGAAATGGCAACCCATCTAAAAGCCGCGGGCAATCTAAAAGATCGCAAGCTCTTGGAATGTAACTGTCTTGACCTGAGCCCCGGGTAACGGAAAAAGGTTTGGGACATTTCTGTCGAACCCTAATCTTCAGTCCGAATGTTATTAACATGGTTTTGGAAGGAAAGCCGGTACTCCAGTCGTAACCACCCAGGCCAATCGCGTTTACTTTTTTCGGGAAGAAAGAAGAAAAGCTTGGGGTCTAGTTCCTGAAGCGGGCCAGCAACTGATCAACGCCCAGTTCCCGAGCCCATTTTTGCAGGTAGTCCATATCGAGTTCACCGGCACACAGTTCGAACATCCCTTTTACATCGCTCAGTTGTCGTTCGGAATTCGATGATAACGCCCATTCTAATTTAGAAAGAATGGTATCTTCGACACTTGATATGTAGAGCGGTATGCCAAAAAGGAACTGTTTCGTTCTTCGAGAAAACTCTACCATACTGAAAGGACGGTCCTTGCGAATGACCAGATCGGCCTTCCAGGCAGTTTCCATGTCGATTACATTGAACTGACTTCTTCGCCTGAAAGCATCTAAACCATGCTGGTCACTTACGTAGAAAGATGCTTCATGAAGTGAGCAAATAAACCGTCGGATTTGCTGTTCAGTTGGATCGATAACCAGATCCATATCCTGTGTTGAACGGTTGATACCGTAAAAAGAGCTGGCAATCGAACCGGAGAGCATGTAGGAGATTTCCGCTCGAGTCAACAAATTGATAACCCGTTCCAGGGTAGTTTCCAGACTCATGGGGTCAACAGCTTTCGATCGGGCCAAACCTTTCTGTAGAGCATATCACCTAGAAAAAGTCTAAAAGACGCGTGTTTCACCTGCTCATCGTCATACTCGGGATGGCGATTGCGAACTCCGTCCATGACTATGGAACGGGTGTCGTTGGACAATTGAACGACCTGAGCAAATTTATCTTTTGTACTCATTCGTCGCCATATTTCCAATTGAACTGCATAGGCCTGAGGATCGGTATCGGCGGGTATCATGTTGCCTCCGGTAAAAATTGTACCATGGTAATGTAGAGGGCAATTCAAGATCTACCCGTGCAAATGATGACCGCAGCAGCCGTCTTCCGGGTGGAGCCAGTCGGTTTCACCGTCCTGATAGAACTCCTTCTTCCAAATGGGCACATCGCGTTTGATCTGGTCGATGATGTAACGCAGGGCTTCGAAACCCTCGGGTCGGTGCGGGGTTGCAACCGTGATGTAGATGCTGGACGTCCCAACCGGCATCTCGCCGAAGCGGTGGACCACCTGGACTTTTTTCACATCGGGCCATTGCTCGCGGGCTCGTTCCACCACCTTCCTCATCTCCGATTCGGCCATGCCGTCGTAAGCCTCGTAGGCCAGTTTGACTACCTGCCGGCCCATGTGGTGATTGCGGACCGTGCCCGAGAAGGTCAATACCGCGCCGCATTCCTCGTGTCCGGCGTCGCGGTTCATCTGTTCGGTGTCAATAGGTTCCCTGGTAATGGCAATCATATTCAACCTCCCGAGACCGGCGGAATCAGGGCCAACTCGTCGCCTTCGGCCAGGACGGGGTCTCCCTCGCAAAAAGCCTGGTTGACGGCCAGGCGGGTAACCGTGCGCAGGCCGTTCAAGGAAGGATGGGCGTCGAAAAACGCGGCCAGTAACTGACTACCCGTCAGCGCCTCGTCACTCTGACAGGACCAACTGGCGGATCCCGCTCTTTCTTTCAACAAGGCAAAGAGTTTGACCTGGTATTGCACTGTACCCTCCGATTCCGGCTCGCATGCGAACCGATTGCGGCTATAATAACCGCATTTCGGGCCTTCGGGTCAAGGAAGGTGTCGTGTCCGGTTCGTTTCTCACCAAAATCAAGTTTCCCCACGTCTTTGTGCTCATCACCATGGTCATTTTCGCTTGTGCCGTCGCCACCTGGCTCCTGCCGTCGGGTCAGTTCCAGCGGGAAACCAAAGAAATCGAGGGCAAAACACGGACAGTTGTTGTCCCCGGCACCTATACGCCCGTGGAAAAACATTACACGCCTCGCGGCCTGTTTCTTGACACCAAGAAGGAAGGTACGGCAAGCCCTACCAGTTTTCACGCCTTTGTCAGCGCGGTGCCGCGAGGCATGGGTGACAAGAACGCCGCCGGCATCATCTTCTTCATTTTCATCATCGGCGGCGCCTTCGGGATTTTGGAACGGACGGGCGTTATTACCGCCACCATTCACCTGCTGCTGCACTACCTGGAAGACAACGCTCCGGTATTAACTGCCGTGATCATGCTGGTCATTGCCGTTTCGGGGTCCACCCTGGGCATGGGCGAAGAGTTCATCCCGCTGGTGCCCATATTCGTGATTGTGGCCCAACGCCTGGGTTATGACCGGATTTACGGCATGGCCATGGTCATCGTGGCGGCCCAGGTAGGCTTTGCCGCGGCTACCTTGAATCCCTTCACCTTGGGTGTGGCCCAAGGTATTGCCGAAATCCCCTACATCAGCGGTTGGGAATTTCGCACCGTCTTCTTTTTCGTCTGCATCACGATCTCCGTGAGCTATTTATTATTGTATGGTCGCCGCATCAAGCAGGACCCCTCCCAATCGCTGCTGGTCGATGAGCCCGAACCTGAACAGGCGTTCGAAGCGGAGGACGAGACCTTCACCAGGCGACACGGCCTGATTCTTGTAACCGGCATCCTTGTTTTCGGCATCGTCATCGCGGGCACCGTCGAACTGGACTGGTGGTTTGCCGAAATGTCCGGCGGCTTCTTCTTTCTGGCCATGCTGGCAGCCTACATCGGCAAACTCAGCATGGACGAGACCGCCGCCGCTTTCGTGAAAGGCATGGAAAACATGGTGGTCGCGGCCCTGGTGGTAGGGTTCGCCAAGGGCATCGAGGTGGTGCTGAGCAATGCCATGGTGCTTGATACTATCATCTTCTACGCCACCGAGGTCTTGAAGGAAGTGCCCCGATACGTGGCCGTTCAAGGCATGTTCCTCTTTCAAACCGTGCTCAACTTCTTGATTCCCTCGGGTTCCGGCCAGGCGGCGGTTACCATGCCGCTGATGGTGCCGATAGCCGAGATCTTGAACATCACACCGCAAACGGCAGTCTTCGCCTTCCAATGCGGCGACGGTTTCAGCAACCTGATCATTCCCACCTCGGGCATCCTCATGTCCATGCTGGCTCTGGCTCGTATCCCCTATCAGAAGTGGCTGCGCTTCATGTTGCCGTTGCTGGGTTTGTTGCTGCTGACCTCCGCTGTCTTCCTCACTATTGCGGTCGCGATCGACTATTCCTATTGAACAACAAGAGGTGTTCATGGCACGGAAACGCAAGTTCCGCTTTTCCATCGAAATCACGGTGACCGCGGTTTTGGCCGCCGCACTTTGTTACAGCATGGGCGTTTGGCAGTATTCCCGGTGGCAGGGCAAAATGAAATACGAGGACGATCTGAAGCGAGCCGCCGAAAGAGGCCGCCTGGCTTTTGATCCGTCCACCACCGATTGGACCGATCTGGCCCATGTGGAGGTAGCCACGCGCGGCGCTTTTGAGCACGAGCACACCATGTTCCTGATCAACCGCTCCAAGGACAATACCTCCGGTGTTCGCGTGGTCACACCGGTGCGTCTGGAAGGCAGCGAAACCCGGTTATTGGTAGACCGGGGCTTTCTGCCCTTTGTTCAAT
>JAAUYB010016828.1_pt1 | contig 41574 bp, 26 predicted proteins | sample 7278071 | NCBI WGS metagenome assembly JAAUYB01 (sample SAMN14350121, study PRJNA611818) | marine sediment metagenome | isolation source: surface marine sediment (1.8m) | place: French Polynesia: Moorea | collected 2018-08 | reverse complement strand
GTTCATCCCGAGTTGGTAAACGACGACTTGTTGCGTCGTTTCAGGCGCGAACGCCAGATACTGGCTGACCTGAAGCATCCCAATATTGCGGCGCTTCTGGACGGAGGCACGGCACCGAACGGCACCCCGTTCCTGGTCATGGAATATGTTGACGGCGCGTCCATCTATCACTGGTGCGAAAGCAAAGGCCTATCCGACCGGGAACGCCTGCAGTTATTCCGTCAGGCCTGCCTGGCCCTGGCTTATGCCCACAAACGAGGTGTGTTGCACCGCGATATCAAACCAGGCAATATCATGGTCACCAGCGAGGGCGTCGTCAAGTTGATGGACTTCGGTATTGCCGGCGGGCGCGCTGAACTGGCCATGGAGGCAGAAAAAAGCGATATATTTCCCGTCACTCCCGAATATGCCCCGCCGGAGCGCCTGAAAGGGTCACCACCTGACGTGTCGTCCGATCTTTACGCCCTGGGTTTGGTACTGTTCTGCATGCTTACCGGAAAACGGCCCACAACGGCAGGAGGCGATCCGGCCAAATTCCTGCGCCGTCTCGGTGAAGAGTTCAAGGAAGCCCGGCCCCTCTTGCCGGCCTGTGCCGATTTTCTGACCGTTGTTCTGGCTCACAACCCCTTGGATCGTCCTCTGGGCGCCGACGCCCTCTTACTCCTTTTCGACGAATTCTTGAATCCCGATGGTTTGGATTCGGACAAACCGATGGAAGCTTCCTTCGACGTCATGATCTGGTATGCCCGGACCAGCCGGTGCCAGGTCGAGGAAATGGCGCGGCACCTGGAGGATACCTGCGGCTTACGGGTGTGGCTGGACCTTTGGCACCGTATTCCCGGCCAACAACTAGCGGAGGCGCTGGGCCGTGCCGTGCACCGTTGTTCCTGTCTGCTTGTGCCTGTAGACCAATGGGGGAACGGACCCTGGCTGGAGAAGGATACAGCAACCGTGTTAGCAAAAGGCCTGGCCGCCGGCACCTGCAGAGTAGTGCCCCTCCTGTTACCCAAGGCCGTACGGCCCGCACGCGAAAGCAAGTTGCCCTCTTTCTTGCGACGCCGTACCTGGTTATCATTAAAGGACTTGGAGGATACCGCCCAAATGAACCTGTTGGCCCGGACCATTCGCGGCATTGCCCCGGGAAGACCTGATGTAACTGACCATACCGAAAGCTGCCCCTTTCGCGGTTTGGAGGCCTTTCGGGAAGAAGACGCCCGTTTTTTTTTCGGCCGTGACACCATTCTCCAACGACTTGAAAGACATCTGGAGGAACACCATTTCCTGGCCTTGTCGGGCTCTTCCGGCAGTGGTAAGTCCAGCTTGGTACAAGCGGGCCTGGTGCCGATTCTGCGCCAAAAGGGCCTGGCTATTTCATACTTTACCCCGGCCAACCAACCGCTGATAGAGTTGGTGTTTGCCTTGCGCGTACTTTTTCCGACTAAACACCCCTTCGATATAGGTACATTGAGGGAACGACTGGGTCGAACCCAACACGGCCTGGTGGACATTGTGCGAAAACAATTGACCGAAAAAGATATCGGCCTGTGCCTGGTTGTCGACCAGTTTGAAGAATTATTTATCCGGTCACCTGACCGGGAAGAGGTTCGGCTTTTTCTTGAAAATATCCTTTGTGCGACCGATCAATCCTCGGTGCCCGTCAAAGTGGTGGTAGTAATGCGCTCTGACCTTGCAGGCCGCTGTAACGAATGGTCCGACCTGAACAGCCGTTTTATGAACAACCTTATTCAGCTGGAACCGATGACCCGCAAAGAACTCTGTGCGGCCCTGGTGAAACCCGCCCGTTTAGCCGGTCTTCATTTCGATAGCGGCCTTGTGGAGCATATACTTAACGATATCGTGGGCGCCTCAGCCGAATTGCCTTTGATGGAGCATGCCTTACTGGAATTATACCGACATCGAAGCGGCCGTTTGATGACCGCGGCCGCTTACAGCGAAATGGGCGGCATCAAGGGGGTCCTGGCCCGACGGGCGGAGGCTGAATACAATGCTTTGGAACAGGCCGACCGGCATATCTTGCGCAAAATGTTTACCCTCTGCCTGATACATCCGGGTGAGGGCGCCGAGGACACCCGCCGCCGCGCGACCCGTGAGGAACTGCTGGCCGTGGGCCATGCGAAGCGAGCCGAGAGACTGTTACAGCACTGGATCGATTCCCGCCTACTCACAAGCAGGCGCGATGAGGCGCGCGGCCTGGAGATGGTGGAAATGGCTCATGAAGCCCTGATCCGGCGCTGGAAGCGAATCGGTGCCTGGATGGAGGAAGACCGCGAGACGGCGTATCAACTGAAGTTATTGCGGCGTGGCGCCCACACCTGGCTGAAGTCCGGCAGGGATCCCGATTACCTGGCCCGCGGCGGTCCCCTATTTCAAATGGGGGAGCTTTGCGAACGCGAAACCGAGCATTTGAGTAATCTGGAAAAAGAATTTGTTGCCGCGGGTTTCGAGGCAAAAAACCGGGAGGCGGGGGAAAGGGAAAAATGGCGCGGGCACGTGCGTATTCTCTACCAGGTCATCATTTCGATACTGCTGGTTACCACATTGATAATCGCCCACCTGTATCAGGACGCGCGGGAAAAAGCCAAATTGGTGGAGCAAGCTCATCTGGCGAGACGCGAAAAGGCGGCCGCCTTCCGGAAACTTCGGCAATATGAGCGTCTGGTTGAGGACTTGCGTGGGAAACAGAGAGTCAGGGAGGCGTCGGAGGAAACAAAACAGTAGACTCAAACAGAAATCCCGTAAGTGGAGCTATCCAATGCCAAGACCATGGGGGATAGCCGGGGCAAGCGCGGTTATTGCAATAATTTCTATAGCCTTGACGGTCTACTTCGCAAGGTTCCGGGAAGATGATTAGCCATTTGCCGGCTCTCCAACTTGCCCGTCTTGAAATCGCAGACGTGATAGACGCCCCGGAAATAGCCCGCACCGACGCTTGAAAAACCACCCGGGGACGTCAGCACGAAAACGGCCTTGTCACCGGTGAAGAAGAAGCGGGTATAAGCTCCTTTCTCTCGGCTGTAGTCGAAATCCAGGTTCGGCATCTTCCCCGGAATACGCCCTCGCACGGTTGATGCTTAATTCGGCCTCAGTTCCACGGCCAGTTCCAGGTCCTCGGCGGACTTCCCGCTGATAAGGTCCAAGAGGATCTCTGTCGGAGCATGGTCGGACGGGTGCACCAACAACCGCCAGCGCCCCGTGGGGACATGGCCCAGGCTGAAGTAACCCCGTGTATCCGCCTCCGTTTGGAAGGGGGATCCGGAAGGTTCTGCCATTCCAGGCTTAAGCGACAGTGCCGCTCCGCTCAAGGGTTCCCCGCCTGTTCGATCGATCAGCCAACCGGTAACGCGCACGGTCTCCAGATCCAGCCGAACCTCCGTGTCTCCTTCCACTGCCGGCGTCTCGGTATGGCTCAATCCCGTTGCGGGATGCTGAAGCGTAAGCCGATAAATGCCCCTTGGCAAACCCTGAAAACGGAAGGAGCCGTCCCCGGAAACCACACCCGGCGCCTGATAGGCGCCGTCCTGTTGCGCCAAATGCAATTGTGCGCCCACGGCGGGCAATCCGTTATGCATTGCGTAACCCTTCAGCACATGGCCCGTGTTGAAGTCCAAATCCTGCTGTACATCCGTCACCCCGGCATTCAGGAACAATTCCACCTGAACCCGGCTGCCGGCGGGAGGATATTCGGCAACCAGGACAAGCGGCCCCGGCGGTAACCCTCGCACCTCATAAGTTCCCGCTGCAATTGCGTGGCCTGTAAAAGGAATCCCTGATGCCGATTTACCCTCATAGGCACTTATTCTCAGCTTGTCAAAGACCTCGGCATGTAAACCCAGAATTCGGCCGGAAAGCACAATCCCGCCGGCCAGGTTCACCGTCAACCCCTTAAGAGGTTTTGCTCCCACGACCAACACCGGGGCTTCGCCGGTTTGAACAAACCCTTCCTTAAAAGCCTTCAGATGATAATTGCCACGAGGCTGATTGTCAAAAACGAAGCTGCCGTCCTCCACGCTTTTCACCGTTGCCAACTGACCTCTTCCTCCCGCTTCTTGTGGAACAAGAACCAGTTCAGCGCCCTCTACGGGCTCCCCTTCCGGGCCCCGCACCAGGCCTTCCACCGGGACGCCGCCTTCTAAAACAAGTTGGAGGTCTTGGGAACCCGGCATGATTTCGACCTCTTTGACAGCCCGCCGGGTGTCTTTTGCCTCTGCCTCTACCCGATGCAGACCGGAAGCCAGACCGGTGAAGACAAACGCGCCGTCTTTTCCGATATGATCGGGCGTAGCGGCTTGACCGGAAACTTCATTTGCCGGCAGGATGGCTACCCGCACATCCCCGGCCGCTCGGCCGTCCGGTTCCGTGACGGTAACGGTGAGGGCGGCTCCCGCTTCCATTTGCAATTCGATACCGTCCAGGGTTTCACTCTCATCCACCCGAAAACCTCCCAATCGATGGGGCAGGTAGCCGGGAGCCGTTGCTTCGAGTGCAAAAAGACACGGTGTTAAGCCGGCGATTTCAAACCTGCCGTTCTCATCGGTCTCGGCGAAGCGCGGCGGCGAAGTCGAGGGATCGGCCCCCACTTGTGTTTCAGGCTTTAGGGTTACGCGCACACCGGGAAGCGCCGCCCCGTCGGCAATTACTGAACCGGAAACACGGCCGGGCATGTTCATGACCAGTGTAAGCGGTTGCTGTGCGGGCGAAGAGATATCGGGCTGTAGGACAGGCAGGAAGCCCGCTTTGGAGGCACTGAGGTGGAGACGGCTCCCCTGTTCCCCGTCAATTTCGAAATACCCGTCCATGTCAGTAAGGGTGTCGGGCGGCGCGCCGGAAATGGTCAATAGCTGTATTTCGGCCGGGTTGCCTTCCGCTTCGATGACGCGTATTTCCGCGTCGGCAACGGCTCGGCCCATGGTATCCACCACGTAACCTTCTATACCGTAAAGTCTTTGTTCTTCTCTATGGGTGCGTTTCTTTTCAGCCCGGTCATCACGGTCTCGAACGCTCTTCTTTTTCCGACCACTCCTGGTTTGCTGTTCATCGGAAGGCTCAGCGGCACGGCGGAGATTTTCCCTTGTCTCAACCCTGTTCGCGACAGTAGCCTGCTCTTTTGGGGCCGAAAGATCTGAAACCCCCGCGTCGGGTGTTACCACCTTGTCCTCCGCAAGCTCCGGTGTCCGGTGAGAGGGTTTTGACTCTCCCTTGTACACCGTTTCCAACGATAACCGGTCCTTCATGGTCAGGAGGGTGATTACTCCGGCAAGGCATAAGACCGCTGCCACCCATCGCATCAGACGCATCGATTTCACCTCATTCATAGGGTCATGATAAGAACAAGTCCGGCAGGCAGGAAGCCTACCGGACCCGAGTAGCGCCGTCCTAGTAGCAATAAATCAATTTACCGGTGCTGGTCAGAAGCGGATTGTTTGCACCGTAAACAATATTGCCGTCGGTGTCCACGTTGATAGCATGGATGTAGACCCTTTCCAGCCTGCCTGTTTTGAAAGCATTGGGCGTGGGGATACTAAAGCCATGATTTTTGTCTGCGAAGGGCAGATCGGAGCGGTAGCGATTGGCAACGGTAGCGGTCACATACTGGCCATAGGGAAAGGGTGCGCCTCTGTAGACATGCACCTGAATGGCGCCGGTGGTGTCGGCATCGCGGGCCCATCCGGCCAGGGTGCTGCAATTAGCCACATCGTGAGTACCGATGGGAGTGTAGAAGTTAAAGGCAGCATAGGCGGTAGTGCCCACCAATGCGGTCAATACGGCGATTTTCAGAAGGGTTGCCTTCGCAATTCGAAAACTGAATTTCTTGGATGTTGGCATTATGAATACCTCCATAATTTATTGGCCTCGTAAGGGGCTGCGTCAATCATAGGTTCCGAATTTTGAAGAAACTGGACAAAAAAGTCGTTTTAACAGCCATGTCCGATTTGTTGCCCATGAATGTCTAGAATTATGTAACCTCGTTCTTTGGTGTATTTTGCTCCGCATGGTGCCGGGCAAACTCCGAGGGGTTCATCCCGTAGGTCTTGCGGAACAGGGTGGAGAAGTGTCGGGTGTTTCTGAAGCCCACCGCGTCCCCGATCTGGGAAACATTACCCGCTCCGCGAGTCAGTAACCAGGCGGCTCGCTCCAAACGAAAATTCCGTATCCATTGAGCGGGTCCTTGACCGGTGAATGCATTCATCTTCCGCAACAGTTGACGGGGACTGACTGCAAGAGCATCGGCCAGGTCCTCTACACCGAAATGGGGATTGGAAAAATTTTCTTCCATACAGTCCACGGCTTTGGCCATGAACTGTTCGTCTGCCGACTTCACATCCATATCCTCCGGACATGAGGGTAGCGGATGATCTCGTTGTTCCGTGACCTGGGGAGAGGTCTCGGCAAGCGTGTCTTTGTGAGGAAAGTAAACCTGGAGTAAGGGCTTGGGCAGAACTCGGGTAAGGTCCCAGGCCAGCCAGGCCAGTATCGGGAGCAGTGCATAGGAGGCGTAAGCCAACCAAATCCGTTCAGGAGGCTGTCGCACCACGACGTGAAAGGTCGCGGCTCTATCGCCCGGGGATTTGCCGTCGCCGGCATTTTTTACCTGAATCACATAGTCGCCCGGGGGCAGTGCAAATCGGGAAACCTCTCCATAGGCATCTCCAATCCAGAGATTGCCTTCCTCCCCGTTCCGGGCGGCGTGAATGCTCTCACCGGCGATGGAAAAGGTATTCGATGGGGGGTGTTGGGAATTAGGGTTGTATTGGGCCCAAAGCTTTAGGGGGAAGCAAAGGAGCAAAACTTGGACCCAAATGCGAAAGCGAGGGGGGCCGGCAAAACGTGGCAGCAGCACACGTGCGAAGTCAAAGTGACGAAGCATCATCGATTTCTCCAGTGGTGTTCGTGTCATGACTGGAATAATGCGGTCTCTTCCGGCCGGAAGAATTCGGGCAAACCACGGACAGACATCTGACCGTCCCGGCAGACAAGAAGAAATGCCGATGTCGGAGCTGAAAGGGTTGGTCAGGACCCTGGGCTGATGAAGAAGCCGCTATTGATCAAGGGAAATGCGGTGATAAAATGGCGACCTTAGCTATAATCTACATCCTGCCGCTTCAGTGTCAAGGCATTTCTTGATTAATTGGTGGTAAGGATGAAAAAAGCTCAAACCCAATACATTGCAAGTTGGTAACTAAACACAAACATTGCATTGGTTTATGTCTATTTCTGCATCAAACTGAAGGCAGGAGACAGTTCGTCTCTTCAAAGTTCAGACTGTTCGTCGTTTCTGTTGCATAACCTTTTTCATTTATCATGTGTTGTACAATATATGGCCGTGTGCTGATGCTCCGGCTCTTCTCTAATGTTTATGTAGATCTTTATGCATGAACCGCCGACTGGCCTCCAGTCGCTCGGCCGCGGGAAGCTCACCCAGTTTTTTACTGAGCCCTTCATCATTTTCGGCTTCCAATTTTTCAATCACGAGATCGATCAATGAGGGTGGGAAGCCGCCTTCCTCAAAGAATGAACGTGCCTGCTGAAGTTCTCGAGCCGCCGCGACCGCCGATGTGGGCAGGTTGTCGAAGCCGTGTTCGGAAGTGACAACACCTCGTTCAACCTGTAGTTTCCGCGCCAGGTCCAGACGGTCGTGGCTTGACAAACCCTCCCTCGCCGCAAGGGTGACGGCAGCCAGGAGAAGATAGCTGAAAGCCGTGCCGTCGGGACCGCGGAACTCCACGGTCGAACGGCCGGATGTCGAGGGATACGGGCCTTGCTCCCGCGGATTCATAACCTGATCCAAACGCTTGCCGGTCCGGAAGTTCAGGGGGACACGAATCAGGCACGACCGGTTGCGGTAACCCCAACAAACGGCGGTGGGGGCTTCGTGATTCGGTACCAGACGCAGGTAGCTGGAAAGAACCGTATTGCCGAAAGCCGTGAGGGGTTTTGCACGGCCCAACACTCCCCCGATAAGGCGCAAAGCATCCTCCGACAGCTCCCCGGACTGATTACACATGGCGTCGTTACCGTCCCTTTGAAGGGCCAGGTGAAGGTGCATGCCGCTGCCGGCCATGCCCTCGTCGAGCTTGGGAAGATAGGTCACCGAGGCGCCGTGACGAGAGGCGATCGTACGAATCAGCCATCGCGCAACTGTAAGCCGGCAGGCCAGATCCTCGATATCCATCAAATCGAATTCCAGTTCGTATTGCTCGACGCGACGGCCGTCGATTTCGGGATCTTCGGAACCCAGCTTATCGATATAGCCCACCTCACTGTGGCAATACTTGACACTTCCGGTGACCTCGCTGACCACGCGTAGAATTTCGTCAGCGATCTCGCGACCATGGAGATAAGGGGTGCTCTGGTGGTAGTTCCGCTGAGCTTTACCGGCAAAGCCGTGGTTCCCGCGTTCCAACAGAAGGTAGAATTCCAATTCCGCCAGCGCGGTCAATGTGACTCCGGTTTCGGCGCGCAGTTCGGCAACGGCGCCGGCCAACAGGTTATCGGGTGTGAGCGCGCATGGGTTGCCGTTTTTGTCGGCGAAGCGACACACGATATCGATCTCATCATCGGCCCAGGGGTTGAGAAACGCCCAGCGATAGACCGGAACTACATAAAGGTCGCTGTCCGCGGTTTTGAAAAGCCCTGGAAAAAGGCTGGAACCGTCCACGCGCTCACCGCGGGCCAGGATCCCCTCCAAATAATCACGATCGTTCACGGGCAGCCTCAGCTCGCGCAGCTTGCCGCCGAATGAGGCGTAGCGGAAATTGATCACGCGGATCCGGTTCTCGAGACAGAATTCAACAAGGTCATGGCGCTGCCATTCCCCCGGCAGTTTGCCCAAGCGGCGAACCAGGGGGCGGATATCGTTTGAATATGGGTTGTTTTTCTTGGCCATTTCTCTTCCGTACCTGCTTTCATAGTAAGTTACTCAACTTCTCTTTCATTATAAGGTAGGAAGAATCTGTCGACCAGTCTTTTGGCCTTTGCGATCTGCTCGGCTATCTATGAGCGGCCCGGTTCACTTTCAGCCGGAAACTTCGACAGGACGAACATGAAAAAGCCCCGGCTTATGGGAGAGCCGGGGCTTCATTTACATGGCGGGCCGGAGAGGCCGATTCTTACAGGCAAGGCGTACCGGAGCAGAAACCGCTGCAAGCACCATACTCGGTACAATTGGTTACCGTTTGGCAAACAGCCATTTCATTGCTGTCGCCTCCGGGCTGCTGGTAAATAGGAATACAATCATCGGTGTGCATTCCGCCCCCGAGAATCGACTCGGATGTCTTGAAACTGGTCACTTTCAAATCTGCTAATTTCATACGCTTCTTCATGTTGAGGAACCTCCTAGTAATACACCAACAACTCCCTGGCGAGCCATGGCTTGTCTCAAGCCGGGTCCTATGGATGTCGCATACCATCCGGCTCAATTACTAACGCACCGGACGTCGAAAAAACAGGTCACATTTTTTAAAAAAATCACCAACCGGATTCGCCTGAAGCAGGCAGACGATGCACCTTTCGCGAGCATGGCGCGCTATTTCCTTTAGAAGCGGCAGGCAGCGTTTTAATATCGTGTTCCTGAACGGCTGATCTTTGATTTCAGGGTGTTGCCGTGTATGATGGGGCCATTATTGAGCAAGTTGGTGGATGACCCGCATGTTCCAATCACTTCATGAACGCCTCGATACATTGCCGTTGATATTAGCCGGGCCTATTGTCCGCGCCGTGGACAACGGCTATGCCTCGGTCTGGTTGGCCCTGAAACAACCCGCTCGCGTCACCCTGACCGTCGCGCCTCGCGACCAACCCGAGCAGGCTTGCATGTCCGGTGTGGAAGAAACCCTACCGCTGGGTCACTCCCTGCACCTTGTATTGGCCCGCGCCCGTGCTGCCGAACCATGTTTACGGCCCGGTGAAACCTATACCTACGACCTGCAATTCGAGTGTGACGGGGAAACCCTTTCCTTCGATCAGGCGCTCGGTGGAATGGATGCCGTCACCTATCCGGGCGAAAAACTGCCGTCGTTTACCATGACGCCGGGTAACCTGGAGCAATTGAACCTGATTTACGGTTCCTGCCGCAAACCCCACGGTTACGGCGGCGACGCCATGCCCTGCATCGACACCATGATCGCCCGGGGCCTGGAAGGGAAAACCGACCGCCCCCAGCAACTCTACCTGATCGGCGACCAGATCTATGCCGACGATGTTGCCGATGCCCTGATGCACATGATCCGCGATCTATGCGAGACAACCCTGGACAAGCCGGAGCCTCTTCCCGGCGGCATCGGTACGGTCGGTCCCGGCCCGGGCTTGCGGCGACAGACATGCCTGAACGCGGGTTTGACCTCGCAACACAGCAAAAGCCATCTTTACCGGTTGGGCGAGTACGTTGGCATGTATTTGTTGATTTGGTCCGACGTATTGTGGCCGAAGCAGCTGCCCGAGTTTTCACTAGTTTTTCCCGACGAAGCTTTCAGCGGCATGAAGAAGCACCTTCAGTTGGGCAAATCCCGCCGCCGACTCGCCAAAGGGTTTGCAAAGGAAGTCCAATTACTCCAAGACTTTCGCAAGGGTTTGCGCCGGGTTCGCCGCCTGCTGGCCAATATCAGCACCTACATGATGTTCGATGACCATGAGGTAACCGACGACTGGTACCTGAATCGCGGCTGGACGCGCAACGTGTTGTCCCACGAACTCGGCTACCGGGTATTGCAAAACGGCCTGGTGGGCTATGCCCTCTGCCAGGGCTGGGGAAACACCGCCGTGACCCAAGGCGCCTTTGACCACTTGCTGCAAGAGGCGTCGACCTGGATGATCGGCGGATACGGACCGCTGGGCGCGGAACGCATTTCCGATTTGTTAGGCACGCCCTCGGCCGACGATGAGCTGCGCGAACTGGACCGCGATCCTCGTAAGACCTGCATCTGGCACTATCGAGTATACGGCAGTTGTTTCGAGGTTTGGGTGTTGGACACCCGCACCTGGCGCGGCTATTACGGCCAAGACCCGGACGCCATTCCCGATCTGATCGGCGGCCGCGGTTGGGAACAGTTGACGCCCGTTCCCCGGGAGTCCTCCGAACTGAGCCTGGTGATTGCGCCCACCAATGTCATCGACATTCCCTTTACCGCGATACTCTCCAGAATTGCGGCCAAACTGCACTCCCACGACTTCTCGGACTACGGCGATACCTGGGAAGCCCAAACCGAGGCCTTCGAACGCCTGCTCGCCTCCATGGGCGGTATCTCCCGACCGGGTCGACAGCGCGAGCGGTTTGTTTTCCTGAGCGGCGATGTGCACTACGGCTTTGCCACCCGTATCCACTATTGGGCATCCCGCCCCTACCTGGGTCGGGCGTTTCGTCAGGAAGCGGAAGCGGTTTTTGCGCAACTGACCAGCAGCCCCTTTTGCAACCAGAACTTCATCACCGAATTTCTCCACCGACGCGGTCACTTCCCGCGCTTTCCAAAACCCTCGTCATGGGCCGGTTGGAACGAGATGCCCAAAATCCGCATTACCTCCTGGCGCGGTAGACTGCGTGCTTTCCGGCAGCGGTTCCGAACCCGGGGCGTGCGCCACAAACCGCCGTTGATCAACCTGGAGAAGCCGCCGCGAGAATTGATGGTGGGTCACCTGCCCGACTGGCGCTACCGCACCGATCACCTGCGCGGCACAGCGGTCAATCGCCCGGAGCAGGACCGTAACGGCTTGGAAATCGTCGGCCTGAATAATGTGGGCATGCTCACCTTCGCCATGGATGAGGACAGCCCGCGGGTCACTCAATGGTTGTGGTGGCGCGTCGATAAAGACGCTGAGCCTGTATGCGCCACCCGGTTCGACATCTCCCTGGCTTTCGGCGAACAGGCGCCCTATCCAAAGCCCTTGCTACCGCAGGAACGCCGAGAAGGGAAACGATGATTTCCTACAGCTCGTCGATCACCGCGCGGTTTCCCTCGAAACGGATTCGGTTTTGGATGAAATAGCGGATGGCCTCGGGATACGCCTCGCACTCCGCCTCGAACACCTTGCGGCGGATGTCTTCCGGCGTGTCCTTGTCGGCGACGGCCACGGCCTTTTGTAGAATGATGGGTCCCGCGTCATACTCGTCATTGACAAGGTGTACGGTACAGCCGCTCACCCGACAGCCCTTTTCCCACACGGCCTGGTGTACCTTCATACCGTAATAGCCGTGACCGCAAAACGCCGGAATCAGGGCCGGATGGATGTTGATGGTCCGCTCCTGAAAAGGGTACCCCGGCAGGTATTTGCGCAGGAACCCGGCCAGGACGACTAATTGAACGCCGTGTGCTTTCAACTTTTCGTCCACGGCGCGGCTGTAGTCTTCATCAGAGCCGTACTTCTTGCGACCGACGAAATAGGTGGGATAACCCAAACCCCGTGCTCGTTCGACACCGGCTACCTTGGAACGGGAACTTACCACACAGGCAATTTCCGCGTCCAATCGACCCGCCTGGATTTGTTCGTGCAGGTTGATCATGGTGGTGCCGCCGCCGGAAATGAGTATGCCCAGTTTCATCTTGCTCATTGGTCGCTCTTATTGACGATATTGATATCCAAGCCTGCCCGCTTCAATAATTTGTAGAAGAGGGTCCGGTTGATATTGGCCGCCTCCGCCGCCTTGCGCGCCGAGCCGCCGTTCTCCGCCAGCAGGTGCAGCAGGAAGCGGCGGTCCAGATCGCGCTGGTAACTGAAGGCAATGTGTTCCACTTCGCGCTTCAACTCTTTGAGCACCTCCCTGTCCTTGGGAAGAATGCCGTCCAACTTTTCGAAAGGATGCAGGCGGTAACGTTCGTATTCGTCCTCAACGGGGTTGAAGATTTCGTCGGGAAGGTCTTCCGCGCTGATCACGGGTTTCCGGGTCATGACCACGGTGCGTTGAATGATATTGTCCAATTCGCGCACATTGCCGGGAAAGGGATAGCGTTCCAATACATCGAACACGGTTTCATCCACCTGGCGGCGACTGGCGCGGCTTTTACCGATGTATTTGCTGAAAAAGACCTCGGCCAGGGCGCGAATGTCGCGACCCCGCTCGCGCAACGGCGGGATGCGGATGGGAATGACGTGCACGCGGTAGTACAAATCCTCCCGGAAACTGCCGGCTTCCACCATTACCTTCAGATCGCGGTGGGTAGCCACCACAATGCGGGCATCGGAAAAAACCGTGTTGTTGCCGCCCACCCGCGTAAATTTCTTTTCTTGCAGGTAACGCAGCAACTTGGCCTGGAAGGCATGGGGCATCTCGCCGATTTCATCCAGAAAGAGCGTGCCGCCGGCAGCCTGCTCGGCCTTGCCGATCTTGCGGTAGTAGGCGCCGGTGAAAGCCCCTTTTTCATGCCCGAACATTTCACTTTCAATCAGTTCGTGGGGAATAGCCGAACAGTTGATGGGGATGAAGGGGCCGTCCTTGCGGGCGCTCAAATTGTGCAGATGCCGCGCGAACAATTCCTTACCCGTACCGGACTCACCGGTAAGGTAGACGGTAGCGTCGGATTGCGCGGCCTGGTCCACCGATTCCAGGGCTTTTTTGAAGGCGGGATCATCACCCAGGATCATCCCGCGATCTTTTTCCTCTTCCGGCGTCAAACCCACGATCTCCATGGTTTCGATTCCGGCAGGCGTGGGGAAATGCCGGGCAACCAGCACGTACAACACGCCTTCCAGGTCGGTGAGGGTTTGGCAACGCGACATGGCAATCCGCGGGAAGGGCTTTTGGCTTTGCAGCAAGATCACAATCGGAAACTCGCGCTCCATCCCCCAACGCAGGTAAACGCTTTGGGCCGCGCCGTCCAGGGTTACCTGGGCGGGATTGGCGTCTATGCTCGCGGGCCAGCGGTGTTCCTCGTTCTCTTCCTCGGCCTTCAGCGGATGCAGCTTGTGCATGGCGCCCGCGGAGCCCAACCGAAAGAAGGTACAGTGCTCGGCACGGGTGAATTCCTGCAACTCGACGCCTGCTTTTTCCCAAAAATACCAGGATCTGTCCTCGGCCCTCCGGCTGATTTCCGAAAGTCGGCCCATAAGCGATTGAGCTGATTGTAAACGGCCCAGTTCTTCGAAATAGTGCTTGTGGTCCTTGACCGGATCGAACAGTTCGCTACCGAAGCTGGGCGGCAACAGATCCGAATCGATCAGTTCCAATCCATCGACTACCGTTTTCACCTTGCCCAGCCAATCTTCTATCTTCAAAGATTCCCCCATCCGAAATTCAAATAAGGATTGTAGCTGTCTCCACATGTAGATACAACCCTTGGATTCTTTAAGGCGCGCCCGATAGTACTGTTCCGGTGATTCAGGACACCGCAATACTTGTATGCATACGTAAGTCAGGCCGATTTGTCTTAAAGCAAGCCACCGGATACGGTACAATATGCGGCACAAGGATTCACAACAGCGAGGAGGAATGCATGTATCTCTGCTTTGAAATAGACGATAAACGGGCGGCTTTTCCCGAATCATCCCTGGTCAATTTCGATGAAAACGGGTTCACCGTGCGCTCTATGATCGGCACACGCCAGGGCAAAGACATGGCTTTTCTCAACATTGACAGCTTCAAAGGCGCCATGCCCACGTTCGAGCAAGCCGTCAAATGGGTCAAACGCATGCCGTCGAAAGGCGCGGCCAAACAACAGCGTCCGCCCCAACAGCAAGGCGGCGCAAAGTTGCCGGAATCCCCTAGTTTCTAGACTCCATATAACCGTGCGCGCCTGTTTTGGTAAGCGGGTAGCAATCGGGCACCCGTACGCGGGTTTTTGATCTACCGCAAAAAAGTCCCGGCCATTTTGCGCTCGAAAAACGGCATTGGTATATGAAACCCGGGAAAAAGTCCCACTTCCAGGCAGCCGGCGTTGGTGAACGGGCGTTGCCGGGTAACACATTATCGGCGCGGACGCGCAATCAAAGGAGCGATAGCATGGCCTTTAATTGGATTAACGACGTTTTTGCCCGCATGGGCTGGAGCATTGACCCCGATCCTCGTAAATCCCCGGGTCCCTACCATTTTGTCAATACCGGTGGTGAATGGTTGGTGTTGGATATTTCGGATACGCAGAACGGCATCCGATTGGTGACCAAAGACCACAAAACCGAAGTCTTCGTGCCAATCGCGCAGTGCACGTTCAAACGCAAGTAATATCAGGCGCCCCCGAGCAAGACTCGGGGGCGTTTCCGGTGGGGTTCTTTAAAGAGCGACCTCATTCCGGTCGATCGAGGGCGTCGGCCCCGTAGACTAAGATTCACGGTTCAACCCCGTGCGGCGTGATGGGTTCTACTCGGAAGAGATTAGGTACCGAACAGGCGAATTCGAGCGCTCGGCAAAAATCCCTTTCGGGGAAGTAGCTTTGCAGGCTCATGCTTTATTGCTACGTGACCGAAGCAATTTTCGGGGGGCTTCAGCGAATTTAGAGGCATGAATGAAGAATCGGGCCGGGCTCGCCGTACTTGGTTATTTAATTTTCATCGTTAACTTATCTCTGCCGTCCGGTGCATCGGAATTGCACTTGGAGCGGCTGGGACACGATGACGGTCTGTCCCAAGCGGTCGTAACCTCCATCCTGAAAGATTCCGCCGGCTACCTGTGGTTCGGTACACAGGAGGGACTGAACCGCTATGACGGCCGGCGCTTTCTGGTCTTTCGCAACCGGCCCGGCGATGATACCTCTATCAGTATCAACTTCATTCAAACGCTTTTCGAAGATTCCCAGGGTCAAATCTGGATCGGTGGACGCTATGGTTTTCTGGATCGGTTCAACGCCCGCAATCATACATTCTCCCACTTTCTCACAGCATCCTCGCAAGGGTATCGTGAAATCCGCGCCATCGGTGAGGACCACCGCGGCAACATCTGGGTCGGCACTCGCGGCGACGGCCTCATTTGCCTGAGTCCCGCAACTGGGGAAACCCGGAATTGGGAGGCCGACCAACCCGAAGGTCCGCAAGCCGACGTCATTCACTCCCTGACGGCCGATCGGGAAGGGTTCATCTGGATGGGCACCGACCGCGCCGGGTTGGTGCGCTACGACCCGGAGGCCGAGGAATTCCAAACCGTCGGTTTGGGCCTGTCCCCCGATCAGGAATATCTCGGTAAAGATGCGTTGGCATTGTTGGAGGATCCTGACCGGCGGGAGATCTTGTGGGTCGGATGCTACGGCGGCGGCCTTTTTCGACTGGATCGCCGCGACCTCAGTGCAACCCGGTACCCGCTCGGCGCCGACGGTTTGCAAAACGGCATGGTAGTGAGCCTGGCGAAGATGGATCGGACCCTTTGGGTGGGAACCTTGGGCGGGTTGGCCGCGCTGGACACGACAACCGGTCGTTTCACACATTACCGACATCGGGAAACAAATCCCAACAGCTTGCCCGATGACATGGTGCTTGCCTTACTCGCCGGTCGAGAAGGCCTTTGGGTCGGGACCTACGGCGGCATCGGTTATCACAACCCCCTGGTTCGTCGATTTGAAAAATTGCAAGATTCCGAAGAAGGACCGAGAGCGCTTCAAGGCGCCTACTCCGTATTGGAAACCCAAGACGAAAGTTTGTGGTTGGGCACCATGAGCGACGGCGCCTTTCGCTACCTTCCCAAGCAAAAACGCCTTGAAGCCCGCCCCCTGCATGCGGAACCCCGGTTCAACAAGAATATGTTGGTACATGACCTCCACCAGGACCGGGACGGCGCCATTTGGATCGGCACCTCTCACGGCTTGGAACGCCGCGATACAAACGGCGCCATTCAATCCGTTTTTCACAAGGAGGACGGGCTGCCCGACAACGGCGTTCAAGCCCTTGCCGATCATCCCATGACCGATTCCCTGCTGGCCGGCACCTATCAAGGACTGGGCGTTCTGAACAGGAAGACCTTGCAAGTAACCGGAATCGCGAAAGACGTCTACATCAGCGGCATGGTCGTCGATGCTGACGGCGGTATCTGGGCCGCCGGCCTTGGAGACGGGCTTCATTACCTGCCTTCCCCACAAGGACCTTTTAAACCCGCTTCTTTCAACAGACCCGAATTGAATCAGACCCGCACCGCGCTACTGAATATCGTGCAAGCGGATGACCACTTGTGGCTGGGAACCGATCGCGGCCTGTTGCTGTACGAAAAAAATGTAGGCGTAAAGCGAATTTACGGGAATCAAGAAGGCCTCCGCAGCACCACGGTTTACGCCCTGGCCCTCGATGATGCGGATCGCCTTTGGATCGCCACCAACGACGGGCTGCATCGTCTGGACGCGAAAGATGCGCCCATCAACCGCTTCACCGATCGAGACGGCCTGGCCGGTAATGAATTTCATCTGGGCGGATTCAGCCGCGGCAAAAACGGACGCTTCTACTTTGCGGGCGATAGCGGCATCACCAGTTTCTTCCCCAAGGACTTCACCGCCGAGGCCTATGATCCCACCGTGGTGATCAATGGGTTCGTACTCCATAACGAGGCGGTTCTCCCCAAGGACCGGCAACCCGACTCCCCCCTGGAAACAGTGATTGAGCAGACCGATTCCCTGGAACTGAAATACCATATGAATTCGTTTCGCTTCCACTATGCCGCCCTCCACGTTGCCGATCCCATGAGCGCGCGCTTTGCGTACCGCTTGGACCCGTTCCAGGATTCCTGGAATACCAACGACCCGGGGGTTTCCACGGCAGCCTATACCAACCTGGACCCCGGCCGTTACAGGTTCCGGGTTCGTGCGGCCGGCAAAGAGGGCGCTTGGGGAGAACGGGAAGCTTCCCTGGAGGTCGTCATTCGGCCGCCTCCATGGCAAATGCCCTATGCTTATATGTTTTATACACTCATCGTTTCCATGTCGATCCTGGGCATATTCATGCGGGCAAGACGGAAACGCGCCGCACAACTGGCGCTGAGCAAGGAACTGCAACGACAAGTTGCCGAGCAAACCACCGACCTCACCGAACGCAATCGTGAGTTGGAGAACCTGAACGCCATCGTGGAAACCATCAATCGCGAGATGACCCTGGACAAACTGTTACCCGCCATTCTGGAACAGGGTTTACAGCTTTTCCCCCAGGCAGAGCATGGGCGCATGATGATCTGGGATGATAGAATCGGCGCCTATCGCATGATCGCCCACAGCGGTTTCCAGATAGAGTCGCCGGAGAGCGTAACTTACGATCCGAGCGAATCCAATATCTTCAATCACGAACGCCTGAAAGTCATCTCGGACGGAATCGTTATCTACCATCCTGACCCGGATAAGCCCTACCTCATGAAAAATCACGGCCTGGAACGCCCCATCTGCCTGCTCTCCATGTCCATGCTGACCGAGGGACCGCACCGCGGCTGGGTGACCTTCGATAATTTCAATGATCCCAATGCCTTTTCCGAGGATGACGGCACCAAGCTGGCCCGGTTTCGCCGGCATGTGATCAATGCGTTTATCAAGATGGATCTCTTGGAAAAACTGCGGGGAAAAAACGACGAGATTCTGCACCGGCAAAACCAGTTGGTGATGCAGGAGAAGATGGCTTCGTTAGGCGTGTTGACGGCGGGCGTCGCCCATGAAATCCGCAACCCGCTGAACTTCATCGCCAACTTCACGGAGCTTTCCCTGGAACTGGCCGCGGACATGCGCCGTCTTTTCGCGGGCGAAGAGCCCCGCGAGCATGACCTGGACATGGAAGAACTATTGGAAAGTATGGAGGACAACACCCGCAAGGTCTATGAGCACGCCATGCGCGCCGCTCAGGTCGTCAGGGCCATGATGGATCTGGCGCCTACCTCGGACAGGGTGCGCGCCCATACCAAGATCAACGATACGGTTATCGAGATCACCGACCTCACCTGCCGCGGTTTGATGAGCCTGGAAACCTTCGAGCGCATCGCCGTCGAAAAGGAGGTAGACGATTCTATCACCGCGCTCCCCATCGAACCGCACGGCCTGCGCCGCGCCCTGGTCAACCTGGTGAGCAACGCCCTGGAAGCCGTCAGCGCGCGGATGGCGCAAGCGGGTTCCGATTACCGGCCCGTTGTGCGGGTGTCCACTCATCGGTTCCACAATTCGATAAAAATAGAGGTGTGGGACAACGGCGGCGGGGTGCCGGAAAAGATCCGCAAGGACATTTTTCATCCCTTCTTCACCACCAAACCGCCGGGCAGCGGTCATATCGGCCTGGGTCTGTCGGCAGCCTTCGATGCGGTTGCCCGTTATGACGGTTCGCTGGAACTGGAATGCCAGGACGGCAACTGCTCCAGTTTCACCATCAGTTTGCCCGTCAAAACCGCCGGCGCCAAACTGCAACGCGTCTAAGCAACAAGCAATTCCCCGGTCCTCTAAGTCGGAGAAGCGCTCGAAGCCCGCCGGTTGCAGCCGGAAGCTTGTCAAGCCGCCAGGTCAAGATCCAGGAAACGCGCGCGGTTCAGGTTCGTGAACTGCAAAAGATCCATTTTCAGTCGGGAAAATGCATCGAAGTGATGGTAACCGGCCGGGTTGGCGGTCATTTCTTCCATCAAGACGTCCATCTCTTCCAGGAACCCGTGGTAGCGGCGGCGAAACTCGGGTTGGTGTTCTACCAACCAGGCCACTCGCGCCGGGTGATAGCCCTGGCGAAAGAGTCGGGTACTTAAGTCTGCCAGTTGTTTCTGGCACCAGTCAATCCATCCTTGTTTTGTCATCATGAGACACCTCCTGCTCCTGTCACTATCAATCATGCACTCCGAGCAGGACAGCCCTTGTCCGCGCAGAAAAATGTTATCGGCGGCCGCTGTCAGATGATTTGGGATTGCCCCGAGGGAACGCATCTGGCAGACTGGGTTCTCGAGAGGTGAACGATGCGAGTACCCGATATGGACATCATTACATGGATCAAACCCAACCGGTCGTGGGGTCATCTGAAAATAATCGGCATGAGCTCGGAAGAAAACTCCGTAGACGGGATCTATCAGAGCTTCTCCGTGCTCCAACAATCCACCGTGGAAAACCGTTGGGACCACAACCAACCCTATACGGAAACGGACCTGAAGCCGGCTCAGGTCAAAGAGCTTGTCACGCTGGCCGACCGCATTACGGTGCCTCTGTTCAAAACGCAAAGCATCCCTACCGACGAACCGATAGGCTACGGCCTCACCATCGACCGCTTTGACTACAAGATCAGTGTCGAATGGGTGGGCAGCTTCGAAGAACAGGTCAAGGACATACGCGAGTTGTGGATGATGGTAGACATGCTGGTAGACAGACCCCTGGTGCCGCACCAGTACTGAAACAGGCCCGAACCGACGGTCATCTGAAGCATTGAAAAGCGAACCGGCTTGTCATGGAGGATGAAAGCCGGTTTGCCGAATCGTCTTTAATTGAGCTTGTCCTTGAGGACCTTGCCAGGCTTGAACTTGGCAGCCCTGGACGCCGCAATCTGAGTGATTTTCCCGGTTTGGGGGTTCCGTCCTTCCCGGGCGGCGCGTTCGGCCACGGCAAAAGTGCCGAACCCGATCAAGGTAACCTGATCCCCGTTCGCCAGGCTGTCCATGATGCTTTCCAAGGTGGCGTCAAGGGCCTTGCCCGCGTCACCCTTGGTCAAACCGGATTTTTCTGCAATGCTTTGGATGAGTTCGCTTTTATTCATTTGATACTCCTGATCAAGGATAAACGAGCATACCACATCTCATTCAATGGGAGTAGCACAGTGGTTACATTATTTCCAAATTTGTGATGATTAGACCACTATGCCGGTGTCCGATTACCACATCCGCCATCTTCACCGGCCCCCGGACTCGGGCAGAGGCGCAAGCTCTGAGAGCAGGCCCCGCCCTTTGCCGTCATGGCATCGGCGCGGGCATGCAACACCGAAACCACGCCCGTCATTTTTGTCGCAAAACCGCGCGGAAATATACGCTGTAAATAATCCGGAGCATCACCTTCGCCACTTTCCGTTATTTTTAACGATAGTCCGGCGACCGGTAACCATACGGCGCCGCCGCAAACTGTAAAACCTGAGCGCGCATAAAATGAACCGCTTTAGCCGACAAATCAAAAGGTTGTTTGCCCTTGAGCACTCACAGCGGGTAGAATTTGCAGAGTTGATGCAACGAACCTCCCTCTCGTCACCAAGCCTTTGCTTTTAGGATTTTATCGATGAATATGGAACAAGATGTCGCTCCGACCGTTACCGAACACTTAACCGGTTACGCGCGCACCGTCATCATCGGCGATATACACGGCGATTTGGATACGCTCCTGGCCAGTCTCGCCGACAAGCGAATTATTCATTACAGCGGGCCCGTGGAAAAGGTGGTGGAGATCATCGAAACCGGCCTCGCCGAACCCTTTCTGGCCGATTTGGAAGCACTGGTCCAACCGGCCGAAACGCGGCTGCAACTGATCTTCCTGGGCGACTACGTGGACCGCTGGTACCTGGGCTACCACGTGATCCAGTTCCTGATGAAGATCCGCTGGAAACGGTTCGGTATCGACGCGGTTTTCCTGATGGGCAACCACGAGGCGCACAATCTGCACTTCTTCCTGAATCCCTTCCGCGCCTATGAACTCTATTCCGAGAGTGTCTTCACCACCGCCCGACGCTGCGAGTACATCGGCGACATGGGTCTGGTCGAAAGCCTGACGAGCTTCATGCTGCTGCACGGCGATGAGATCAGGGATCTGCAAAAAGCCTTCTACGCCGAGGGCAAACTAAGCTGGGACCTGGGTTACGGAACGCTTTTGCTGGAATACCCCAACGATTTGAGCCCCGTCCTGGCGCCTTTTGAAGCCGGCGATTGGGACGCGGTCCAGGATCACTGCACGCGCATCGCCGAGGTGCTGGGTTATAACCCCTCCAACCAAACCCAGGTGGAGCCCGAAGAACTCTTCGAGCAAATGGGCCTGCTGACCAACCCGGAAGGGCAGAACTATTGGAGCATCGATCCGCCCGAGGAGGACGGGAAGGTGGACTGGGGCCGCGGTTACTCGCCTCGGCTGACGCGTTTCAACCTGTTCACGCGAGTGCGGGAAGACGACGGTCGCGAACCGATCTACAGCGATGTGCTGCCCGTTGACTGGCGGCTGATCTCCATGGTTTGGCGCAAGCACTACGGGCCCTTCTTCAAGAGCTTGCGGCAAATGCACCTGGAAGGCGACACCCTCTACCTGCACGGCGGCCTGTCGCCCCAGGTGATGCTGGACAGCCAGGGCCTGGGCGTTTACTACCGCTTCAGCGAGGGACATTTCAAACAAAAGGACATGCACTGGGACATTTCCAACGTGGTGCGCCGCGCCAACCGCCTGGCCTCCCAGGTGATCGCCAACGCCCTGGCCGATTTCAGCTTCAGCAGCATGGCCGGCACCGAGATCACCGACATGATGGGCGTCTGGCGAGGAGAGAACCGCGGCTTTACCCAATTCGGCGGCGTCTACTGGGCCGATTTCGAGTACCTTCAGCGCGAACTGGAACACGAGCGCGTCATGACCATGTACGAGCAATTCGTGGATGCCACCGAGATCCGCCGCATCATCTGCGGCCACACCCGCTTCTACGCCCGCGAGGATGAAACCCGCTACCTGCAAATAGGCGCCTTCGAAAAGCTGGGCCTGGACTATATCAACGTGGACAACGCCTGCTCCAGGGGCTACCGAAGCGACCCGGTGCTCAACGGCATCGAGCTGGACGAAAAGGGACGCGTACTGGACCAGGGCCGCCTGGTCCGCTCCTGGTGGGAAGAAAGATAACCCCTGGGCGCGCACGCTTCCAGCGTGCATGCAAGCCGAGATTCGCCCTCCGGGCGAGGCGAGGCGGGTTGTTCCCTCCCTATTATTAAATAAGCCCCAAAACATGCCCAACCCTGGGAAGAGCACGCAGGATGCGTGCGCGCCCAGGGGGTTACACCCCCGGGCATGCAAGCCGAGATTCGCCCTCCGGGCGAGGCGAGGCGGATTGTTCCCTCGTTATAAATAAACCAAGCCCAAATACATGCCCAACCCTGGGAAGAGCACGCAGGATGCGTGCGCGCACAGGGGGTTGCACCCCCTGGGTTTACTTCGTATTGGGTTTTGATTGTCAGTCGGCGTGGCCGCGCCCTTTATTGGGGTTGTCGTTGGTTGTGTCGGTTAATCCGGGATCGAAGATTCCGTTCTCATTCTTCGACCCGGAAAAGTCAGGAGCAAAGAATCAGGCCTCATTCCTCGACCCGGAAAAGTCAGGAGCAAAGAATCAGCTCTCATTCTTTGCGTACCCAAAAGTAATGTGAAAGAAATCAGTTGTGGTTCCTTGACCCGGATTTTTCGGGAGCAAAGAACCAAAACCGATTCTTTGACCCTGAACTTTCGGTGCGCAAAGAATGAGGACTGATTCTTTGCTCCCCGACTTTCAGTATCGAGAAATCGGAACCCATTCTTCGATCTTGGACGTCCAGAATCAACTAATCCGGCAGAAACTGAGGCACATCTTTTCAAAGATCGCGTATTCGGCTGTATTTGGTTGTCAAACCCGGGAAACGAGTTGTTACCGGCCGAAAGCCTGAAAAACCCCGCCGAGCCCACCCGTTGAAAAACAACTCGATGACAAAACCGTGCGTAGCGCGTCCGAAGACGGCCGTTTCTCCGCCCGGACTTGACTTTGTCTGACCGCGGCATTAGATTGGAGATACAGTCTTATCGCATTTTTTGGAAATGTCGATCCCTGGCAACAGGCAGTCTGATGTATCCGCCATAATTTTTGCGATGATTTATACGAGAGTAAGACATAACTCCCCTTAGATATAGATCCTGTCGAACTCTTATGGGGATGGTATGCCCTCACGCCTGTAAGTCCAAATAAATGTTGACTTTATGTGCACTTTTCTCTTTTCTTGTTACAACCTTGATGGTATATTGTCGAAAGACTCATAGAGTCGATTTAAAACTAACTACTCTTTGAAGGAAAAGATGAAAAAGTTTATCGGTGCCGTTTGTGTTACAGTCTTTTTGAGCGCTTCTGCCATGGCCCTTCCCTGTTACGACATGTGGATCGACTGCAAAGGCGGCGAAGGCCAGCCCAACACTGAGTTCTGCGAAGGTATGTGGCAGGGCTGCATGAAAGCGCTCTACGATTATGATGCCCAATAAACCGGCATCGACACACTTTTTACCAATATGTTCGAAGGGAAAGGCCGACCTTGGTCGGCCTTTCTCTCTACATGACATGAGGAAGGTAGCTCAATGAATAGATATCTTAAAGAGACCTCTTTTGCTTTGGTAATTCTGATTTCGGGCGTGACCGCGCTTTCAGCGGATTCGGCGTACAAAAAAGTTGGAACACTTGATATAAACACCAATAAAGCAAGTGATCTATGCGACATCGCCATAAGCCCGGAAGGTCATTTCTATGTCCTTGACCGAGGGAATAGCCAGATTCTCAAGTACGGGGAAGACGGTAACCTGATCAAAACGATCGGCAAATACGGCAAGGAAAACGGTTTCTTCAACGAACCCGGCGCTTTAGCGTTTGTGGGGAAGAAGTTGTGGGTAGCCGACACGAAAAACCAACGCATCCAAATCTACAGCAACGACACTTTCGAGCGCAGCATCGAGCCTGACATGCCCAAATACCCGGCTCAATTGGGGGTTGTCGGAAATCGGGTCTTCGTCACACAGGGCTCTATTCATCCCAGTCGTGGTGGTCTGGTCGTCTTCGACGATACGGGCCGCTTGCTCACCAGCCATGATGCCGCAAGCCATTTGTATAACGATCGATCCGACATTTTTTGGAACCTGGCCCAGTTGGTTCCCCTGGAAAGCGGCAACCTGTTTGTCGGCCTGTTATTTCACAATACTGTTTTCGTCATCGACGGCGACGGACAGGTGCAGATGCGCAAAGACATGAAAAAGCATTATGCCGGCTATCCGGAGGCCACTGACGACGGCCTGGTCATGCCCGGCGGTTATTGTGTCTCTGCCTTCGCTTCCGGTCCCAAAGATTCCATCTTTGCCTCGGTTTGCGATAACGAAAAGCGCAAGTGCGGTCAAGTCCATCACTTTTCCCCCGACCTGGAAACGGTGATCGGAAAGTTTGAGGTCGACTACTTCGTTGAAAAGATGGTATACATGGCGAGGAAGCATCGGTTAGCGGTTATCGATAAAAAACAGAGGGTTACATTCTATGAGATTCGATAGAAAAGGACTTGGCCTACTTTGTCTCTGCCTTTCTCACTTTTGTTTTTCGGCCACGGACCTCTACAAAATCGACCGGCAATCCTTTCTTGCTCTCAGCATGGGAGACGTTGCCCATGCCCGGCTCTACAGCATCACGGACAGCGGAAAACTGGTCAAAGGACAAGGTTTCGAAATACCGATTCAGGAAGACCTTTTCTACACAAAAGCCGATCCAACCGGTAAGGATTCTCTGATACAACGCTTCGAGCTCCTTGGAAAAGCAGGCGAACGAATCTTCATCAGCGATACCCGCAAATCGCGCGTTCTGGTTTTCGACATTCCAACCAAAAGCCTAACGGAAATGCCGGCCGGAACACCCAAATATCCCGAACGCGTCCATGCCCTGGCTGACAAACTTCTGTTCCTTGCCAAGGGCGTCCTCTACTCGCCTCGCCCCCGAGAATGCGGCAATGCTCATTTCACGATCCATACTCAGGACGGCAGCAGGGTGCGTTGCCTTGGCGACGGCAAGAACATCTACAAAGATTTTGACCTTCCCCGCACCTTCTATCATCCGGAGGAGAATTATGTCGGTATCTATTACCGTAAAATAGGAGATCTTCATCGCTATCCGCTTACGGGGGACACCCCCTCGGACGTTATCCAAACGGATCACACCGACTTGAAAGCGGTTGAAAAAGCCGCCCCGTTCGGCACGGTGTTTCCGCTTGGCAAAACCTTGTTCCATCTTTCCGTGGGGAAAACGCGCACGTATGTTTTCAGCTTGGAAGGGAATCGTTGGCAGTCCAGGCAGGAAATTGACGGCGCTTTCAAGAAGGGCTTGTTATTCCTCAACTATTTCGTGGGCGTAACGGAAGGAGGGGAGATTGAAATTCGGTCTGTGGATATTATTTAGCCTGCTTGCGATCGGCTCACCGAAGGTCATATTTGCCGATGATTTCCTGGGCCGGCCCGATTTTGTGTTGGGCCGGGAAGATGATGACGAAAACCAGATCTTTCATAAACTCGCCGATATTGCCCTGTCGCCCCAAGACCAGATCTACATTCTCGATAGCGGGAACGGCCGAATTCAGGTTTTCGATCTTCAAGGCCGATTCGTTCGAACGTTTGGTGCGGAAGGTCAAGGTCCTGGTGAATTCGACCAACCGGAGAGTATGGCCTTTTTCGGGAACCAGCTTTGGGTAGCTGATCGCAACAACGGCCGTATTCAAGTTTTCGAAAATGACAAGTTCCTGCACTCCCTGACCACGGATAAACCCGCGTCAATTGCCAACCTGGCCGTCATCGGCGACGAGATGTTTGCCAGCAACCGCTCGGTTTTCAGCGGCAGCGGCGGCATCGTGGCGCTCGATCGCGAAGGCGCCCCGCTACGCCACATCGATGCCCACAACGACGCCATTAAAGGACCGATGGCAAGCATGTGGAACACGGTGACGCTTGCTTCCCTGTCCGGCAGCCGCCTGCTGGTGGCTTACCGGTTCAACAATGTGATGCGTGTCTTTGACAAGCAAGGCAAACTCCTTGCCGAAAGGAACATGGAGCACTTTTACGACCGCTACGAGGCAAAAAGAGGACATACGATCATCCCGACCGGTTACGCGATAACCTCCGTCTGCGAAGGCCCCGCCGGAAATATCTATGTGGTGGCCTGCGATAATGAGAAACGGCAGTGCGGCAGGATTCTCATTCTCAATCCCGGGCTCACCGGGATCGTGGGAAAATCCATCCGGGATGAGCATATCTGGAAATTGAAGTTCTTCCCCAAAGTAGAACGATGGGTGGTCATGAAGAGCGCCGAACTTTCTTTCTTCCACGCCGGCAGTTAAGTTGCACCCGTACAACGCCCTGGGAACTTGAATTGGCAGGTGTTTTCCCAGCGCCGAAGGTGCTTAACACAATAGCCCCGGGCAACGCCCTGGGAACCCGGGCGGGTTGTTGCCAACCTCGACCCGGGCTCTTTTGTTGGAAAAGCGGGCGCTTATTCACAGAAGCATGCGGTTTCCGTGCATAAGGTCTGACCCCATTGGGTGTCTTCTTCGACCGAATCTACATTGCGGATACCTGCTTTCACGTGTTCCGCGGTAACGAAGCTTTTCACCTTGAGGTCTTCGAGCTTAACTTTCTTTGCCATCCATAACTCCTTAAGTCCAATCTTTCACCATTTTCCTGTAATTCCTTCACCCTGTCAACTCGGGATTGTCGGCACGGGAACCGAGCGCCGGGCCCCAAGGCCAATAAAGCAAGCGAATTCCCCATGAACGGCAGATCCGCCTGACCGTTGCGATCAGTGAATCCGACCGGCCAGAACCAGTGCCCGTTTCAGCCATTTCACGTTGTGGACGCGGTGAACCGCCGCGGCGGGAAACGGCAGGCGAGTGCTTGCAACCATGGTATAGGCGTCCAATTCCGGGTTGGCGTTGCGGGGGACATCCAGCAGGTGAGTCAGCCAGGACTTGCGGCTGATGCCGATCAAAAGGGGACGCTGCAACCGATCCATCAGGGCTTCCAAACCGTTGAGCAAGGCCAGATTGTGGGTCAGTGTTTTACCGAAGCCGATGCCCGGATCGAAAAGGATACGGTCCCCGGCGACACCGGCGGCGGCCAGGTGATCGGCCGCGGCATCCAGTGCGCCGGCAACCTCCGCCACCACGTCGGTGTATTCCGGGTTGACCTGCATGGTCCTGGGCCGGTTCTGCATGTGCATGGCCACGAACCCGACCCCGGTCTCGGCCAGGACGGGAGTAAACGCCTCGTAATCCAGGGAAGCCGAGACGCCGTTGACGATATCGGCGCCGGCTTCGATCGCCGCCCGCGCAACTTCCGGTTTCTGGGTATCCACGGACAACGGCAGGTCGTAGCGTTGCCGCAATGTCTCGATCAGGGGCGTCACGCGCTCCAACTCTTCGGCCGTGGAGACCGATTCGGACCCGGGCCGCGTGCTCTCGCCGCCCACATCCAGTATGTCGGCCCCGTCCAGCACAAGGCGTTGCGCATGAGCCAGGGCGCTGTCCAAAGTGTGATAACCGTCGGAAAAACTATCCGGCGTGGCGTTGAGAATACCCATGATCAACGGCCGTTCGGCCAAATTCAAACGATAGCGCCCGCAGTCCCAGAACATCTATCCCCTCCCCTGTTCAGATAAGGAGGTTCTAACATTAATTCAACCCAATTGACACCGCTAAAAATATTCAAAACCGGCACTCGTCCCGGCCCCTCAACTCACGTCGCGCCTTATTTTTTTATCGCCCGCGATTCTCGCCCGCGTTATAATTGCCCCACCTTTTACAGGTGTTTGATACGGATCTCATGCATCCATTGAATGCTAAAGCAAAGGAGCAAACACCATGACGTTCGACGTAGGCGCTCTGGTCAGTGTTCGCGGCCGGGAATGGGTGGTCCAACCGGAAAGCGAGGACGACCTGTTGTTACTGCGCCCCCTCGCCGGCGACGACGACCAGGTGACCGGCGTCTACCTCCCGCTGGAACCCGTCGCGCCCGCCGCCTTCCCGCCGCCCGATCCCCACGCCCAGCAGGGCAACCACCTCTCCTGCACGCTCCTGCGCGACGCCGTGCGCCTGGGTTTTCGCTCCGGCGCCGGTCCCTTTCGCGCCCTGGCCCGCGTTGCCGTGGAACCGCGACCCTACCAGTTGGCGCCTCTGCTCATGGCGCTGCGCCTGGACCCGGTCCGCCTGATGATTGCCGACGACGTGGGCGTGGGCAAAACCGTGGAGGCCTGCCTCATCGCCCGCGAAATGCTGGACCGCGCCGAGATCCGCCGCCTGGCCGTGCTGTGTCCGCCCCACCTGGCCGAACAATGGCAACGCGCCCTCCGCGACCAGTTCCACATCGACGCCGAACTGGTGCTGGCCGCGACCGCCTCCCGCCTGGAAACGGACGGCGTCAGCCTTTTCGAACGCCACCGCTTCACCGTGGTGAGCACCGACTACATTAAAAGCGATCGCCGCCGTCAGGAGTTCCTGCGCACCTGCCCCGAAATGGTGATTGTGGACGAGGCCCACACCTGCGCCGCCGCGACCCGCGCCTCCCAGCGCCGCCACCAACTGCTGCGCGACCTGACCGATCCCCAAACCGAACCGGGCCGCACGCGCCACCTGCTGCTGGTGACCGCCACGCCCCACAGCGGCAAGCACCACGCCTTCCGCTCCCTGCTGGGCCTGCTGAACCGCGACCTGGACCACCTGCCCGACGATATCTCCGGTCCGCACAATGTCAAACACCGCGACCGCCTGGCCCGTCACCTCATCCAGCGCCGCCGGGGCGATATCAAGGCCTACCTGGACACCCAAACCCCCTTCCCCACCAAGGAGCGCCAAACCGATACCTACAACCTTTCGCCCCAACTGAAAAGCTTCATGGCCGATATCCGCGCCTACTGCTCGGAGCAAATCCTGGACGGCGCCGGCGACAGCCGCCGGCGGCGCATTCGCTTCTGGTCGGCGCTTTCCCTGTTGCAGGCCGTCAGCTCCAGCCCCGCCGCTGCCGCCGCGACCCTGCGCAACCGCAGCGGCGTGGCCGACGAGGAAAACGAGGAGTTGATCGACGAGGTAGGCCGCCGCGTGGTTCTGGCCCCGGGCGATGTGCGCATGGACGGCAACGAGCACGCCCTGGGCGGTCAAACCGAGGACGACGACGCGCACAAAGCAGCCCTGGCCGCCTTCGCCGAACGCGCCGACAGCTTGCGCGGCGCCGCCGACAGCAAACTGAAAGGCCTGGTCAAACGCATTGACCAGCTTCTGGACGACGGCTACCAACCCATTGTCTTCTGCCGCTTCATTCCCACGGTGGACTACCTGGTCCGGACCATGCGGCAAAAATTCGCCGGGAAGGGGATCGACGTGGACGGCGTCACCGGCCAACTGCCGCCCGCCGAACGCGAGTACCGCATCGAGCAGTTGGGCCGCGCCGACAAGGCCGTCCTGATCTGCACCGACTGCCTCAGCGAGGGCATCAACCTGCAGCAGTATTTCAACGCGGTGGTGCACTACGACCTGGCCTGGAACCCCACCCGCCACGAACAACGGGAGGGCCGGGTAGACCGCTACGGCCAACCCTCGCCCACCGTGCGCGTGCTGACCTGGTACGGCAAGCACAATCCCGTCGACGAAACCGTCTGGCGCGTGCTGTTGACCAAACACAACGCCATCCAGTCCCAATTGGGCGTGCAGGTCATTCCCCCCGAAAATATCAGCGAGGAATTGATGAAGGGCATCTTCCAGCAGGAAGACGCCGCCTGGCAGCAAATGGCCCTGCCCGACATCCTCACCCCGGACACCATGTCCGACCTGGCCTGGGCCGGCGTGGAACTGGAAAAGCAAAGCCGCACCAAATACGCCCAACAGGCCATCCTGAAGGCCGTCAACGAAGAGCTGGGCAAGGAACTGGAAGAGGTGCAGAACAGCCAGGGCGATCACAACACCGTGCGCGGCTTCATCGACCGGGCCCTGCCCGCCCTGGGCGCAAGCGTGCAAAGCATACCGAGCGCCGACGACGCCCGCATCATCGACACGCGCGGCCTGCCCAAGCCCGTTATCGAAGCCGCCGGCTGCGAGGAGCGTTTCCGCGCCGCCTTCGAACCGGGCTTCCACCGCAACGCCCTGGTGCTCACCCGCACCCACGCCCTGGTGGACAACCTGGCCCGCTACCTCTTGGAAGACGCCCTGGATCCCCGGGGCAAGGGACCCGCCCGCCGCTGCGGCGTGGTGCGCACCGCGCATGTGGCCAAACGCACCACCCTGCTGTTGCTGCGCCTGCGCTTCCACATCCTCACCCAGGACCGCAAGGGCGTCAGCCGTCCCCTGCTGGCCGAGGAGATCATGACGGCGGCCTTCAGCGGCGCGCCGGCCAGGGCCGATTGGCTGACCCCGGAACAAACCCATGCGCTCTTCCGGGCCAAACCCGACGGCAACATCCCCCACGACCTGGCCCGCAACCACCTGCAAAAAATACTGGACCAATACGACAGCCTGCTGCCCCGCCTCCAGGAATTGGGCAGGGAACGCGGCAAGTCGCTGCTGGCCGCCCACACCCGCGTGCGTCGCGCCGCCAAAACCGGCGTCAAGAACCTGGACGTGCGCACCCACGCGCCTCCCGACGCCCTGGGCCTGTATGTCTTCCTGCCCTCCGGGGGCGCGCCATGAAACTGCTGACCCTGGAAGCCGTGACCTCCGAGGGCGGCCTGCTGCCCGTCGACCTGCTGGCCCGGGTTCAGGCCGGGGACGAATCCCTGCCCGCCCTGAGCCCCGCCGACTACTACCTGCAACGCCACGAACGCATCAACGAGGCCGCCGAACGCGCCTGGTCCCGCGCCACCGTGCTGTGGCGCGGCCTGCGCGAGGACCTGGACGCCCTTCCCCCCGGCAACCACGCCACCGACGCCACCCTCAACCGCTGGCTGCTGCCCCTCTTCGAAGAACTGGGCTACGGCCGCCTGGACAAGGCGCCCGCCGTTTTCGTCCAAGACCGCGCCCTGAAGGTGACCCACCTGCGCAAGGCCTCGCCCGTCCACCTGGTGGGCTGGAATGTGGACCTGGACCGCAAGTCTCCCGCGCCCGGCGCGCAAACCGCCCCGCCCCACGGCCTCTTGCAGGAACTGCTCAACCACCGCGACGACTATCTGTGGGGTTTCGTCTCCAACGGCCGCACCCTGCGCGTGCTGCGCGACCACCACAGCCTGACCCGCCAGGCCTACGTGGAATTCGACCTGCTCAAGATCATGGACGACGAACTGTTCAGCGAGTTCTACCTGATGTGGCTGGTCTGCCACCAGAGCCGCGTGGACGCGCCCAAACCCGAGGCCTGCCACCTGGAGACCTGGCTGAAAACGGCCCGCGAGCAGGGCATCAGCGCCCTGGGCAAACTGCGCGAGGGCGTCAAGGACGCCATCGAGATCCTGGGCGCGGGATTCCTGGCCCATGCCCCCAACCGGCAACTGCGCGACGACCTGAGCAGCGGCAAGCTGGACAAGCAGGACTACTACCGCGCCCTGCTGCGCCTGGTCTACCGCCTCATCTTCATGTTCACCGCCGAGGAACGCGGCCTGCTGCTGGACCCGCGCGCGCCGCTGGAAGCCAGGGACCGTTATCACCAACACTATGCCCTGCGCCGCCTGCGCCTGCAAGCCCGTATGCGCAAGGGCAGCGCCCATATCGACCTGTGGCGCGGCCTGCGCCTGGTCATGTCCTGCATGGCGGAGGGACAACCCGCCCTGGCCTTGCCCGCCCTGGGTTCCCGTCTGTGGCAAAGCGATTTCGTGCACCCCCTCAACGATTACGACTGCCCCAACGACCACCTGTTGCGGGCCGTTCGCGCCCTGGCTTTTACCACCGAGGGCAAGCAGACCTATCCCGTCAACTGGCGCAACGTGGGCGCCGACGAACTGGGCGGCGTCTACGAGGCCCTGTTGGAACTGCATCCCGTTATCGATAAAAACGCCGCCCTGTTCCACCTGCGCAGCGCCGCCGGCAACGACCGCAAGACCAGCGGCAGCTACTACACCCCGCCCGAACTGGTGGACCAACTGCTGTCCACCGCCCTGGACCCCGTCTTGGACGAGGCCGTCACCCAAGCCGACCCGGAAGCGGCCGTCCTGGCTTTGACCATTTGCGACCCCAGTTGCGGCAGCGGGCACTTCCTGGTTGCCGCCGCCCACCGCGCCGCCAAACGCCTGGCCGCCGTGCGCACCGGCGACGCCGAACCCGCCCCCAAGGACACCCGCGAGGCCCTGCGCGACGTGATCGGCCACTGCATCTACGGCGTCGACCTGAACCCCATGACCGTGGAGCTGTGCAAGCTGAGCCTGTGGCTGGAAGCCCTGGTGCCCGGCAAGCCGCTCAGCTTCCTGGACCACCACATCATGGTGGGCAACAGCCTGCTGGGCGCCACGCCCGCGCTGATGGGGCGCGGCGTGCCCGACGACGCCTTCAAACCCATCACCGGCGACCACAAGAAAACCGCCGCCGCCTTTGCCAAACGCCACCGGCAGGAACGCTCCGGCCAAAGCAGCCTGTTCGCCCACTTCGGCGGCGCGACCGCCGTGGAACTGCCGCGCATCGTGGAGAAGGCGCGCCGCATCGAGGCCATCGGCGACGACGACCTGGCCGGCGTGCGCCAAAAGGAACGGGAATACCGCGCCCTGGTGGAAACCCGGGCCTACCGCGACGACCTGTTCAAGGCCGACCTGTGGTGCGCCGCCATGGTCTGGCCCAAACCCGCCGATCCCGACGAGGATTTCGTCTATGCCGTGCCCACCCAGGACACCTGGCAACGCGTCAACGACAACCCCGCCGACGCCCCGCCCCTCACCCGCCGCCTCACCGGGGAGATTGCCGGGCAGTACCGTTTCTTTCACTGGTTCCTGGCTTTTCCCCAGATCTTCGGCAGGGAGAAGCGCGACATCGAAGCGGAAGACACCACCGGCTGGACCGGCGGTTTCGACGTCATCGTGGGCAATCCGCCCTGGGAACGCATCAAGCTCCAGGAAAAGGAATGGTTCGCCGAGCGTAACCCGGCCATTGCCGAGGCAAAGAACGCCGCCGCCCGCAAGAAAGCGATTGCGGCCCTACCCGAAACGGAAGACGGTGCCGAACTCTTCAAACAATGGCTGGAAGCCCTGCGGCAATCGGAGGGACAATCCTTCATCCTGCGCACCAGCGGCCGCTATCCCTTCTGCGCACGCGGCGATATCAACACCTACACCATCTTCACCGAGTTGGACCGCACCTGCCTGGCTCCCAGGGGCCGCATGGGCGTGGTGGTGCCGGGCGGCATCGCCATGGACGCCACTACTCAGTTCTTTTTCCAAGATCTTGTGGAAAAGGGCTCGCTCCACAGTCTCTTCCACTTCGAGAATGAAGAATTCATTTTTCCAGGCGTTCACCACGCAGTACGTTTCTGCTTGCTGACATTATCCGGGCTTGAAATCAATCACCTTGAGTCCCAATTTGTGAGCTACGCCAGACAGGTCGGGCAGATCAAGGACAAACAACGTACCTACTCTCTTTCCAAAGACGACTTCATGCGGATGAACCCCAACACCCGCACCTTGCCCGCCTTCCGTTACAGCCGCGATGCGGAAATCAATCGAAGGATCTACGCACGCGTCCCCGTCTTGATGAATGAGTCACCGGGTGAAGAGAGCAACCCCTGGGGCGTTTCCTTTATGAGAATGCTGGATATGGCCAATGACTCCGACCTGTTCTACGACGAGGAAAGCCTGGTCAAAGAAGGCTGGGCGTCCAAGGGCAACCGCTTCATCCGTGGTGATGAAGTCATGCTGCCGCTGTACGAGGCCAAGATGATCCACCATTTCAACCATCGCTTCGGCACCTATGAAGGACAGACGGAAGCCCAAGCACGTCAGGGCAAATTGCCCGAGTGTACGCCGGAGATGCTGGATGATCCGGATTTTGAAGTGAAACCGCGATATTGGGTGGCAAAAACCGAGGTGGACGGCCGGTTGCAGGATCGTTGGGAGAAAAGATGGCTTCTCGGCTGGCGGGATATTTGCCGTAGCTCTGACTTTCGTACTGTTATTGCCAGTATTCTCCCTCTAGGGGCAACGGGAAACACAATGCCGATGGCCTTTTTTCCTGAGTCCAATATAAATTACGTTTGCCTCTTTGCTGCAAACTTGGTTTCGATGATACTCGATTACTCGGCTAGACAAAAAATCGGCGGCACACATTTGACATATAACTACATGAAACAATTGCCAACTATAGACCCTGAAAGGTATAAGAAAACCTGCTCCTGGGATAAAAACCAAACACTTCATGGGTGGTTAGCTCCTCGCTCCTTGGAGATGACTTATACCTCATTCGGCCTTGAAGGGTTTGGTCGAGACAGCGGCTATGACTGCCTGCCTTTTCGTTTCGATGAATCCCGCCGCCATCTACTCCGAGCCGAACTGGACGCGGCCTACTTCCATCTCTACGGCATATCGCGAGACGACGTGGACTACATCATGGAATCTTTCTGGGTCGTACGCCAAAGAGACGAAAGGCAATTCGGCGACTACCGCACCAAGCTGCTGATCCTGCGCTGCTACGACCGCATGCAAGGAGCCATGGACACGGGCAAGCCCTATCAAACGCTACTGGACCCACCGCCGGGCGATCCCTCGCAAACCCATCCCGCCAAGGAGCGTTAACCCATGACCGCGCTGCACATTCCAGACCGCAAATGCAACCACATCACGCTGATCGACGCCGTCCACGAGGCGGGCCTCGCCGAGGCGAAGGATACCGAGATCAAGCTGGTCTTCAAACCCGGCGTCTTCTACCCGCTTTCGTTCCTGTCGCTGCTCTGCGCCTGGGGCCTGCTGCGGCGTCAGGCGGGTTGCACGTTTGCGGTCAGCGCGTCGGCCCGCTCGGCCGATGTGGGTTATCCGTCGCGCATGGACCTGTTCCGTCACCTGGGCGTGGACTATCGGGAAGCCTTTACCCGGCATGACCCCGGGGAGCGCTTCCAGCCCCTGCTGTTGGTGGGGCCGGACGGCGTGGGCACCGGCGAGGCGGTCACCACCTTGCTGAACATCCTGCACAACAGTTTCGCGGGTTCCGAGCGCTTTCAAAACGGCTTGAGCTGGATCATCCAGGAGTTGGTTGACAACATCGCCAACCACGCCCAAAGCCCGGTATCCGGGTTGGTCAGCGCGCAGTTCTACCCCAACCAGAAACGGCTGGACATCGCCGTGTGGGACGCGGGCGTGGGTTTGCAACGCACGTTGGAGGGCCGCTACCCCGTCATCTTCAGCGCGGGCGACGCCGTCACCAAGGCGCTGGAGCGGGGCGCCACCCGCGACCCGGAAATTGGCCAGGGCAATGGATTGGCGGGTTCCATGGAACTGGTGCAAAGCAACGGGGGCGAGCTGCATGTGTGGAGCGGCAACGCCACCCGGCACATCGTGCCGGACAAGGACCCTTACTTCGAACTGACGAAGAGCCGGCGCGCCCTGCCGGGCACGGGACTCCTGATCAGACTGCGCACGGACCGCCCGCTGGACATCGGCAGCCTCAGCCTGACCAGCGGCAAGCGCCATATCGATGCCGCGAAGACGGAAACACCGCCGGAGAAACCCGAGGCCGGGGAGATCCGGGTCATGCTGGCGCAGGAAGACTACCTGTCGGGCCGGGCGGCGGCCCGGGTTTTGCGGGAGAAACTGCTGACCCGATTACAGACGCCGGAGACCACCTTATTTGTAGACTTCCAGGGTATCGGCGTCCCGGCGCACAGCTACCTGGACGAACTCTTCGGACGTTTGCTGGGCGCGCTGGGGGGTTATGAAGCCTTTGATGACAGGGTGGAGCTGTTGAATTGCCCGGACTGGGTGCTGGACAGCCTGAACTACGTTTTGGAATTGCGTCACGGCGAACGCGGGGCCGAATCGTCTTCCGGTAAAGGGAAATCCAATGCGGTTCCTCCCTTGCTCGTGAAGAACATGCCCTTGATTTGTAACCCGGCAACCATCGTTGTCACCGTGGACCCCGGTACCGGCTCCACGATCGTCAGCCGGGAAAGACTGAAGGCCGTCTGGCCCGAGGCGCATATTGAAGAAGTGACGACCGCCCAAGCGGGTTTTCAGGCGCTCGCGAAAGCTCAGCGCCCTGTTCTGGTGATTCCTTTCATTCAAAGCTTCCACAACGACCAGAGGAAAACCCTGCACACGGGGGCAACCACCATGCCGGGCTGGTTCATCGAACGCATTGCCAAGGAATCGGCCGACGAAGACGGCATCTTTTTGTTGACCGTCCCGTCCGCATGGTCCGGCGGCGACGCGGAGTTCAAGGACCGTTTGTTCCAGGCGGACAAGTTGCGCCTGGTCATGGACATGTCGCCGGAAATCTGGGGCCGGGAAATGGGCGTGACCCTCCGTCTTTTCGGATTCGGCCCGCTACGCGAGCGCGAGGCGCCCCACCAGGTCGGCGTGATCAACGGCGAGCGCATATTCGGCAAGCCGTTGAAGACCAAGGAGAGCAAGCAACTGATGTCCCTGACCGGGCCGTTTCCCTATGCGAATGAATTCGGTTATCATTTTTGCATTCCGGGTCCTGATCACGATCTCGATTTCGAAAGAGACCATCCGGCTCGCAAAAAGATGACGGAAGAGGTTGAAGATAAAATCGGCCTGGTCACCTTGGAAGCATTATTGGCCTTCGCCGGACCCGGAATCAGGTTGACGGACCAGGCCGAGGGACCGCCCGTGCGCGTGATCCGCTCAAAGGACCTGGGTGCGCTTGGCAAGATGAACCCCGGGGAGTTTCAAAAAATCCGCACGAAGGAAGCAATCGATGAGTCGCTGCGCGTGAAACCCGGCGACCTGTTGCTGAGCGCCACGGCTTTTTCGGGAGAGCGTTCGGTCTCCGCGATCATTGCACCGGAAAAGACGGCGGATATGGTTCCCAATCAGCACGTATTTCTACTGCGCTTGAAAGATCCGGCGCTGGGGCCGGCCCTCGTGGAAATCCTGGGCGCGGATTGGGTCACCCGACAGCTTACCCCGGGATTACACGGCCGCATCGAGTTGAAGGAACTGATTGCCTGTAACATCCCCAAACCCGACAGCAGCGTGGTTCAAGCCATGATGAAACTGGCGGAGACATCGACCTCCCTGTCCCGGCTGGTGGAACGGTTCACCAAGGTGCGCCGCACCCTTTTGAGCAAGGGTAACCTGACGGACCAGTTGAAGCTTTTGGGTGAACTGGAACTGCAGGCGGAGGTCTTCGCGGATACGGCGCGCAGCTTCGATGACTTCGGCAGGCAGGTAGAGCAACACTACCCGCTTCCGCTGGCCACGGCCTGGCGCAAGATGCGCATCACGGAGACCCCGGAAAAGCAGTGGGCGGCCATCTTCCACGCCCAGGAAACGGCGGTGCAGTTCACGGCCTGTTATTTATGCGCGGACCTGCGCGGCAAGGGCGGAAAGTTGGGCGCCCTGACGCAAATCTTCAACAAGCTGGAGAGACACGGCGCCACCCTGGGCGAGTGGACGCAACTCATGCAACAAGCCGGAACGGTATCGAAAGACGCCAGGGGCGGCATCTTCCCGGAACTGACCCGGTTGTTGGCGCCCACGGAGGACTCGGAATGGTGGCTCGCGTTGAGCAAGATCCGCGACCTGCGCAACAAGAACGCGCACCACAAGGGCCCGCGCACGGGCCTGGACTACGCGGAAGGCTGCCGCCTGGCCCTGAAACACCTGGAGACCATCTACAAAAGCCTCAGCTTCATGAGCCGCTACCGCCTGGTGGAGGTGGTCGCCTGTCACCTGGACCCGTTGGACGGCACCCGCACGGCGCGGCTGCGCGAGTTGGCGGGCGATCACCCGGACATCCCCATCACCACGCGATCGGTCAAGACGGAACTGGGCCCGGGCCTGTACATCGAGGACGGCGCCAAAAACCTGCACCTGGTCTCGCCGTGGCTCATCTACGCGGAATGCGAGAAATGCAGGGTGCCGAGAGTCTTCAACCCGGAAAACGTGGAGGGCGACAAGCTGAATTACAAGGGCCTCTACTGCGGCAATTTATTACCGCGACCAAAAAGCGACCTGATCCGGCTGAAGAAGTTCATGGGCCTTTCGGAGTAACGGCCCATGCAAGCCGACCGCGATCGGACAAGAGATTAGCCCGAAGTCCATGCAGTGTATCAAAACACGTCGAAAGCCATGATAAACCAAACTATGGGGTATTCCCGGGCGCGCCGGCGTCCCGCCGGCTGCAAGCCGTTCATTTCGCCATGGCGAAATTAGGCGGTTCGTTCTTCCGTGTCCAGTTAAGCATTTCGAGAAGTCATTGCAATTCGCGCTCGTTCCTTCGTCACATCGCTTGCAGCCGGCGGGACGCCGGCGCGCCCGGGAATACCCCATAGTTTGGTTTATCATGGTTTTCGGCTTGTCTTGATACACTCCGAAGACTCCGGTTTTCAAACCGCCATGTCCGCTGGTGACCAATGTACGGCCAGTCACGGCCAAAGTGGCTTGTTTTCTAGTGTTTATCGTAAACACGCAAATAGTGGGTTCGGACGCTACGTCCAGGTTGACCGAACCAACACCAACTCCGCGTCGCGCATAAGTCGCGCACGTTTAAGGAGCGTGAACGATGAAAAACACCAGAGAGAAAGCCAAATTGACCCAGAGAAAGTTGGATTCCCAAACCGGTAAGAAAGGACAGCGCCATATCATCAGCGATACCGACATCGCCGGCTTCCGTGCCGTCATCGGCGAGAACACCAAAACCTTCATCTTGGAAAGGAGAATCACCGGCGTCACCACGGCACCGCAGAAATTCACTATCGGCCAATACCCCGCCATGCATGTGGAGATAGCCCGAGACATTGCTAGACGTTGGACGCAGCTATGCCGCGACGGCCAGGACCCAACCAGAGTCATCATGGAGCGGAACCAGAAAGACGGCGTGATCTACTCCCTCAAGCAGAAGACCATCAAGCGCATCACCGTCAGGCGTGCCCTGGAACTCCATATCGAGTATAAGAACCCAGCCAGGGGCAGCGTTATGTTCTACACCAACACACTGGAAACCCAGGTTGCCGACTGGCTGGACCGTCCGCTTGACGACATCAAAATGGAAGACATCATCAAACGCGCTCAAAAGGTCGCCGGCGCTGTTTCCAACTCCAGAGCGGTGAAAGTACTCAAGACCATTCGCGCCATCTGGAACACGGCCAAGGACTACGCCGACAGCCAAGGCATCCCATGCCCCGGAAACCCGCTCAAACTGATGCGGGTGCACAAGATGTTCACGGTTGATCCCAAAAAAGTGGTGATCCCGTTTTCCCTGCTTGGCCGTTTCATCGTCCACGCGGAACAAGTAAGAAACGACCCCACCCGAAGTCCAGGTATCCGCATGGCGATGCGGCTCTATCTGGTCAGCTTGTTCCTGGGCATGCGCAGCGGCGAGGCAAGACGCCTCAAATGGGATTACATCGACCTGGAGAACGGCTATTTCAAACTGCCCGGCCAGATTGTGAAAAACAAGAAAACCCACATCAAGCCCATCGGCCCTTACGCCCTGTCCATCTTCAAAGAACTCTACCAAAGAAGGCTACCAGGCAATCTCTACGTCTTCCCCTCGCCCTCACGGGAAAAGAAGCACAGAGGCAAACACATCAGCACCAACCGAGCCGGCGAAGCGGTCATCCTGGAAGGCATGCCGGACCATTGTAAATTCAACCCCCACGCTCTGAGGCGAACTTTCATTTCCCTAGCCGATGAAATCAACACGCCCAGGAAGGTCTTGAAAAATCTGGTGAACCACATCAGCGGCGACGTAACGGACGGCTACTGCGTCAAAGAATTCAACCCACAAAAGGAAGGCCCGTATCTAAACCGGATCGAACAAGCCATGCTCATATGCAGAGACAAACACAAAAACAATGAGCCATTGCCAACCCTGGCGATTGACCTTTTCCCCAAAGAAAACGACGCCGAGTTTGAAAAGTTGAAAACCGAACGCGACGAACTAGCCCAGGAACAAAACCGCGTGGCGGCATTGACAAAGCAACTCGCGGAGAAGGACGAGCAATTAAGGCAAGCTAAACTTGAAATCCAACGCTTGAAACGAGCACTTGAAGACAAAGCCGCATGAGCACAAGGAGCACCGGTTAATCCGACGCTTTTTCTTTGACGCCATCGGGTTCAAGGAAACGAATTTTCAAGCGACCGTTTTGGAATCGCCAATGAATATGAAGGCCCAACCGTTGATTAGCCGAGTCAACATTTTGGAGGGTTGCAACCTCTCGACAATTCCATTTTGGTGACCCTCCTGTTTTGCCAGCGACGAAAACGAAAGGAACCACCCAGGAACCGCGACCGACTCACGCCCGGAAGCCACCAACGATTTTAATGAACCCAAGACCACATCGACAGGTTCCCTCCGGCACCCTGACGGCGGTTTATATGACGTTTGCACGTCAAATAAACCCGCCTATGAGGGCGCATACTAACGCCATGGATGCAAAATTTACATGGTTCCACTCTTTCCGGGGTGAAGTCCTACCTGAAATCTCCCGTTCAAAGAACGCAAGCCGTTGATTCTTAGCCAAAAGGGTGGCAACATCTACCAAAAATATGGGCGCGGTGGTTGGCGGCACAGCATGGCACGGACGCCCAGGTTTGGAACGGTGAAAAGCAAGCGACTGCGTCGCTTGCCTACCCCCTAAAATCTGGGCGTCCGTGCCGGAGGCTAAGTTGAGGGCAAGCCGCCGGAGAAGCTGCAACCGGCCTTGACCCTTCACTTCGTTTGGGTCTGCGACCGCAACGGAGCCGCGCGAAGCGCGGCAACGGGGAACGGTTCCGCTCCGCGTCGAACCCAGCGGTTCCACTCCGCGTCGAACCCAGCGGTTCCGCGCCGCGTCGAACCCAGCGGTTCCGCGCCGCGTCGAACCCAGCGGTTCCGCGCCGCGTCGAACCCAG
>JAAUYB010042809.1_pt1 | contig 41667 bp, 52 predicted proteins | sample 7278071 | NCBI WGS metagenome assembly JAAUYB01 (sample SAMN14350121, study PRJNA611818) | marine sediment metagenome | isolation source: surface marine sediment (1.8m) | place: French Polynesia: Moorea | collected 2018-08 | reverse complement strand
TAGACAGGTGCTTACCGGCACGGCCCGGGTTTGCTCGCGTCGGACAATCATGTTCCGAGGAACAAGTCATGACTTTAAGACCGAAGGCATGCCCGCACACCAAAACAAACCGGGAAAGCCCGCAAAGAATCTCAGGTGAGATCTGTTTATGCTACCCTTTCTGCCGGGAGCTTCCCTTCGGTCTCCGTACATACGTCGCGTTTTTAGTAGGCTGACTCTTGTTAGGACGATTGCGCCGCGCTCATTGGGAAATACTGTTAAATATCAAGATTTAAAACACTTGACCTTGGTATTATCTTATTGAATCCTGAGGGCATCCTGCCCGGGTTTCTCAAAAGCATGGCAAATCGGTTCCCAAAAAGTTCCGAAAAAGGAGTCAGCTTGGCAAAAGTTATATCATGGTCCGTTTCCGGGATTCGCGACCTCTGGGGCGCCTACGATCCGGCCAAGGGTAATGCCGAATACAACACCAACGAAAAATGGTTGAAAATCTACGTCGGTCCCAAGGGCTTGTCGGTGAAGTTCCATCGCAAGGGTTGCAGCAAAAAAACCATCGCATCAGTCGAGAGCAAGCGGGAGATCACTACCCAATGGTTGAAGGATACAAAAGCCCTCTTCGACCGGGAAGCCGTCCCGAAGCGGTCAACCGATTACACCCTTTACCAGGCCATCCAAAAGTATGAAGAGTTTCAGGACCTGGCCGAGAACACCCTTATTCTTCGGCGCAAGGCCGAAAGCCAATTCCCCTCACATTGGCTGGATACCAAACTTCACCATTTGAACCCGGATGAAATCGTCGATTGGTATTACCGCAGGCGCAAACACAATCGAGCCCAAGCCCACCTCGGCGCGAGCATGTGCCGGACGGCCTACAAGATTGCCAAGCTGCCGAAACCTGAAGAGTTGGACGGCCTTTACAACAAGAGTGGTAAGCGCAAGAATTATGTGACACCCGAAAAAATCGGTTTATGGTGGCGCCTGCTGGATCAACGGCCGGCGTCGCTGTTTCCAGATAAAAGAGTCGATTCGGCGGCCCGGAATAACGTCTTGGATGCAATCCAATTTATTTGGGCAACAGGTCTACGCCGCGGTAACGTCTTCGGGCTTTTGTGGGATTGGGTGGACCTCGACGCAATGACCATCGTCTATCCCCGGAAGGCGACCAAGGGAAAACGCGGCCTGACCTTACCCCTGTCTCCGCTCGCCGCCAAAATCATCGCCAAGCGTCCAAGGAACGGGAGGTTTGTTTTCAGTCACGAGGGCGCTATCGCTGCGACGCTGATCCGCTTGAGCAAACTCGCGGGCATTCACCCGGCGATCAGCCCTCAAGATGCCCGCCGAACCCTCATGAAAAACTGTGTGAAGGAAGATGTCGCCCAGGTACACGTCTTGCTTTTAATCCTGGACCACAATGATAAGAGTGTCACCACGCAACACTATTCACAACCGGACATTCGTGACGCACGCAGGGCGATGGAAAAATACGCCGACTATCTCTTGGAAAAAGCCTATGGCGCCAAGAAATTAAAAGGTGAATTCACCTTAGAACAAGCCAATTGGATACTTGAAGGCATGGATTTGGAACGGCGCGAAGCCTTCAAGGCGGCGATAGGCTACAACGAGGCGATGCTGTCGAAAGCTAATCGAGAAGCAGCTTAAATCATCTTTTCATAGGCGCTTTTGCAGGCCAGATACGGCCAACGATACATCATACGCCCGCGCTTGTTCGCGGGCTTGTCCTCGTTCTTTTTAATGCTGGGCAACTGAATACAACTTACGTTATCGAGTTTAAGGCCCGAAAAATGAGTTGCCGCCTTGTAGGCATCCAAAAGGCGAAGGTCAGCCATTGCTTGCGCCCGCAATTCAGGAAGGATGCCGGCTACAAATTTTTGGCGTTCATCGAAAGCCCTTGGTAACAAACGGGCCTGCAAGAGCAAGTATTCCTCAAAGGCATCGGACGGGAAGAATATCGGCAGCCCGCAGTCATTGCGCAACCAGGAACGTAATTTGCCGACCGTGGTCCCTTTAGAGAACCCCCATTCCTGGAGCTTGGTCATTCCGGCGGTCAGCAAATAACAAACCTCGGCGGAACTCAGTTCCTCTTTCATGGCAAAACGAATATCCTCGGCCACATTTTTCACCCGGCGACTTCTAATCTCATCATTTCCGGCCTGCGCCAGGTTCAATAAACCAACCAGGACCGAGTCTACCAGCGTCGATTGAATGCTCATGACCACTTCTCCACAAAAGCTATTCTTCTTCCGATCCAGGCCAGTACCGGTACTGCCATCGAGTTGCCCAGCAGCCTGGATCGTGCGTTGTAACTGCCTGTTCCGCCTTGGTAGGGGAAGGCCGTGTAATCGTCCGGGACGCCCATGAGGCGTTCCTTTTCCAGTTCGGTCAGCCGCCTGACGCGCGTTTTCCCGCCTACGTAGGTTGTCCTCGTGACGCAACTTCCGTCATTGTTCGTGGTCAGCGAGTGCGCTACGTAGTTTTCTGTTGAGACGCCGCTGCCCGCGTTGGCCGCTATGGTCTCGGCGATAAAGGTTTCTCGGGAGACCGTTCCCTTGCCGGTTGCCGTTAGGGCTTGGGCTGGTGCCGATCGGCCAGGGCCTTTAGCGGGGCCGCCAGGTGCGGCGGTAGGGTTCGCTTTTCGTCGGCGGCTCGCTTTACGATGCCGGCGGCAGCTCGGGGCGTCAAAAAGTACTGCTGCGGCACGGCGCCAGTCTCCAAGATATCCCACAACGAAGACTCTACGGCGTCGTTGGGGCACTCCGAAGTATTGAGCGTCAAGCACTCGCCAGGTGAGACCATACCCGCTTTCGGCCAGGCGCCCGAGGATGTAGCCGAACACTTTCCCTTCGTCAATCGAAAGGACGCGGGGGACGTTTTCCCAAAGTACCCAGCGGGGGCGTGCTCCATCAATAATGTCAAGAAATCGCCCGACCAGTCCAGAGCGCTCATCATCCAAGCCTCTTCCTTTTCCGGCCGCGCTGAATCCCTGGCAGGGGGTTCCTCCGGCAATAAGGTCAACTGTTCTTGCATGCTCCAATACCTCCGGGTTCCTCATGTCGCCGAGATTGGGGACGGTCGGGTAATGATGGGCCAGGGCCGCGCTTGCGAACGGTTCGATTTCGGAGAAGAAACACGGTTCCCATCCCAAGGGTTGCCACGCGAGCGACTCGGCGCTGATGCCTGAACATACCGTTCCGTATTTCATACCCCGCACACCCCTTGACAGTCGATGTCGAATAGACTCTCGTTGTTGTCATCGAGGTACACATCACGCAAGGGCCTGGCTGAGCGATGGAGGTACAATCCTTGCGCCTTGGTTCCCGCGATCCCTTCGCGGATCTCGTCATCGACTTGGCAGGTTGCTTCAAATGCCTCGGGATCTTCCCGCCGGTCCTCGGCCAATGACCGGTTACTTTTGAACGGGCACCCCAGACAGCTGGACTTGGGAATCGGTTTGTACCCGTGATGATCCAGCCAGGCCGCACAGTCACCGCGTGACATGCCTTTATCGATGAGCGGGTAACTGTTAATCCATGCCTTGCTCTTCGGCTTCCTCATGCGGCCGGCCTCATCGGTGGTAATGCCCAATAGTTGAGTAACCGGCCGCCTTGGGGACGCCCGCTTGAAGCCCATCAATTGTAGGGCCGCACGTTGAATCGGTTCGATTTTGTAAGTCCGTGTGCAATTGCGCCCGAGGGTTCCGAGCACATCGATCATCATGGGCTTGCGGATTTTTCCGTTGGGGTCACCACTGTCGTCGGCGGCGTCGGCGGCGGGGACATCCAATAAAGTTAATTGCCCCTCGATCTGTTTGGGCCATTTACACCCGCGTTCGCGTAGGGACACGGTGTACAACGGCGGCGGCGCGGCCCAAACTCTCTCGGTAGTTACGTCTTCGCCGCGCCCTTCTTGCGCTCTTCGCTCGCGTTCCGCCCTGGCGCTACTGACCAGCGCCCCGGGCAACGAACCTATGGAAACGACGATCAACGGAATCCCATGCTTCAACAGGATCTCGTCCAACACGGTCAACCATTCGTAGGTTGCCGCGGACTCCCATTGAGGATCGGCGAAAATGGCGGCGTGCGGTTTCTCGATTTCGCCGTGGCAGGCCATGAGCCCAATTACCGAGGATTGCAGCCCGGCGCCGAGGGATAGGATTTGCAATCCGCTTTTCGGCGGGTCCTCGCCGGTGACCAGGCGGTAAAATTCCACGGAGCTTAAACCCAATTCGGTAAACCAGGTTACTGCCTTGCGTTCTTTCACTCTTCACCCCCGTAGGTTTGCGGCATGACGCCGTCCCATTCGACCGTTACGTAGGCCAGGTTTCTCGGTATCGATATGCCCGCCTTGGTGATCTTGCCGGTGATTCGGGTTCCCTTGTATTCGAAGACCAACTCGAAACCCGGGTCAGGCGGCGATTGAAAGGGCCAGAACAACCACCCGCGTCGGCGGCGGCTGCTGTCGAGGATCGCGAACAGGACGGTTCCGGGCGGCGGTTTCGGCCGTTTGATTTCTTGCATCATGACCCCCTATCCCGGTCCCGCCGGAACTTATCGATCAGCGCCGCCGGCTCTACATCGGGATGCGCTTCCATGAATTCCCGGGCATCCTCTGCAAGACTCTCGTTGTAGTTTTCCGCAATGCTCTGAATCAAGCCGGCCAGGTCCAAGGGCGCGGGGTTGTCTCCCAGCTGCTTCAAGGCATGCCTCGCCCGCTCGACGGTCATCGGGTCGAACTCCGGCACCTTTGCCGCGGACATCGGCGGCGGCGAATCCTCGAGCTCGGCCAATCTCGCGGCGCGGTCCTCGGCCTTCCGTTGCGCCTGGCGCTCCACCGCGTCCTTGAGCGCGTAGAAGGTTTGACGATCCATGAAACCGTCTTCTCCTTCCGGCCGGTTCGGCTGGTAGTAATATTCGGGGTTCGCGGCCAGGTCCTTTTTGACTTCGGTCCATAACCTGTCTACCAACTGATAAGCCCGATCCATCCACAGCGCCCGGCGCTTGAGGCGGCCCTCGGCGCTCTCGCTCTCGTTCTTGCCCGGGCCCGGGTCCTTCAGTTTCTTCACCATGGCTTGCAGGCCGTTGAAATCGAAGCGGAACTTATGCCCCTCGTGATCCACTTCCAAGTCGACCTCGACCGGCGCGGCGATCAAACCGGCCTCGCTTTCCTTGGTCATCTGGTCCGCCCAGCATTCCCGCGCCATTTTCTTCGAAGTCGTCGTCGCGACCTGGCCTTCCGCGCCGACCGACCGATATTTAATCGTGCCGTTGGGATACAACCATTGATGGTGATAGCAGATCCCGCGGCAAAAGTTCACGCCCTGGGCGTATTCGTTGTCTTTGACCAGCTCGGCTAAATAGGGCTCGTCGCCGTCGTAGGGTATATAGGGTACGGTGATCACGCCGAGGTCGGCAAACAGGGCCTTCGTTTCCTTGGCCTCGTAAGCGGTCGGCGATTTGAAGATGTAAAGGAACTGACCGACAATCGCCCATTCCGCATACGTCGATTTCGGCGAGGCGTCTTTTAGAACCTCGGCCTCGCTCAACGCCTCCAGTTCGATTCGCGACGCCTTTTTTTCTTCCTTGGATTCCCCTAACATCCAGCCGTCGACGATCTTTTTTTCCATCAGTGCGTTCACTTCGCCCTTGTCCGCCTTGCGTTTTTGACAGCGGATACGGCCCGCGTACACGCCTTCCCCAAGTTTGTAATCGATATAGGCAGTGACGCCGAAATGCCGGACGAAACCCGAGGAAGAGGTCTGTTGTCCGGACAACGGCTGAAATGCTTGCATGTCGAACCGGATGGTGTCGGGCATTTCGGTAATTTGCAACCGCCAGGCGGTCATGGGGTCCCTTCTCATTCCGACCCCCTTGGATACGTCAGCGCGCACCGGCGTTGGGCGTCCTTGTCGGTCAGGATCTCCATCACCGCATCGAGAATGCGCCGGCTGACATCGACGCGGCTACCCACCTCGCCGGTGCGATAGACCTGGTCGCCCAATTGAACCTCGAAGCAATATTCGTTATGGGCGCGCCGGACATAGCGCCAACTGATTTCGGCGCTATAGGCAATGCCGGAATCGCCGGTCAAACGGCCGTACCAGGGATAGCTTTTGGATGGGAAGGCACAGTAGGCATGCAAGCGGTCGCCGTCGCGCCGCCGGACCTTTTCCCATGGGTCAATCGCTCCGTCGCAAACCGCACAGAGACAATCTTCATGAAAGGCAACGTCTACCCGCGAGCGCCCCTCTCCCTTCACGCGGAAAACCGGCCGCTCGGTTTCCCGGAAGGTGAAGCGGCAGGCCTCGCAGCGGCAGGCGCGGTGCGTGATCACGCCGACTTGCTTTTCTGTCGCCGCGACCTTGCATTCCGGGCACGGCGTGACCAGGTCCTCTAACACGCGATCGCACTCGGGGCACGCCGCGATTTTTCGGAAAGCTTGGGCTCGATGCGTTGCGGGTACGAACTGACCGCACCCGGCGCAGTCGCGGCACTTGAGGTGAATCGACTTGCCCGCGACCTCGACCACATCTTCCCCGGCCAACGGCTGATGACAGGCATCGCAGCATTTGCAATGTTCCTGCTTGCAGCGGAGGCACTTTAATTTAGGGGCCTCGCCGGGGTAGGGGTCGTGATCGAGGCCGCGTTTCATCGTGCCCCCTCGGACGCGCACCCGGGCGCCGCCTCTTTGAGGGGGTTCACCCCCCTGGGCGCGCACGCATCCTTGCATCCTTTGAGGGGGTTCACCCCCCTGGGTGCGCACGCATCCTGCGTGCATGGCTTCACGCGGTTCCAGGAAAAGGCGCTCATTTCACCCTCAGGACTCTTATCAGGGTCGTCTTGGAAAATTGTCCGTATAGCCCGGTGTCGCGTAATTTTTCGGTGTCAACAGATGTCCGTTCCTGCTCGGTCCAAGTGACTACCGGCCTGCCGTTGCTGTCTTTCGCGCCCGAGTGATCGCCGAGGATTTGCTTGATTTCGGCCTTGGCCGCCTCGTGGTCCGCTTTGGTCTTGTGGTAGTTGGCAATGGCTTCAAGCAATGCGGGGGTTGCTTGCATGTAATCGTCGGCCGGTGGCTCCGGGGTTGGAGTTTCCGGCTCGTTCCACATTTGTTTTATCGTTTCCATAAGGCTCATCGTCTTCTCCTTTTAGTTCGAAATGCACGCTGGAAGCGTGCGCGCCCAGGGTGGGGGTTACACCCCTCAGGAGCACGCTGGAAGCGTGCGCGCCCAGGGGGGTTACACCCCTCGAAACGCGCCCCTTATCGTCGCGTGCCTTCATAGGTTTCTCCCTTGGTCTCCAGGATGTTGGGTTTCTTTTCGCGCCACCATACCGGGACCTCGACGGCCAGCTCCAAGGTTTCCTTTTCCAGTGCGTTCAGGTTGGTTCCGTCCAGGACCAGACGGCCCGCCTTTTCCGCCAGGAATTGGACCTTGTCGAACAAGGCGGTCATGTCGGCCTCGGTCAAACCGAATTCGGCCGGGTCGAAATGCGAGTGCTTGTCCAGGACGCGCCAGGCTTTTGGCAGCGGCTTTGGTTCCAGGTTCGGCGCCGATAGCCAGAGATCGACCAGGCGCAAATCGATGGTTGCCGGTATGCGGTAATCCCGGCGCTGTCCTTTCTGCAGCTCCCCCTTGAAGGCGAAGCCGCTTTGTTTTGTTTTCGGCCTTGGTTTGGCCACCTTGCCCGCAAGGCGGTCTTGCATGCGCCGGTAGAAGATGCTGCCCGGTTCCGTGGCCTTGGCCGGATCGGGATCCACGCGGCGGTAGCGCATCCAGTTCCACTCTTCGACCAGGGCCGGAAGGCCCAAGCGCCGATATTGGTCGGTGTTGTCGAAAAAGTTAGCCCAATGACTCAACTCGTCGTTGATGGTTTCGCAGACCAGGTCCCAAGCCGTGTCCGGATAACCGTCGTCGGCTTCGCCGTCTTCGCCGGAACCAGCACCAGCACCAGGATTTTGTTTTGTGTTTTTGGAATTGTGGTTCAGTGGTAATTGCCGTGGTTCTTCGGTGGTGGTCGGGGTTACCACCAGTTGGGCGGGCGCGCGTTGCAATCCAAGTGCCAAAAGCTTCAACTGCGCCGCGATATTTTCCCGGCGGATGACCTTGCAGGCCAGCCGTTCAAAGTTCAGCGCCCGGGCCGCCGCGACGAGACGGGCGCATTCTTCAACGACTTCGAAACCGTCCCCGTCGCGAACCACCAAAACCACGGGCGCCAAAGGCCCCATGGATTGCATCAACGCCATGGTCTCTTGATCGGGCTCGAGGTCCTCGGGGATGCGCAAGGCGGACAGGGGCAGCATGGTCATGCACCGGCCTCCCTTTTCACGGAGGCGAAAACCCGCTCCATTTCCTTTTCCCAAAGGGCGTCTACCGCGTTCATTCTCGCGACGAGATCTACCAGTGATGGGTGGGCTTTTTCCCCGGCCAGGTCACGAAGATACAGAAGGGCCTCGTTGAACAGGGTGAGTTTGGCGTTTCTCAGGGCTTGCAATTTTGGATTGCCGCGTTCGTCGATTTTGTCGAACAATGCCGCGAGCAGGAATGACAACAAGGCATGCTTGCCTGTATTCGTTCCCGTCGCAGAAACCACGGCGAGACGCGGGCTCTTGTGGGTCACGCTGACCGTTGCCCGAACGGAAAAGTCCTGTGTCCCATGAGAAAGCCTGATGTCAAACCAGGTCCGGTCCCCCCTGGGCGCGCACGCATCCTGCGTGCATTTCGGATTTTTCCGGGTTGTTTTTCGCGCTTGCTCCTTCGTCGCTTCGCTTGGGATGCACGCCGGCAGCGTGCGCGCCCAGGTGGCCTCCGGCCTGCGCTCGATGATGCGCAAGCGCCATTCGGGGCCCACCTGGTCAAAGACCAGTTCGTAAAGATAGCCGGAGATACGGCAAAAATGACACGTGGCCTGATGCGGGCCGGTGGTCACCACGGCGGTTTCCAATCCACACCAGGTTTCTTCGAAGTAGGGGCGGCGTATATGGGTTTCCTCGTCGGAAAAATACCCGTGTTCGTCTTGATCTAAATGATCGAGGCACCAGTTTTCACCGTCGGCGAATGCGGTTGCATCGACTTCGCAACCCGGTTCGTCGCACTCTTCAACCAATGCTTTCCAGGCGGCGTCATTGGCGTCCAGGCGCCGGATCAGATCATCGACCCCGGGCGGGGCGTTCCGTTCGGTCAGGTGACGCAGCAGGCCGACGGCCTCGGCGTTTAATTCGCGTCGTTTGGTTTCCAATTGCTCAAAGCGATTCATCGATTTCCCCTGGTTCTTGTGGGGTGTAACCCCCCTGGGCGCGCACGCATCCTGCGTGCTCTTCACTCCGCAAAGCAACTGCAATCGGATTTGCAGAACCCTTGGGCCCTAATCACTTCCAAGCAAGTGCACGCTGGAAGCGTGCGCGCCCAGGGGGTTGCACCCCCATTCAAGAGCACGCTGGAAGCGTGCGCGCCCAGGTGGGGTTACACCCCTCAAGAGCACGCCCGGGTTGCTCGGCCTCTTGCGAGGCCGGGCCCGTTTTTGGGGTAGTCACCGCTGTTTGCCGAAGCGATATGCAACATATGCAACAGGTATCGAATAAAGGGCAGGCTTACACTCCGTACCCCCGGCTCTTGCCTAAGGCAGCCGCGCCGGCGCATCGATGCTTGGCGATGCGCCCGCGCCGCCTCCTCAGTCCTTGCCGTTTTTGATCGCGAAGGCCAGCCTGGCCATTCTCAGGGTTTCCAGCTTGTTTTTTTGCAGGCTGAGTTTAATGGCATCCTCGGCGCGCCGCGCCTGAATGACTTTGATTTCTTCGAGAATTGCCTTGTGTTGGGCATCGAATGATTGGCTCATCGGATACCTACCAGGGCGTTAATCACGGCCTCGATGGTTTCCGGGCCGAGTTCCTCGTCTACCAGGCCGGGGAACTGGGTTCGTAGAAAGTCGTCCCAGATCAGCCCCGTTCCGTTGAGATCGAACAAGGTTTGCAAGAAGTACTTTTTGAAAGCCGGGTCATTCAATTCGAGCGCGGCCAGGGTCGGGCGCTGGGGCTTGGAATGATGTTCCGGTTGCAACAGATAAAGGTGATACCTATCGAGCAGCTCCACCCCCAAGCAACCGATTTTGCTTGCCTTGTGTCTGAACTGAGCCCGCTCTTTCAAGACCACTAGCTCGGTACTGCCCCAATCGTGCGCGGATAATTCGTCCCAGAACGCTTGTAGTTCGGCCAGGTGCTTATCCATGACTACCCCCGTAAACCGGAACCTCGATGACCTCTTCCTCGGTGAGGGTCAGGACCTCTTTCGGTTTGAAGGAGCGCCAGACGATTTGACGGGCCACCTGGAAACGCCTCCCCTGGAAGAAAACCGGGCCGGGTATCTTCAGGTCCTTGATTTTGTCCATCAAGACACCGACCGCCGTTTCTGCCGCGGGCGGAATGCCCTGGAAACCCCGGGCCGTGATGTAGACCGAAACCATTTGCCCGTCATCGATCGGAGCACCTGGTTTCAAGTTATCGGGAACGCCGGACTCAACTACCAAAGGGAAAGCGGTAACTTCAACCCGACCCGCCCCTATGATTTCGTCCAAGACGGCCTCCGCGTGGTCTTCAAGCGATTCCTTGCGCGGGCTCAAGACCGCGTCGAAGTATTCGAGGGTTTTCCTTTCCCCAAGGTGCCGGCTTACAACATCGACCAGCTCGATCAGGTGTTGCAGAACTTTTGCACGGCTATCTTTATGATCCAAAAGCCATTCATTCAAAAGCCTGTTCGATGGTTGCAAGCTTTCTTCCCACAACTGTTGCATTACTTCCTCCCATGCCCCCGGCGCGGCCGGGGGCCTTTTCGGTTAATTGGCCGTCAGGCCTTTGAGGATCAACTCGGCTTCCTCGCGGCGGCGTCGGCGGATGCCTTCCAATTCGTGGTTTTGCTGCATGTTTGAAATCATGCCCGCGACGGCGCGCCATCTTCGCTTTTGAAGTTCGGGGCCCAAACATTCCAAATGTCTGTTGCCGGGGCCGCGATTATAGGCCAGACTCAACAGAGCGGTCTGGACCCCGCCCGGCGTGTTCTCGTTGCGCAGGACGGGGAACCGGTTACAAATCTTTAGCCAGTAGGGAACGGCGATCACGTGGAACAGTTCGGCCGCCTGCTCCCGCGTAATGCGGATCGTGGTAAACGGCCACTCGTTCTTTTGCGCCCATTCCAGCATTTCCCGGGCCTTGATGCCGCGCAAGCCCAGCGCCGCCTTTCGCAGGTTTTCTAATTGTTCATCAGTCAACAGCGAGCCGTACGCCCTTTTGACATGACCCCATGCCACATAGCCCAGATCGACGCCCGGGTCGAGCGTGATCCCGCTTTTCCCTTTCGGCCAGTACGGTTTCCCAATATGGCCTTCCCATTTGTGAACCCAGGATAAATTCCCGTGAAAGTATTGCATGGTCTTCTGCTCCTTCAAACGCCGGGCCCAAAAGCCGCGCTCGTTTTTCCATAGTTCGATGTCTTGGGTTGCCCAGGCCCTTGTGATTGCGTTCCATTGACGGGCCGTCGGGTAGATGACCGGCGCCCCCGGTCGGTCGATGAAAACCGACAGGGCAACGGCCTTGCCCTCGTCGAGCTCGGCCTTTCCTCGATTGAGTTGCTTCACGATCAGTTCAAGAAAGGCGTTGATGTCCGCGCCCTTTTGCGCGGGCAGTTCGAGCGGAACGCTCGCGCTCACCGTCCGTTGCGGCGTTGGGCGCAATGCCGTTGCTTTTGCCCTGGCTGTGATGAACGTCAGCATACCCGCCTCCGCAATTCCACGCTGACCGGGCCGCCGCATTGCGGACAGGCATCATAATTCCCCGCGCCCTGCCAGGCGCATCCGTTTTCCCAGATTTCGCGCAGGTGCTTGCACCATTTGTACATACCCTTGGTGAATTCAAAGGAAGGACAGGTACAGCGGCTTTCTTCGGGGCCGATGTGTTGGGTCCAACTGCTGACGTGGTGAAAACCGTAAACGGCCGCGCACGTGGAAAAGTAAGCGAACTCAGACATTGTCCGGTTCCTTGCCCAAGTGATCGAGATGGGCGGTGATGTTCGTTCCACGATCTATGTTGATTCCGGCCAGGGCGTAACCACCGAGAAGTACATCCCATTGTCGTTCTGACGGCTTGATTTTCTTGCCGAAGGAAGTGCCCGCCCGATGAATGCCGACATCTAAAACAATGACCTTGCCGTCGGCCAGGGCGGGTCCGCTTTCGTACAACTGCGTGTTGATTTGCATTTGGAAACGCGCCAACGGCAAGGTGTTTGCGCTGTTGTCCCTGATGATCGATTTTTTTGATGCAAACATGTTTTCTCCTCAGTTTCGGGCGCACGGGGGCCGTTCACCCCCTGGGCGCGCACGCTTCCAGCGTGCATTCTTGAGGGTGAAACCCCCTGGGCGCGCACGCTGCCGGCGTGCATTTTTCTTCAGGACGTTCGGGCCGCCGTCTCGGGAAAAGGCGGGGCTTCGCCGGATGCTATGCTCTGCTTATTCCACGTACGCTTGATCAGATCGATAATCTGCTCTTTGGACAGTCCCGCCTCGCGCCAGGTTTTTAAAAACGGCGCCGCGAAACGTTTCAACTCTTCAATCTTTTCTTCATGGTTCATGTCTTCCAGGTTCATGGCGTTACCTCATTTTCGGGCACACGTCGGCCGTCTCGGGAAAAAGCTCCCTTTGCTTCAGATTGGGCGGGGCGGGGTTTCGGGGGGCGCCGGTTGCATCGCGGCTTTTAAAAACCCCCCGGGGACCAAACGGCCCCGATCCAGGCCCCTGCCTAGATATGCGGTTACGGGGCGCTTCCCCTCCGGTCGAATGCAACGCGCCGAGGGGGAAGCGCTTCTTCAGTATTCGGTTGAAAATTCGGCGGCGGCCTGGTCGGCCTACTGCCGGAAGTCGGCGGCTTCCCGGGGGAAGGTCACCAATTCACATGAACGCGTGCGGCCCTTTGGGGTATCACCATTCGGGGGAGACAGCCAACTGGTGCGAGGTGGACCGCACGCGCTCGTGTGAGCCGGTGATCAGGCCGCCTTCAAATTTAGGGCTTCCAGGAACGCCGCCAGTTTTTCGGGCGACTTCAGGGCGCCGATGATTTGCGCGATGTCAGGCCGGATCATGAACGCGGCCAGGTTGTAGGCCGCTTGCTGGGCTGCCGTGGCTTTTTGTCCGGCATCGACGGCCAGGCGGAAGAGTTCTTCCAAGCTCGCGGTCGTTGCCGGGGTTTCGGGTTCGGTGGACTCGGGGTCGGTGGTCGGGCCGGGTTCTTGTGTCAATGACATAGCTTTACTCCGTTGCCCGGGTGCACGGACGCACGCCGGGCGTAAGGTTTAAGATTTGTGTGCGTTACGCACGGCCAACGGTTTCCTTTTGGAGGTTGTCGGCTCTCTGACTGACAAGATATTGCACCTTGTTTTCTTATGCAAGTCTTTTTTTTGTAATGGGTTAGATGCCATTTCCGATGGGCGCCGCTCTTTGTTTGGGGCAATGCCAAAACGTGAGGTAGGTGCTATGTTAAGATTTGTATGGGGGCTGATTTGAACCTTGAGGACATACCGCGAATCCAAACTACGCCGATGCGCACCGTGATCCGGGATAGAAGCAAGGAATTGTCTGATTTCCTGGAAAACATCGGCTCTACACGCAATGTGAAAAACATGACCACGGCGGCATATCGATTTGCCACGGCCAACGCCCACCGGCTGAACCAGGTGGGTTTGACTTTGATGAAACGTGCTTTTCTTGTTTTCGACCCTGAGCTTTTTATATCGGCCTTCAAGAAAGACCTGGGAAGCTTTCGACCCTGGCCCGTGGACCCAAATACCGGCACGGAAGTTAAACGATTGATTTCTTTTGTGTTCTACGCGGAACCAGGCTTCTACTTATGGTCGGAAATCTGGTCCCGTTTGGGGGAAGAGTTGAGCGGTGAGGCCAAGGAACATGCATTGCGGCATCGCATGAAAGCAGGCAAAACGGAGCTCAGCACAAGGAAAATCAAAAGGCGGTGGTGCCTGGTCGTTTCCGACCCGCCGGGCGGATTGAATTGCGGTCTTCGTTGGCTATGCAGAACAGAACGAATTCCCTTCTATTACCAGGCTGTCGTTAACGATCCCCAATTGGTTGAAACCCTTTCCTCACATGCACTTTGGCCGCTGTTTGAGGAAAACTGTAAATAAACCACCTTGTCCGGCTTTACCTCCAAATGATATAGTATTTACACTTTTGGCCCATAATTGGGTGTTTGATCTATTTTCGCGCGAGTCAGCATGTTTTATTTGGAGCTTCCCTAAGTGGCCGCAAGGCCGAATCGAACTGATCAACAATGGGGAAAAGCGCGCGCCAATGCTTTATACAAAAACATTGTTTCCCTAAATGGTGGTGGTAGAGATCAGACCAGGACCTCTATCGATGCCCACCCTGTACCATTGGTCGCTATTTTGAACAGGCAACTCATTGACCGCCTGGTGGCTTGTTCGGACATGATGCGGGAAGTGATCTACGATATTCAGGAAGGTTTCGTCCACGGCGGTCTGGGTTTGGAAATGGTCGGCTACTGCCGTGGTCTCTGGACGCTTATTTGGGATAAAACAAAAATCGACTCAATTGCTGAACCGGACCGATGGGCCGATATGGCCGAGAAGGATATGGCGGGACTGATCGAAATCATTGGCAAAATTGTGCCCTTTGCACTGGTGAATCACGAGGACATTTTCAGGCGTTTTCAACTGGTCCGGGAAAAGCTGACTGATTTACTTTTCGCGGAAGACATGAAATACCTACCCCCTACCCACAGACTGATCGCAAAACCCACCCCGGCACGCATCCGCCAGGGCGTTTACCAGGTGGAGCGGATCAGCATGAACCGCGTCGAGATCATGAAACGGAAACGTCACGGCATGGCGGCCTGGCTGCACGTAGTGGGTAAAACCGATCCCAACGTGGTGACGATTTGGAGCGATGAAACTCACCACCTGTTCATCCAACACATCGAGGGCGAGGAACTTAACCCGGATATACTAAAAAAACAGCCCCTGCATATCCGCATAAAGATCGCGCTGGATATCATGAAGGGCTGTGTTGTCGTCGGCCACCATGGCGATGAGAAACCGTCGAACATCATCGTGACGGGCGACTGGACGGCGGTATGGGTGGATATCAGTAGGGGCGGTTATTACAACTACCTGACCGCGCCGGAGGAATCGAAAGGACTGGCCTATACCGGCCCGCCCACAACGGTTTTCAAGGCGGCGCGCATCTGCAAAAAATTCTTGCCCGGGCGCCTGCTCTGGCGCGGGTGTTTTCAGCAGAAGCCGGGGAAGAGACCGACGGCTGAAGTGATGGTCCGGCGCTTGGAGCGGTTGCAGAATGCGCCGAAGCGTTTTAAGGGTTATGCTTTGGCCGGGGTTTTTGCTTTGGTTTCTGTTGGTGGGTTTGGGTATTATCGGTATTTGAATGATCCAAAGGTCAAATTACTTCAATTGGCCGAAAAAGGTGATTGGATACCTCTTAGGGCAATGTATTCATATCCACCAAGGGGAACATCACGCGAAATGATTGGTGATCTTCTTCTGTCGTCACCCAATGTTCTTGAGAAGCGACCCTGTGGCTATAACTTTCAAGATAATATTCTTTACTTCGCTGAATATGAGATTCTGCCAGGCATGGTAATAACCGGTGTTGAAAAAAGGACAAGACCGGTTATAGTTACAGGTGTTTTCACAGGACTTTCTTGGACTGGAAATATGCCCTATGTCACAATTTATAACCAGAGTGGTTCACACAAAGTGCCATTTCCAAGAATGATTACGAGTAGTAAAAGACCATTTATGCCAGGTGAACAAAGCACAATTTATTTTTATCAAGATTGTGGTCATGATCACAAACAACCGAAAAAGCAAGCAAATGTCAATCACTTTGGAGAGCCCATATGATAACTCTGCTTTTCATCTTTTCGCAGATACAACTGGAACGACCCAAAGAAGATATAGGGCGAATTAATAGCTTTGTCAGCAATCAATCAGGGCATTTTATGTTGACAAGAACCAATGCCTACCATTGGAGTGCTGATGGGAGATTACAGCGGCGAATCCGTGGTTTTGTGGTTGCAATGCATCAGTTAACCGATGAAACTTATATATGGACGTACGAAGAGAGAAACGGAAGTGGAAAATACGGAGTAATTCATGACATAAAAAATGAGCGCCTGACCTATGAAGGTGCGTATACAAGATTTTGGGCATCACTAAACGATAAAGTTTATATGGGGCCAATTGAATGGTTGCCAAATGAGGACTTGGTAATACCTGTTTCAAAAGATTTAGTACAAAATGGAAAGTCAGGTTTTCAATTGCCAGAAATAGATGTAAATTTTCGTATTCTTTTTCCAGTAATAAAAGACGAAGGTGTCTTTGTGGCTTATCCATTGCATAACCATATTATATTTTTTAATGATGATGGAGAAAGGAAAATACCATTAAGAATTCCTGGCTGGATTGAGTACCCTGGACCACTTATTGAAAGAAGTAAGGCGCTGGAATACTATTCAAGTTTCACCCGCGTTGATGGGTTTGGGGAAGTTAGAGGAGGATGGCTCATTTCAGTAGAGCGAACCGATAGAACTACCGAGGTAATTAAGTATTCAAAAGACTTCAAATTGACCGGCAAAAAGTTCCCTATCGTTAAAGGCTGGGGGCGGCGTGGGGAGATTTTCACAGGCACAGATGGAGCCAGGGGCTGGGTCTTTTCCCCTGGCCCATTCACAGTGAGATCTCTGGATTAGTCATTCTGGATTGAAAAGGCTGCTGCGGGCGGCGGGTTGTTGTCATAACAGTAACCACCACGGAAACCACAATCCCCATAGTGGGTAATCTCATACCCTTCCGAGAAGGTATTAATTAGTGGCGCGTTCGTAACGGCCGACGTACAACAAACGAGCAGCATTACAAGAATGATTTTTTTCATGCGAAGGCGTCCTTAATCAAGTTACTTGTACCGGCGGTTTGCCGTTGGTTCCGGGGTTTTCGGGCTGACGCCCACTTTTCTATTGTATCACGGTATTTTGTATCTTGACGCGGGGCCTGGTGATACTTGTGCGTGGGAGAATGCACACAGGATGCGTGCGCGCCCAGGGTTTTTTTGCCTTGCCTCGCCCTTGGGGCGATTCTCGGCTTGTGCACTCCAGGGTGCCGGCTTTTTGTTAGGCTCGTCAAGGGCGATTGTGATAATTCTACGATCAACAGGGTACACATTAAGGGAGAAAGAAACGGGCAAAATAGACATGAAAATATTTTCTAAATTTGGTTGGATTCATTAGCTGTTTTTAACCAACATTTTAAGATACATTTTTATTCGCGAATAAAAAAATTTTCATGCGCCGAAGGTGCTCAACAAAATAGCCCAGGGCAACGCCCTGGGTAGTGGATAAAAAAACCCGATAGCCCTGAAGGGGCTGAACAGGATTCACGATATATTTTGTCGCGCCCTTTCAGGGCTCAATCTTGGCGTTAACCCTATTCCCAGGGCGTTGCCCTGGGCTATTTTGTTGAGCACCTTCGGCGCCTAAAATTCTTTAACTCTTTCTAGTCAGTATCTTAGGATCTATTTTTACTCGCGACTAAAAACAATTCTGGTTCGATTACTGGCCGAACGCCGTTTTCCACTGGGCTCCTGTCCAAGCGGCTTTCAGGTCGTCGTAACCTTCGCGCTTGACATGATCCTCCGGGTGCTCCGGTAACCTGGTGCGGTAGTAGGAATGCAGGTTACCGCGTGTGTTTGCCCGCGCATCGCCCGTAAGGCCCGCGCGGTCAAGTACATCGCTCATTGTATACAACTCGTCATCATTCATTGATGTAACCGCATCGAGTAAGTCTTTCCGCCGCGCTCTGCCCATTTTTTGCCCTCGGGTGGATTGTATCAAGGGGGGCTTGACGCTTATTACTATGCAAAGTATTATATAAATCATTGCATACCTGGAGGCACCCTTGACGACAAAGACCAAGAACAACAACACCACGATCACGCTGAGCATCCCGCACAACACGAAACTTTTTTTGGATCAGTTGGCCATGGACGGCTACAATCGCAGCAACCTGATGTTGAAAATGATCCATATCCTGCATATGCTGTATTTCACCTATCCACAAATTCCGTTGCCGCGGGGCATCGAGCGACTTCAAGACATGGTGGCCGAGGGGGTTTTGTTGAAGGAGTTTCAGGACGGGCATATGAAGCCCAAACCGGAAAGCGTGGTGACGCCGCCGGAGACGAAGGGCGGGTTGCCCTTCGACAAAAAGAAGGAGTGAAAGATGGGTCGGCGGCCGAAATATCTTGATTTGATTATGGGGTTGGATGACCAGGCCTGTTACACGGCCGCCACCATCGTCAAGCGCCTGCCGGTGGAAGACAGAGAAAGAGTTCGCCTGGTGCTCGGTTCGCTGACCAGGAATCATCCGGCGATTTTTAAGAAACGCGACGGCGAGGTCCGCATTAGAGGGAAGCTTTATTACGGCTGGTTTGGGTGGCGCTGGAAGTTGCCCTGGCAGTCGTGGTTGTGATTAAGACCTGGGGAGGTTTGGAAGCGGCGCGGTCGTTACTCCGTGGCCGCGCCGCTTTCATTCATTTACTTTGACCCTGAGGGCGCTGCTCATCGCATAGGATTTCGAAAGGAGTGAACATGATTTGTTCCAAGTGTGATGCTCGTGAGAACGTTAAGGCTGTTGCGGCGGGCGGTCGGCGATTTCCTTTGTGCGGCGCTTGTCTTTTGTGGTTGCAGCGGCTGAATATTTTTGCCGGCGGCCCTCGCCCGCTTGAATTGGATTGAACTGGGCGCGGCTATTTCTCAATCAAACGAATATAGGTCCGACCGTCACTGCTGTACAAGGCTTTCCATGTTTTTGTCACCGTGGCATTGAACGCGTTTTTGGCGCGGAATTTCATGATGACCACCATGCCCTCATCAGTAATCATGTGGCGGGTCTCCACATGTTGGAAAGAGGCCGGGTCGTTCAACACAAATTTGACTCGTTCGGCAAAATCATAATGCCTGCCATTCCACTCGCTAAAAACAGGGATCGGTTTAGGCGGCTCATATTCAAAATATCGCGAAAAATCCGGTGCGATGATAAGAAACATCAGCGCTATAGCCATTAGGCCAAAACAACTCATTCCAAGTAATATTGCAAATACACGTGCCATGCTGACCACCTATGATTGATCTCCTTCACAGGTTACCACATGTTTGGCTTTTTTGGGTTACACCCAACTGGATGCACGCTGGAAGTGTGCGCGCCCAGGGTGGGGGCTTCGCCCCTCGATGCACGCTGGAAGCGGGCGCGCCCAGGGTGGAACCCGCAATACAATGATTTGCGATTCAATATGGAATTAGTTGATTTTGCTGGAAAATACAATTTCAGAGTTTACACACCTGGAACCGCGTGCTAGAAAGAAGCACCCCATGGAACCACAAAATCCAGGGGAGCATTCCAAAATCCGATCCGGGAGGGCTTTTGATGAAGAAAATGCAATTGAAAGGTTTAAGTGTGGAGAGTTTTACAACAACCGCGAAAGTCAAGGGCGGCCAATTCCCCTACACAACTACGATCACGCATTATGGTTCTTGTTTGAATGATCGTACTTGTGAGGACTGGTGTCGGTGAAGGGACGTTGCGCCCCTCAATGCACGGGCGCGCGTGCGCGCCCCGTTGCGCGCACAGGGAGGGTTTTACCCCCTTGATGCACGCTAGAAGCGTGCGCGCCCAGGGTGGAAGATAGAACAAAACAATCAGGAGGGCTTTTGATGAAGAAAATGCAATTGAAAGATTTAAATGTGAAGAGTTTTATAACAACTGCGCAAGTCAAGGGCGGCGAATTCCCCGACTTCGGTACAATTCCCACACCCGGAACTTGCGGGACGATCATTACGTTTGATGTTGCTGATTATTCTTGTGAACGCCGGTGTCTGTGAGTGGCAATGGGGCGGAAAGAGGGGCGTTGCGCCCCTCGATGCACGCCGGCGCGCGTGCGCGCCCAGGGTGGGGGCTTCGCCCCTCAAGAGCACGCAGGGATGCGTGCACGCCCAGGGTGGGGGCTTCGCCCCTCGATGCACGCAGGATGCGTGCGCGCCCAGGGTTGGGGCTTCGCCCCTCAAGAGCACGCAGGATGCGTGCGCGCCCAGGGTGCTTATATTGTGTCGTCCAGCTTTAGGGCCTGGCCGTTGAAGTGGGGGACGCCGTTTTCGTTGTGGAAGCGTAGGCCGTTGTGGTAGAAGCCGTCCGGTCTTACCTCGGTGGTGCCTTCGCGGCCGCTGACCGTGGAACGGACCCTGAGGCGCGGGCCGCTGTCCCACCACATTTCGATGCTTTCCTTGGCGTCGAAAAAGCGGAAGACGATGCCGCCGTTGATCATGGCGCCCGGTCTGAGTTCGAAGCCCCGGCTCGATGAGCCCAGGGTGCCGAAGAGGCGTTTGTTCTGACCGTCGATAATCCAGCCCTCGCTCCCGTCGCCGACGCGGATGGAGGTATCGGCTTTGATCTTGCCGCCGTCGAGTTCCGTGCTGCTGCTGCCGTCCGCATTCAATGTTTGAATGAAACCGGTCATGTTGATGTTCGGGGCCTGTAGATTCAAAGTGCCGGTGACCTCATTGGTTGCCAGGTCCACTAAAACGATGTTGCCGTTGGTTTCGCTTTTGAGGATGATGCCGCTCAAGCGGCCGCCGTCCGAGGCGGTCGGCGGGTCGCCTTCGACGCCGAGGAAGGAGTACAGGCTGAGGAGCGAACCGTTTACACCCGCAAGGGCCGAGGAATTCGCGCCGGTCTTCACGTCGATGCGCGACAGCAATGCCACCAGGCCCGTTTGTTCATCATTGATTAGATCGGCGTTGGCTTGAATATTGGCCTCGGCCGTGTCGATTCGACTCGGTTGGCCTTGAATTTCTCCATCGACCAGGCCCACTTCCCCTTCAACTGCTTGCACGCGATTGATAATGTTTGTCGAAGCGGTCAAGCCGTTGTTGGCGATGATTTGGGCGTTTTGGCTGATGCCGCTGAAGGCCGCGTCGATGCGGCTCGCGCCGGTGATGTTGCCGGTTGTGTAGTCGACCGTGCCGTCGGTTTTGATTTCGGTGACGATGGACTCGATGAGTCCGGCAAGCACGTTGATCAGCGAGACGAGGCCGCCGCTTGCATCGGGCGGGAATTGGCCCGCGGCGATGACGATTTGTTCAGCCGCCTCGACGATGGTCGCGCCGCTTTGGCCGCTGAGCACGCCGAAGGCCGTGGTGATGGCTTTGAGGACATCGCCCAGAAAAGCGCCCGCCTCGACCTCGATGAGGCGCTCCAGGTCCCAGGCCGCGCCGTAGTAGGGGTCAACGGTTTCGCCCTGGTTGACCATGATCTTATCGACCGTGCCCGGGCCGCGAATTTTCAGCACGAAGCTGGGGTCCTGGCTGGGCTCCTCGGGCGCGGCCGGGTTGCGCAGGCTGAAGTTTTCCAGCTTGACCAGGCCGGGCGCGAGCGGGGCGCTGTCGATCATTTCGCCCGCCAGGTTCCAGACTTCGACCGCGCCGGTTCCATTCAGGCAGGCCAGGCTCAGAGAGAAATGGTCGACATTGGCCAGGGTGACGTCGATGATTTGGGTCACCGTGCCGAGGTCGGGGATGGATAGGGCGTATTCGCCCAACATGTCCGGCCAGAGCGGCGCGGCTCGCGGCGTGGCGGGCGTGGGGTCCGTGGGCGCGTAGGTCCAGGCCTCCGGGTGCTCGATGCCGTCGACCGGAACCCACCATTTAAACCAACTGTTGGTGACCAGGTTGCGCGTGGTCAGGCGGTGATCGCTTGCGGAGCGGATCGCTTCGCCCGCCGCCAGCAGGTGACCGCGTACGGGCAGGCCCGCGCCGTCCGGTTCCCAGCTGGAGTGACGGCCGGCCAGGTCGACGCTCCGGGCCCAGACGTAGAGCACGGTGCCCGTGGGCACGGATAACAGGTGCTCGGAACCTCGGGCGATCGCGGCGAGTTGGGCCGTGTTCACGTCGTCCGAAATACTGGTGTGGATTTCCACGGCGGCGATGCGGGTCGCGGGCGGGTCCCAGACCAGGCGGGCGGAACCGGGCACGCCTTTTTCTACGCGGAGATTGGCGGGCGGGTCGGGCAGTTCGTTGCCGTTGAGGGTAAGGCCGACGTTGGCGGCGGTGACCAGGTCGGCCGGGTCCCAATCGTAGACGGCCGGGTCGTCCTGTTGTAGGGTGAGCGTATAGGAGCCGTCGCGGTCGCGTTCCCAATCGATGACGCGAAAGGTTTGTTGATGCCAACCGAGTTCCGGTTTGGTGACGGTGACCACGTCCCAGATCTGGACGGCGGCGCCCACGGCGGGCCGGACCGGCACCGAGAACTGTTGTTGCATGCGGCTGCTGAGTAGGATTTGCCGGGCGATGCGCTGGGCCTGGGACTGTGAGCGGACCATGTGGAGGGTGATGTCCTTCCAGCGGCGGCGGCCGTCGACGGCTTCGAAGTCTACGTCTACCTGGGCGTAGAAGGGGAGCATTTCTTCGAAGCGGTCGGGATCGACAAAGGTTCCCTGGACGGCGTTGTAGTGGTCGGCCTTGGGCGTGAGGGCCGAGATGTTGACCTCACCAATGATATCGGCGTCGGTGATGTCGAGGACGGGCGCGGACCAGTAGCCGGCGGCGCAGTGGTATTTGCCGCCGCTGTACCAGAGGACGCCGTTCATGCTGGCCAGCACCCAGTCGATCATTTCAGAAACTTCCTGGCCTTCCGACAGGATGCCGTCGCAGGCGTAGAGGGGTTGGTCGGGGAAGTTGGGATCGGGCAGGGCGCAGATATTGGCGGCGGCGATGAAGCTTTCGTCGTCGATTTCGGTTTCATCATAGGCCAGGTGGGTTAAGACCAGGTCGCGCAGGACCAGGGCGGACAGGCGGGTGAAGGCCGTGGCAGCGGTGCGGGGATCGTAGAGGCGGACGCCGCGGGCAAGGAAGGTGAAGAGCGGGACGCCGTCTTTGTAGACCTCGTCGTCGCGGATCAGCTTGAAGGCGGCGCCCGCGATGCCCCGGCCTACGTCGTCGGCGGTCCAGTCCTGGTGTTCCAAGAGCAGCGGGCTTGCCTGGGTCTGGTTGCCCTCGAACAGGTCGACGTACAGCTTGTCTTTGAACTCGTTGAGTTGAACGCGGCCGTCGGCGGCGAGCAGGTTGGGCGTGATGTACTTTTCGTCGACGAAAAAGCCCTCAAAGCCGTCGATGCGGCGGTGAGAGAACATGAGGCCGATATGCAGGTTCTGGTTCTTGTCGCCGGTGAGGCCGCGAAAGAAGTAGTTGGCGCCGACTCTGGCCAGGCCGTAGGGTGTGCGGCGGTAGGGCGTGGCGTTGATTTCGTTCAGTAAACGGCCCTGGCGTTCGGCTTCCGGGCGCAGGCTGCTTTTGAGCAGTTTCTTTTGGACGAAGCCCAGGAGCATGGCGCTGCCTACGTTGAAAAGGAATGCCTGGGTTCCGGCGCTCAGACCGGCCCAGAATGCGGCTATGGCTGTTTGCGGCATGTTGTCAACCTCCATCCGCAACGGGCGCGGTTCATGGGTACGGCGGTCAGGCCGTCGGGGCCGGGGAAGTATGCGTGGGTGCCGGCGCATAGGCCGAGGGTGGGCCCGTTTTCCAGATCGGCGAGGACCAGGTCACCGGGGGCGCAGCGTTTGCGGTTGCAGTGTGGGCCGGTTAGTTCGGCTAGTAAGTCGTTGACTATGTCGGCCAGGTCGCTTTGTTTTGAGTTGCGGCCCCGGTCGCGGTGCCAACGGTTCATGAAGCGGGCCGCGCCGCGTTGGGTTTTGTAGCGGTCTTTGAAGCGGGGGCGGAAGTCTTGGCCCGTGGCGGCCTCGATGATTATTGAGGCCAGGGTGCAGCAATCGAAGGTGTTCCACTGGAACGGGGTGCGGCGGTGTTGTTCGATGATTTGGAAAACGTTCATGAGTTAGCTACCCCTGGGCGCGCACGCGAGCCGGCGTGCATTGGCGGGGGTGTAACCCCCCTGGGCGCGCACGCTTCCAGCGTGCATTGAGGGGTGTAACCCCCCCTGGGCGCGCACGCTTCCAGCGTGCTCTTGAGGGGGTGTAACCCCCCTGGGCGCGCACGCTTCCAGCGTGCATAGGCGGGGGTGTAACCCCCCTGGGCGCGCACGCTTCCAGCGTGCATTTCTTGTTTGGAATAATAAGTTTCCTTGGGTTTTGCAGGTCCTTTTGCGGTTGCAATGCGAAGTGAAGAGCACGCAGGATGCGTGCGCGCCCAGGGAAGTATTGAGGGTCCTTGGGTTTTGTTGGTCCTTTTGCGGGTTGAAGGGCGTGAGGAAGAGCACGCAGGATGCGTGCGCGCCCAGGGGTTGGAAGTATTGAGGGTCCTTGGGTTTTGTTGGTCCTTTCGCGCTTGCAATGCGAAGTGAAGAGCACGCAGGATGCGTGCGCGCCCAGGGGTTGGAAGTATTGAGGGTCCTTGGGTTTTGTTGGTCCTTTTGCGGTTGCAATGCGAAGTGAAGAGCACGCAGGATGCGTGCGCGCCCAGGGAAGTATTGAGGGTCCTTGGGTTTTGTTGGTCCTCTCGCGGTTGCCATGCGAAGTGAAGAGCACGCAGGATGCGTGCGCGCCCAGGGTGGGGGCTTCGCCCCGCAAGAGCACGCAGGATGCGTGCGCGCCCAGGGGGTTTACACCCCCTCAAGAGCACGCAGGATGCGTGCGCGCCCAGGGTGGCGCGCCTCATGGGTCACCGATCCCGCCACGGCCGCCGGGCTTGCGGCCGCCGCCGGTGATGACGGGGTCATGGAAGTTGGTCAGCGTGCGGCCGCCCCAGCTCAGGTTTTGGCGGGACAGTTCGCCGACTTGCTTGAAGAAACCGTCGTTCGGGTAGAAGATGCGGAACCATTCATCGGAGAACAGGCCGCCGGGGACGCGGTCCCAATCGGTGAGGTTCGATTCCGTGGCGATTTCCACGGCATCGCCCTGGGATGATTGGATGATGTTGACCCCGGCGACGCGGGCGCGCCAGATGACCGGCGGTTCCGTGGTGACGGGATCGCCGTTATCCAGGATGACGTAAAAGATTTCGACCCGGGCGTCGCGCCATTGGGGCGCGTGGGTCATGACGGAACTGATCAAGGTATCGTCGGCGCGCAGGCGCAGGCGTACGCCGTGGGGCCTGCGTGAGGTGTCCTCGCGAAAATTGGTGATTTCGCCCAGGGAGCCTACTCCCTCGTAGGTTTCGCCGTGTAGCACCATGGGGCCGATGTCGCTATGGAGCAGTACCGGTATGGGTTGCAGGTCCAGGCGCACGGCGAAGACTTCATCGATGTGGGGGAGGCCCAGATAGGCTTCCGTGGCGGGATCGAGGCGTGTCATGTCAGGTCACCACGTAGGGGTCTTCCTCCAATTGGAGGGAACCGGAGCCGTGAATGCCGTGGCGTTCGTAGCCGGCTTCGCCGGTCAGGAGGAAGTGACCCTTGGGTTCTTCAGTGATGACGGGCGTGTTGAGCGGCGGCGAGTTGCGCAGGCGCGGCGCAACGGGGATCAGGGCGTTGCCGCCGCCGTCGCTCGCGGTGTCCTGGCGGATCATGTAGAGGGCGCCGTGAACCTCGATGTGATCGCCGCGCTTGAAGAGTTGGGGTTGACCGGCGCCCCAACCGGTGGTGTGGAGTCTGCCGCCGGTTTGATCGGCCAGGCCGACGCGGCCCGCGCCGCCGGCCGTGCCTCGGGGTTGCCAACGGCGGCGGTCGCCGACTTTCAGTCGGGCGCCGGGTTCGGTCAGGGCGAAGATGAGGCCGGACAGTTCCGCGACATCTTCGTCGCTGAGGTCGTTCCACTGCATTTCCAGTACCCAGTGGCGGGCGGAACGGGCGGCGGTGGAAACGGCGCCGTTCACCGCACGGAAGGCGGACGGCGGCGGGAAGATGGCGAAGCGGGTGACGTTGACGCGGTTCCAAATCTTGTCCGGTATGGTGATAATCTGGTAACTCATGTCGTCCTCAGTTGGCCGCGAGCGACCATATCGGCAACCGTGGTGCGGGTCAATTTCTCCGTGTCGCGATAGATATCACGGCGGAAACGCTGCAATTCCTCGCTGTCGCGGGCGTTGCCGTAGAAGTTGACGGTTTGCTCAATGACGTAGGTTGCATTCTTGCCGCGTTTGCCGCCTTTGTCCGAATCATTCGCACCCGGGCCGGGGGGCAGGGTGCCGCCGACGGTTTCAATCATGTTGCGCCCCAGGCCGCTCCAAAAGCCCGTACTGCTACCCTGTTTGAAGAGAAAGCCGCCCAACCATTGCATGAGTTGACTCGCCGCCATTTGCGCCGCCATTTGACGCAAGGCATCGACGAAGGAATTCAAGAGTCCTTTCAAGCCCTTGTCGAAGGGGTCGAAGAAAAAGTCTTTGAACGTGGAATTCAGATTGACGGCTAGGTTCTTGGTGGCGGACTCTAAAAAGTTGTTGATCTCGACAAAGGATTCAATTTGTTCTCGCGTTTCCTTCTCAAGAGAATCCGTTACTTTGGAGAATTGAGCTAGCAAATTCAATAAAGATAGATTCGCGGATTCCGCCCAATCTTCTTGTCTTTCGCCAAGAAACTTCCATCCTTCACCCGCTTCCTGCATTAATTCAGAGAGCTTCAACAAGGGATCGAAGCCGGTGAGCGCTTCAAGGTTGAGAAGGGAATAGAGATTAGGGTGAAGCTGATCAAAGGCCGATTTGGTGACCTCCACGAAACTGGTGACGAAGCCGGCGGCTTTTGTGAAAAAACTCCCCAAGGTCAAGGAAACCCTGGAGAAGATCGAGACGAATTGATTGAAGACGAGAACCAAACTGACGAGCAAGGATTTGCCGATTTTCTTGCTAAAGTCTACAAAAGTCGGCAATTCGGAGCGCAGGGTTTCCGCAAGCTTCCCGATTGCCGGGGCCACTTCGACGGTCAGCACGTTCTTTAGCTGCTCAAAGGACCACTTTAGTTTGAAGATTTCATCGTTGGCCGTGGCGGCCGTTTCGACCATGTCTTGGGTGATGACCAGGCCCAGGCGCTTGGCTTCCTTTTGTAGCTTGCGGATGCCCTCGGCGCCCTCGGTCATGGATTGTAGGAGGGGGACGCCCTCACTGTCGAAAATCTTTTCGGCGAAGGCGATTTTCTCGGCGTTGTTTTGGACCTTGCTCAGGGCGTCGGCAATGGCGAGGAACTGTTGTTCGGGGTTCATGTTGTAGAGGTCTTGGACTTGAAGGCCGAGGCGGAAGAACGACCAGCGCGCTTCGCCGGTTCCGTGTTTGGCCTGGCCGATGCGCTTGACCATGCGTTGTAGGGCCGTGTTGAAGGACTCGACGGCGACCCCATTGAGGTTCATGACGTATTCCATCGAGGACAGGAATTCGGCGTCGGTGTCCAACTTGATCGCTAGTTTGTGCATCTTGTCGAGGCGTTGCAGGGTGTTTTGCAGGCCGGTGGCGATGCGCTTGAAGGACCAGGCGGCCAGCCAGGCCGCGCCGATGCCGAGAATCTTTTTCCAGATGCCGCCGAGTCCGGCCTGGATGCCCCCGAAGGCCTGTTCGACCTTGTTGTTGGCGAGCGACTTCATGTTTTTGGAAATGTCGCGGACGTTGCGCTTGATGCTGCGCACCATATCCTTGGTGCGGTCCTCGCCCTGGACAACGTACTTGATGAATTCAGTGACTTTCGCCATTGGTTGTAGTCCTTAGGAATGATAAGTAGGCCATGAGGAATTCAGGGTTGAGGTCTTCCAGGGCGATGCCCCATTTACCCGCCAGTTCGTAGGCGAACCAGAGGTTGGGAGATCGCCTTACGGCTCCCCCGCGGCGAAGATCCCGGCGTTGAGTTCGAGGAAATGGTTCAGGATTTCAATGGCGGATTCGCCCGGCAGGGCGATGTTGCATTCTTCACCCTTGAGGTACAGCCAGTTGCCGGCTTCGTCGCACAAGGCCAGGGCGAGGATGCGGCGGACGGCTGCCGGGTTTTGTTTGAGTTTTTCGTAGTAGGCGGTTTCCTCATCCGCTTGCGGCGGCGGTTTTTCGCCGACCTGGTAGACTTGCGTCATGGGTTGGTCGGGGAGGAAATCTTTCAGGACCTCTTGGAATTCGAACAGTTTGAAAATGTCGAGGCCGCGGACGGCGACGGCGGCGCCGTTGCCGATGTCGATGATTCGGACTTCCGGCTTTTCGATTTCGGCGCGGGTCAGGACTTTTTGCTTTTTGGGTTTCGGCATGGGCTTACCTCCTTAGGGGGCAACGGGAATATCGACCAGGGTGAAGGCGGTGGCGTTGAGAGATAGGGTTACATTGACCACGGAGCCGGTTGTGGAATTGATTTGAACGCCGAAGTAACCGGCCGGAATGTCGATGTATTTGTGTCCGGGCTTGTTGACCGGGTAGAGTTTGCACGCCAGGGACACCGTGTTTGTCGGATCGGCGGGCAATATGGCGGCCAGGGCCGGCCACAGGTCCAGATAAAGCGCGAAATTTAAATTGCCGGACAGTTCTTGACCGTCGGCAACCTTTTGCGAACCGCTTTGGGTGTCGGAATCCAGGTGTTTGAGTTGTGCGGTGACATCGAAGCCGATGCCGTCGTACATGGTGCCGGCTATCTCGATCGCGCCGGCTTTGCCGGACCAATGTTGCTCATTCGCGGGTACGGCCATGGTTGCCTCCTTCTTAACCTGGGCGCGCACGCTTCCAGCGTGCATTGAGGGGTGAGAACCCCCTGGGCGCGCACGCTTCCAGCGTGCATTTTTTGTTTTACTTGTGGGTTGAATGTTTTTGTAGAATTCATTTTGTTTTGATACTTCGTGAGGCCATGCACGCAGGATGCGTGCGCGCCCAGGGGTTGGGGGTTTCGCCCCTTTAGATAAAGGGTTCGCCCGGCTGGATTTGGGCGATGATATCCAGGGACAGCACGCCGCTGCCCAGGTCCAAGGTGGTGCTGCCGGTTTCGTCGTCGATGCGGCTGAGGTTGAAACCGACGTATTCGATGTCGATCACGGTGAATGACCAATCGTCATGCGTGAACAGGGCTTGCTCGACATTGCCCCTTAGCAGGGTGAGCGCCGTTTCGGATTCGGCGGTCAGTTCGATCAGGACGGAAATAGCGCGATGCTCGGGCTGATCGTCGGGGGTGACATCGCCCGCGATCACGGGGAGGATGCGCGGCAATTCGGAAGAATCGACCTTGCGGCGCAAGGTTCCGAAGGGTTCGAGCAAGGCATCGAGGTTGTTTTGCAGGGCTTCGGCGTAGTGGATTTGCATCATTTTCCCTTTTTGTAGGCTTGTTCCAGTTCGTGGGTGACGCGCTTGCCGAAGACTTCGTTTAAGCGGGCGTCGATCGCGGCGCGGTTGAAGTCCTCGGGGCTCAGCAGGTGGATGCGGATGAGTTTAAGGGGGTGGGCGTTGGCCGTTTTGCGATGCCAGGCCATGACTTTCCCTTTTCCCCGGGCTTTGCCGAGGAAGGCGGGGTAGGGCAGGTTGGCGAGGGATTCGAGCGGGCGCGTGCTGCCGCTTGTGTTGACGGAAACGCCGTCGCCGGTTTCGTCCAGATCGCCGAGGCGGTGGGCGGGGATGCCTTCGAGGTTGATGAACAGGTAGCCGGATTTGTCGAATGTGGCCTTTTTGAGTATCGTGGCGCGTCGAAGGACCTTTTGCGGGTAGCCGGTGGCGGCGGCGGCTTGTCTCAGGGCGAGGGTTCGCGCGGCGGCCAGGGCGCGGTTGGAGGCCCGGTTGAGGATGCGGGTTGTTTGGCGGCGGCTGAGGTGTTTGAGCCGGCCGAGCGCCGGTTTGGTGTCGAAGACAACGTGGAACATCAGGTCGGCCTTTTGAGGATGCTTACCCAGTACTTGCCGTTGAAGACGGGCGGTTGTTGGACGTTGTAGAAGGTGGGCTTGTCATCGATGCGGGTTTCGATTTGGGACGGCGGTTTGTTCATGGTGAGGAGTCGGACGGCTTGGATGTTGACGTTTTCGACGATGACCCCCGTTGTGGAGACGCGGCCGCGTCCCCAGAGGGTCCCCCGGTGGTAGAGGTCTACCGCCCGGAGGCCTTCGACCATGCCGCGCCAGGTCATGTTTTGGCTTTCGGCCGCGACGCGGCTTTGGGTGCTGCTTTCGGTTTGGGTTTCGGTTTGGGGTTCACCTCTTCCATGGCGCCCTTGACCAGAGATTCCAGGCCCAGTTCTTCACCCCGTTTGAAGGAGACGGGGCGCTCGATGACCTGGAATTCCTTGCGGCCGCCGGCCTTGAACAAGGTTTGGAAGCGGTCCCAGGCATCGGGGCCGGTAAAGGGTTTGCCCTCGTGTGCGAGGAACAGGATTCGGGCATCGGCTTGGGATTTGGTGAGGGAAAGCCGGGTTCCGGCCGGAACCGCGTAGCTTTCCGCCGTGATTCTCATCAGTTCCATGAGGCCCTCCTTATTGCCACACGACGAGCATGGCGCGCAGCCATTCGCCCAGGCCGAAGCCCAGTTCGCCTTCCAGTCTCCAAATCAATTCTTTGTTGAAGAAATGGTGGTCGCTGTTTTCGCCGAGGTGGTGCAGTTCAAGCGGAACCTCGGTTTGGATAATGGCGGGTTTCAGGGCGTAGTCCGTGGCCAGGATAATGGCTTTGTTGCTCCAGTTGATCCAGGGGGAAAAGGCGAAACGGAAGTTAAAGTTACTGCCGTACATGGGGTTGTTGCCCTCGTTTTCCCATTTTTCCTTGGTCAGTTCGGTGTGTTTGCGGACCAGGCGCACGCCGGTCAAGACCAGAAAGTTGCGGGCGGAACCGTTGCAGAAATCGCCCTGGTTGTTCCTTTGCAGCAACAGGTCCTCGACGGCGAAAAGCAGGCCGTCGGCGACTTCCGTGTTGGTGATTGCGGCCGGGTTCGCCGCCGCTGTCGGCTTGATGTTGGTTTGTTGGCCCGACTTGCCCCACTGGTGCGTGGTGTCAAAGAAGTAGCTGCCGTCGTAGCAGACCGTGCTTTCACCGGCGGCAAGGGTTTGCGCCGTGTTGCGTTCGCGGAACTCGACGCCGCCGCGTGCGAAGTCGGAGACTCGCGCTTGAATCTGCCCGGTTTTGTCGCGGCGCATGTCCTTGGATTTGACGCGGAGGGTAGCCTCGTATTCTTCGTTTGCGATACGAATACCCCTTTTGTCCAGTTCCTCACCGGTCGAAGGGCCGCGCCGTTTCTTTTTGACCGTGGGACTGTGGCCGAGGAAATCATATTGTTCCTCGCCTTTGTCCGAATCGAAATCCATGGCGACATCGCCGACCCAGGAAGCTTCTTCCAGGGCATCGCGCTGCTCGTAGTACATGCCCTCGATTTCTTCGGATTGCAGGTCTTGCAGGTCGCCGTTACCTATATATAGTGTCATGTGCGGCCCTCCTTACGGCAAATCTGCCGATTTGAAATTAATGCGTTGTGCGCCGGTTTCGGGGTTGAAGGGGCCGAACTTGCCCATGGCGATTAATCCGGCCGTGGCGGCGTTTTCGTCGTTGGCGACATAGGCATTGGCGCCGCGTAGCGCGTGGCCGGCCCCTGTGACGGCTTCCCAGAGTAAGCCTGATTTCCAGACTTCCACGGCTTTAGCGCCGTCGGCTCCGGCGGTGTTGTCGCAGGATTCGCGGGCGATGCCCGCATAGGTTCCGGTTCCGTCGGCGGGGAAGACAAACCCGCCGGAAGCTTCCAGGTAGGCCCCGCGATGGATCATGACGCCGCCTTTGACGTTTTCATGGTCCCAGCGTTCGCCCTTCAGGTCGCGGATTTTGACAGCTGTGAGCGGCATGGCTACCTCCTTCCGGCTTTGCGCTGTTGGGCCTTGTACCAGGCCGCGAAGCGTTTTTTGTTGCCGTGGAACCTGGCTTGCATTTCTTCGTTCCAAGCATCATCCACGGATAGGGAGAAGTCGTTAGATTTGGGTTTGGCTTGGGGGTTGGGCGGTGCGGCCTCGGTTTTGGGCGGATCTTGCGGAATGGGCTTTTGGTAGCCGCTTAAGATCGCGTCACGCTCCGCTTGCTCGGCGGCTTTGACCTGTTTCAGGAAATCGGCCAGGGCCACTTCAGGTGTGGAGAGTTTGACAAAGGCGTGTTCCTCGGCCAATTCGCGCAGGCCCTCGGGTGCGTTGGTCATGATGGTTTGGATACGGCCCCGCTCAGCGGCCAGGGCCTTTTGAATCTCGTCGCCCTTGGCTTCGGGGCCTGCCGGCCCTTCCGGCCCACGATGGCCGGCGGGACCAACGGGTCCCCGAACGGTCAGGGCCTTGTCGATTGCGTCGCCCCTGGCTTCGGGGCGTTCTTCTACTTGGGGAGTGGTTTCCCTGGCTGCTGCCATAGTGGTACCTCCGTCAATGAGTTCTTGTAAGGTCATGATTCCGTCCACCAAACCCGCCTCGACGGCCTTGGGTCCGATGTAGATCTGGGCTTCCATGGCGTCAATCGTTGCGACCGGTAAGCCGCGGTATTCGGCAACGGCGGCGGCGAAGGGTCGGTAGATGTCTTCCACTTGGGTTTGAAGGTAGGCAAGGGTTTCCTCGTCCAGCGGTTCGGTGCTGTTGCCCATGCTTTTGTACTTGCCGCTGGTGATGTGGGTGATGGTCCAGCCCCGTTCTTCCAGGGCTTTGGATCGGTCGATGTGGGCGAGGACGACGCCGATGGAACCGGCTTCGCTGGTTTCGTCGGCGAGGTAGAGTTGGGAACAGGCGGCGGCGAGCCAGTAGGCGGCGCTGTCGGCGGCGCCGTCGATGATGCCTATGACCGGTTTGGTTTGCGCGACCTCGCGGATGAAGGCGGCGGATTGCTGCACGCCCTCGGGTCGACCGCCGTAACTGTCGAAGACAAGGGCGATGCGGTCGATGTCGGCGCGGTCGCGGGCGTCGGCGAGCATTTCGCGGATGAGTTCCGGGGCGATGCCGTACCAATACGCGTAGCGGTCGATGTCCTCGTTGATGTGGATGACGGCGGTTTTGTTGTAGACCTGGTAGAGGTCGGAAACAGAGGGCTGAGCGGCGTTCATCGAACGGAGTTTTCTTGTTTCCGGGTCCGGGCCTTTGTCCAGCCGTTCCAGGGCTCGGCGCAGTCTATCGGGGCGATACAACCAGGTGCCGAAGAGTCTTGCTGTTGTCATCAATTTCCCCCTACGAGTTGGGCGACCAGGGCCGAGGGTTCGGCTTGGGCCTTGGTTGTGAGCATGGCCTCAACCAGGCCGTCTTCGCCGTACGGTGCAAATGCTTCCTCGATGACGCCGAGTTCGGTTTGGTAGACGCGCATGAGTTCGTCCCAATCGTGGCCCAGGCCTTGCGCCTCGATATGGTGGTTGGACAGGCGGGCTTGAATGCGTTTGATCGCGGCGAGGACCTCTTTGAGCGGGTCGACCATGGAGCGCGAGGGGCCGACCCAGGAGGCGCGGCGGTACTCGGCGCGGAGCAGCGGGTTGGTTAGGTAGCCCGGGGCGTAGAGGAAGTTGGTTGCTACGGCTTCGTCCATCCATTGCCAATAGACCCAGCGGCAGAAAACGCGGACGTACCAGGCGCGGTCTTTCAGGATGAGTTCGAACAGTTCGTTGAGGGCGGCGCGGGCGGCGGTGTAGCTTGTGGAGAAGTGTTTCAGCAGGATCTCGCTGCCCATGCCGATTCCCGCGCCGAGGATGCGCAGGCAGTAGTCTGTGAAGGGCGCGAAAACCGAGGACGGGCGGCCGGGGTTGACGGTTTGGACATCGGCGGGGTTGTCGGCTTCGAGGACCGCGCCCGGTCCCAGTTCGATGTCCTTACCGAGGCCCTCGGGTTTCTCTTCGTCGTCCGTGCCGCCCGGCCTGGCCGTGGGGTCGGTGTTGCCGGCTTGTTCGAGGCCGTCGGCGACCTTGGGGCTGACGATGACCGAGAAGAGCGAGGCGACGAGGGCGGCCTGTAATTCGTTGCGGCGGTATTGGGTGAGGTCTTCCAGGGCATCGAGAACGGGCGTGAGCATGGGGAGGCCTCGGGTTTGGCCCGGGCGGGTGCGGCGGTAGATGAGCAGGCTCGCGGGGACGCCGGGGCGGGACCAGCGGGGGACCTCGAACCAGTCTTTGCTGTCCTTGTCGCGGTAGTCGCCCGGGAAACCGCGGCAAACGTGGAATTGTTGGATGCGGCTTTGTTCGTCTTTTTCGACGCCGGCGGACAGGCGGTTGCCGTTGGTCAGGGCGCCGTCCGGTTTTAGTTGCGGGTTGCAAATGCGGTCGGCCTCGATGCCTTGCAGGGCGAGCTTGAACGGGCCCGGGTTGGCATTGGTGAAGATTTGCAGGTTGTCGCCGGAATCGAAAACGGAGCGGGCGACGAGGGCTTGATAGTCCAGCCAATCGGTTTCCTGTTCGAGGTCGCAGGCGGAACCCCAGATTTGGCTAAAGCCCAGGTTGGTGCGCTCGACGAATTCTTGGAGGCGGCTTTCGCTGAGGGGCAGGTGTTGCGGGCGCGGGGCGGGGCGCACGACGAGGCCCGCGCCGAGTAGTTTGGTAATCATGGTGTTGGTGGCGGATGCGGCGACGGGGTCGTTGTGGGCGAGGTGGCGGCAGAGGGCGCGCAGGGTTGGGAGGTCGCGGTTGTTGCGGTCGGGCGGTTGCGGGGTTGCCTTTTGGCGGCGGCGTCGGCTGCGCCTGCGGTTTTTGCCCCGGCCCGCGTCGAAAGGATCGTCGGCCAACATGGCCAGGGCGCGGCGGGCGACCTGGCGCTTGATGCCGAGTTGGGGGCTCAGGGTTTCAACGAGGCGATCGACGGCGCTTGTGAACATTTAGACCCTCGGGTTGAAGATGCGGGTGGTTCGGCTATCTTCGGCGATCTGGTTTTTGAGTTTCAGGAGTGTGGACAGGCTTGGTTTGTTGACTTGGGAACCGTCGGGCAGGACCTCGGATTGACCGGCCGTGAGCACATCTAAAAGGGCGTCGCCGAGAGCGGCTTTGATTTCTTCTTCCGTGGCCATGGTCGGCCTCCCTTGCGTATTGGTGTATATTGATAGTAATACGCTTGAGGTTAGGGTAACAGCAGGCGTGAATATTTGTCAACAGGTTGGAAATGGTCAACGAGCGATTTAGAAGGCTTTGGAATGAGCGGATCGCGGGCGGGTGGGCGCCGCCGAAACGGTCGTTGACCTCGGAGTGGGCGGAGGCGAACCGGGTTTTACCGGCGGACACGCCTCACCCGGGTAAGTACCGGTTGGAAATGGCGGCTTATCAAAAGGAAATGATGGACGCGGCTTTACGGCCGGAAGTGGACATCGTGGTTTATATGCTCGCCGCGCAGCTGGGGAAGAATACCGTGTCCGAGGCGCAGGTGGGGCACATGATCGACGAGCAGCCCGCGCCGATCCTTTACTTCTATGAGAGCGAGTTCCGGGCTAAGTTGTATTCGAAAAAGCGGATTGGTCCGCTGATTTCGCAGACGCCTTGTCTTGCGCGGAAGGTTCGCGACGGCGACGGTAAGGAAAGCATCCTGTTCAAGCAGTTTCCCGGGGGGTGGTTGCAAATCCTGGGCATGAATGCGGAAGGGAACTTTGCGAGCAATACCGCGCGCTATGCCTTCATCGACGAGTGTGACCGGGCCGACCGGCCGACGAAAGAGGGCGACCAGATCGATTTAATCTGGAATCGGATCAAGAACTTTCCCGGGCGCACGATGCATATTTTTTCTACGCCCGGGGATGAAAAGACATCGATTATCTACCCCTGGTATAAGCAATCGAATCGTCAGAAATATTGGGTTCCTTGTGTTTGTTGCGGGGAGTTTCAGGAACTCAAGCTCAAGTATATGTTTTTTGTGGATGGGGACGGGGAGGAGTTCCGGGTTCAGGAATATAAGGGCGTGCCTGATGAGATTTTGGACGCGTATCCCCGTTGTCAGAAGTGCGAGGACGCTTTTTATTATCGGGACTTGCGGCATTTGTTGACGCTTGGGGAGTGGCGGGCGGATCGGGAGACGATCAAGCGGATTGTCGGGTTCAATATGTCGGAGCTTTATTCGCCGTTTCGGGAAACCGGGCATATTGAGACGATCCGGGCTTATTTCAATTCGCGGGGTTATCCGGAGAAGGAACGGGCGTTTGCGAATACGCGGATGGGTTGGGTGTTCAAGCGTAGTGTGAAGCTGACGCCGGTGGAGGAGTTGAAGGCGCGGGCCGAGACGCGGCGACGGACGGCGAAAGGGCAGATCATCATTCCTTACGGCGGCGTGGTGTTGACCTTGCAGGTGGATACGCAGGATAACCGGCTGGAATGGGAACTGATTGCGACGGGTAAGGGGGAGGAGAGCTGGTCGGTTGACTACGGCATTTTGTGGGGTGATCCGGCGTTGGAGGATGTTTGGAAGGCGTTGGATAAGATCAGGACGCGGCCTTATCTTCACGAGACGGGGCGGATGATTTACGTGATGGCGACGATGATCGACAGCGGGGGTCACCGGACGCAGGCGGTTTATAACTATTGCCGCGGGAAGTTGCCGCAAAATGTTTGGTGCATCAAGGGTATGAACGCTTATGGGAAGCCGCTGGTGTGCGGGCCGCCGAAGGATTTCGACGGTAAGAAGAACGTGACGGTTTCGGCTCGGTTCATGTTGGGGTCGGATACGGCGAAGGATACGTTTTGGGCGTTCGTGGCGGTCAAGGAAGAGGGGCCGCGTTATCGTCACTTTGCCGATCATTACCCGGATACGTTTTATAGCGGGTTGTTTGCTGAGGAGCCGGTGGTGTTGCGTCGGGGCGGGAAGTTTGTTCAAGGGTGGAATCAGGTCAAGGATCGGAATGAGCCTGTGGATTTATCGTATATGTGGGTTTGTAATATTCAGGTGCTTCGGGAGTTCCGGCATTTGGATCTGGATGAGGTGGTGGATGCGTTTCACCGGGAGGAGTTGCCGGTTAGGGGGAGGAAGAAGAAGCGGGGAGTGGGGTTGAAGCGGCGTTAGTGTCTCAGTTTGCCGCTCAATATAACCCACAGCAAGGTCCTTGCCATTTTTTTAAAAAGGCAAGGTTAAGTTGATCCGACAAAACATTACCCACTGCACCTGAAATAATTGCGACGATTCCACCTAAAATTAGCTCTTCCATGGACCACTCCTTAGGTCTAAAGGTGCTCAGGTTTCAATTGTCAACATCCGGCCTGGGGAGGAAAGGGAAGCCAGACGCTAACACAAACAAGGAAGTTGCATTTTTCCAGAAAAACAGACGGACTGAAATCTTTGTTAAAGTATTAGTCTGGAGGAAGAAGCGAGTGATCTGAGTGGTCTTGGTTATTAACAAGGTACGTTAAAGCGGACAAATAAATTTAAAATTTTTTAAAAGTATTGAATGCGGTAGACAGAATGTTTCCCATTGCGCCTGAGAAGATTGCGACAAGTCCACTTAAAATTAGATCTTCCATGAACCACTCCTTATTCTTAACTAAGGGTAGGTGCCCAATCAATTGTCAATTTCACTGCTCCATTTACATGGCAACCTTACGTATTTAACCTCGTAGCTCTCTTATATTTCCTCGGCCAGTTTTTTTTTTTAGCAATTGGTCAGACAGAATGTTTCCCATTGCCCCTGAGAGGACTGCGATGATTCCTCCTAAAATCAGCTCTTCCATACCATTAACCTCACAGTCCATTAGATAAAGTGCCGGATTTTTCCTTTTTTAAAAAGCAATTAGACATTTCCCGTTGCACCTGTGATGATTGCGACCACTCCACTTAAGACTCCTTAGTATAAAGGTAGGTGCCCAAGCTTCATTTGTCAACTTCTGGCCCTGGGATCAAGCCTTGTTTCATCTGCCAGGTCGGAAAGGACCTGGTCTAACTCGCGACGAATAACCAGGCGCATCCCGGTGCGGTCCTTCCCTTCCAGCAGCAGCGGCAAAGTGTTTTCCAGGGCAAGGAAGTTCCGTTTGATGGCGGCGTTTTGATCGGCAACCATAGCAATGAATTCATCGATATCGACCGTGTTATTCTTCATTTCCTCAAGCTTGAACTCTCGGGTCAAAGCCCGGGCGCGGACATCACGGGCTTCATAATCGTTTTCGTCTACCTCATCACTCCACTTGTCGAATTCAAGCCAGGCGGTAACCTGCCCGGTATCGAACACATACCGAGGCCGCGTCTTGACGGTCGGCATACCATCCTTGACCATATTCCGAATACTCTTTTCAGAATACCCGGTATAGTCGCAAAGCTCCGCTAAACTGACCAATTTCCCGATCCGCTCACGCGCTGCTTTCCGTGCCGATTCCTTCTGAGCCATTACCGCACCCCGGTTACCAGGCGACTTCCAAGCCCACCAACACTTCCACCCCCAAAACCCCGGTAACCGGTAACCGGTTTTCACCCCCTTGCAGGAGAGAACCGTGGGCGCGCGTGACACCCACACTGGAACCGGCTTTGTGAAAGAACCTAGACGCCGCCGTGTCCATCGCGTTATTCCTTTGGATGATCGCGCAAAACCTGCGCGGCCGTGTTCATGAGGTGGATAGCATCACTTGTGCCGCCTGGGTTGGCACGGTCGGACCAATCAGGCTCACTAAGTAATTCAGCGAGAATCCGCGCATCGTCTGAATTAGTTTCGATCTCAGCCCGGGCAGCAGGTAGGTGTTTTATTATGATGACCAACCAACGCAAAGCCAATGCAAGCATGCACTGTATCGAACCCGCAATACTCCAAAGGTCACCACCAAGCTTTTTGTGAATAATAGAGCGCCGTTCCTCGTTATCGCGGTGCGTCACCGTGTATTTGACATCACCGGGCATTTCGCGCAAGAGTTCTTCCAGGTCCTTACCGTTATCGGCACAACCCAAGACCACGCCGTCGTGATCACGAATGATTCTCATATCGCCTCCTCAAAATGCCGACGCACTGAACACATGCCGGCCATGATTGCCAGGTCCCCAATAAAACAGGGCGACAATGACATCTATGGAACCTTGGCCAGAGAATTTCCATCGAGGCCGCGCTGTTTCATAAGCCGCGCTTCGATGCCATACATGCCATTGACCCGTTGCGGTGCCGCCATCAATCACCAACCCGGCATCGGTTGCGCGATCCAGTGACATCGTCGTGTTTCCGGTGTGGGATACCAGGTAATACCAGAAACACACCTGGTGATGTTGAAATGGGGTGGCGTGATCCAACGCCGCATTGACCCGCGCCGGGTCCAGCGAGGGAGTAGGGTAAGTCAAAATTACATTTCCCCCGGTGTTATCCATTGCCAGGTTTATACGGTTTCCGGTCCAAAAGTTGACGGCGCCTAACCATTGCGCAAGTTCAGCAGGAAATGGAAAGGTAGCGTTTAAAGTAACCGGGTCGATTATTTCCAGGGTGCCGCTTCCCGTTCCGGCGCTGTTTGCAAGCTGCCAATACGCACCAATCGCCGCCCCGATCTCAGTAGGTGTATTCAACAGCCCACCGCATAGGTTTTTATGATGGGGATCGATAATCAGGTTTGGAAGCACCGGCATGTGTTCATACATGCCGGGCCCAGGTTCGCCTTGAGGCCCTTCCGGCCCTTGTGGTCCAGCTGGACCAACGTTACCCTGAACACCCTGCAACCCTTGTGGACCCTGAATCCCTTGAGCCCCTGTTTCACCTTGCAGTCCTTGTAAACCCTGTGGACCTGCATCACCTTGCGGGCCCTGAAGTCCTTGCGGACCGGCGTCGCCTTTCGGGCCCTGAAGCCCCTGCGGACCGGCGTCGCCTTGCGGGCCCGGCAGTCCTTGCGGCCCCTGAGGTCCTGCCGGACCCTGCGCACCTTGCGGCCCAGGCGGTCCCCCACTCTCGTGAGTCGCCATGTAAACCCGCGCCGCTTCAATCGTCACCTTATCCTCAGCCCCAACGATTTGGAACGTACTGGTAATTTTAACGAAAGAATCGGCACCGGCCTCGATCGTCAGCTTACCCCTGGCAACAGTTGACACCTCGGCGCCACGCACCCGAACAGCCCAACGGGTCTCAAGTGGATTCGTCGTAACCGGCGGCCCAATATCAACGCTGATTTCAGAACCGCTTATCGATGCCGGAACCAACTCCGCGCCCGGTACGCCGGTCACCAGCTCAGCAGTCAAGCCGGTAAGATCCACCGGCATGACAATAACCAGACCCTCCGTATCACCGGCCGGAATCTCCAAATCATCCTCGCGCACCTCATCGATTGCAGCAATCACACGGTTCATTTTCTTCACCATTCAACCCTCCCGGTTTGCAGTGTGTATTATGTTTATAATACAATAATACAGCTCAGACGAGCAAACCCATTCAAAGGAGGTCGAGCCATGCGCCTCGCCCTGATTCTCTTCGCTATGACTTTCGTAGGCTGCGCAACGGTCAACAAGCGAACCTACACCGTCGCCCGCGACACGGCCGTGTTCGCCGCCGAGCAACACGTCATCATCACATTCCACAACCACGGCACAAACAAAGCAGCCGAAACCCTCGACGATTGGCACCTGGTCTTTACTGCCGTCCAAGCGGCCCGCGTTGAGCCATACGGCGCGGACAAGTGGGCCCCGGTCAAAGCTGCCATCATGCGCTTGACCAACGACTTGAAAGACATCAAAGACGAATCCGTAAGGAAGACCCTGGAAACCCTGGCCCGAGCACTTGATGTCGGTGCGTCATTCTTGAGCGGACATGAGTTCAAGCTGCCGCACGAAAACAATTACGAAGCCTGGAAACGAGAAATGAGAGACCAGTTAAGGAATCTCTTTGACCAAAAAGGAGGCAACCATGCGACTTTGTAGAACTTTCCTGCTTTCATTCTTCCTGCCCCTGGCCTTCGGGCAACATCAATTGTCGGTCAGCTACGATGACGACGCAGACGGCCGCGTTGCCCGGATCACCTATAATGCAGTCGCCGAGGCCGCGACTACAGAGATTGCACTCGTCCGCGGCGAAGACCTCCGCTTGACTTACTCGGTTCCGGTTTCCGGTGGTACGTTCGCGGTCTTGCTGCCCGGAACGACCGGCGATTATCGCGTTGAAGTCACCAGTTATAACGGCGGTGGCGACATCATTGCAGGTAATGCGCTCCCGCTCGCGGCACCTCAAGCAGAGATTTGCGAGCAGCCCGAGCCCGAAATTATGTCTTGCGGTGAGCCTGTGACGATCGGCAGGTATGCGCGGGTTTCCAATGTCGGTGACTTTGCAACTGAAATCCGAGGCTTGGAAGCGGGCTTTTATCGGGCCAGACTGAGACGGGACGCCACAAACGGCCGGCCCTCCGGGACCCTAGAGCAGGACTTCGAGTTGCCGGATGCTCGGCCGGTTTGGGTCGGTGTACCGTTGGACGGCGCAACGGATCGCCATTACCAGCTTCCGTTTGACGGATTCTCCGGTTTTCTGGAAATCGAATCCCTGGACGGTCACGACCTCAGCGGGACCTCTCACATTCTGGGCAACACACGCTCGGCGAACCGGCCGGTAACGCCGGTCCTGATCGTTGGCGGCGGCCCAATCCAACTTGAGGCCTTCATGGGTGTCCCTTATTTACTGGTGAGTTCTTACGATGAAGACATTCTGGTTCAAGTCTACCTCGCCAGCGACAGAGACGCGACCGGTCAGCCCATCCAAGCCGAGAGCCTGAAAGCCCGTAGCGCCATGGTGATTCCCCTAGAAGGTCACGACACGCACGGTCGGTGGATTCGGGTCGAAGGCTTCAACCCGGTCACCGGCAAATCTT
>JAAUYB010179637.1_pt1 | contig 41720 bp, 28 predicted proteins | sample 7278071 | NCBI WGS metagenome assembly JAAUYB01 (sample SAMN14350121, study PRJNA611818) | marine sediment metagenome | isolation source: surface marine sediment (1.8m) | place: French Polynesia: Moorea | collected 2018-08 | reverse complement strand
TGGATACGTGTCCTTTTGCGGCGGCGACGCTCTGGCTCGGGTGGACGTTTTGCGTGAGGTGAACGCCTATCGTGAGGATTTGGTGGCAGGAGAGGAACCGGAAATGTGTCATCGCATCCGCGCCCTGGGTTACCGCATTCATCACCTGGACATACCTATGACCGGGCACGATCTGGCCGTGAAGACCTTCAAGGCCTATTGGCTGCGCTGCTACCGGGCGGGTCACGCCTACGCGGAGGTCAGCCGGGTCACTAAAGGCGAGACCTTCGGCAGGGAAAGTAAACGAAACCTGATTCAGGGCGCCGCCTATATGATCATGCCGCCGCTACTGGTCCTGGCTTTCGGTTGGTGGGGCTTGGCGGTCGTTAGCGGCGGCGCCGGCCTGGTTTTGGTGCGAACGTTTCGAAGATCTCTGTGGCGTAAGGCATCGCTCATGACCACCATCGCCTACGCGATTCACAGCCATGTGTGCCAGATCCCGATCTGGTTCGGTCAGATCTTCTACTATCGCAGACGTCCAAGTCGTGCGGGGCGAATTATCGAGTACAAATAAGCTCCCGGCCCTCGACTGCCGACTGATGTCCTGAACCCACTTGCGTTCGGTGAATTTGCAATATAGGCATCAACCTCGGCGATGCGGGCTCCCACCGCTCAACTCCCGAAAATACCGTGACCGGCGATATCGCGCACCACTACGGATGCGGCCGTAAACCCAAAACTACCGGTCAGGAACCCGGCGGTGCCGTGGATTACATTGCGGTTGTCGCAGGTGAAGAACTCATTATCCCCCTGAGGACAAACGCAACGAAAGCCTTGACCGTTATCGTAAGCCAGTTCCCTGGGTTCGGAAACCGGCTCGGTGCTGAAAACGGTGGGGATGCCGAAACGCTCCTCCTTGCGACCGTATTTCTGGCGAAGAATCTTGCGAATAGAGCGCGCCAGCGGGTCGATCCGAGTTTCGGCAAGGTCGGCAACCTCGATCATGGTGGGATCGAAGCGGCCGCCGGCGCCGGCGCTGGAAACCACCTTGATTCCGCGCTCCATGCAGGTGTTCAACAAGTGCGCCTTGGCGGTGACGCTGTCAATCGCATCGATGATGTAATCCGGGTCATAGGTCAGCAGTTCTTCGCTGGTCTGGTAGTTATAGAACTTGTTGACGGGCTGGATGGTCGCCTTGGGGTTGATCTTGCGGAAGCGTTCGGCCAGGATTTCGGATTTGTATTTGCCGATGACGCCTTGAAGGGCGTGAAGTTGCCGGTTGACATTGGTGACGCACGCCTGATCGAAATCGATGATGGTCACCTTGCCCAAGCCGCTGCGAACAATCATCTCGGCGGCCCAACTGCCGACACCGCCCAGACCGATGATCATGACATGGCTTTCCATCAGTTTCTTCATTTTGGCGTCGCCCACCAGGCGCCCCATGCGGTCGAAACGCCGGTGTAGTTTATAGTTCTCCCATTGAGCGGGGTCCAGGAAGGGTAGCGCTTCGGCAACGTTGTTGTCTGTGCTCATCGGTCCAGCTCCAAAGAAAAAATGCGGGCGAGGTTATCACGGCTTGCAGCCAGGATCTCCTCGGGTTGTCTGTCGGTCAATTGTCCGATGTGTCGGGCAACGATCCATATCGACGAGGGCTCGTTGAGCGAACGGCCGAAGTCGTCGGGCGCCATATCCGGCGCATCCGATTCTACTAGAAGTTGATCCGCGGGGATACGGGGAAGCGCATTTTTCAGCTTTTTATAACCCTTTCGGCCCGCCGCGCCCCCCACGGAAACGGCCAGTCCCATGTCTATATAGGAACGGGCGACCTCATAGGTGGCGGTGAAGCCGTGGACCATACCTGACCAGGAAGAGCCCTCCTCTCGCAAAATATTCAGCACGGAACCATGGGCCCGGACCACATGCAGCACCAGGGGCATCCGATGTTCTTTAGCCATTTGCAACTGTCTTCGAAACATTTTCTCTTGAAGGAAAAACCGCTCAGGGTTCATGCGCGGACCCTTGTCCAGCCCCGTTTCGCCGAGAGCGACCGCCTGAGGAAGAATTTGTTCCAGGTAGACCAGTGCCTGCCCACAAGTGTCGCGGTCGGCTCCGTCAACAGCCCACGGATGAAGGCCGAAGCACTTGATCAGTCCGGGTATCCGCAACAATTGTTGCCGCCGCCACTCCTTTTCGTCTACGCCGCCTTGCATATAGAAAACGATGCCGGCTTCTCGGGCACGGTTCACCACTCCGTCCAAATGTTCCTGAAAACGGCTGTCGGAAAGGTGGCAATGGGCATCGACGTACATGATGGGCCTTGGTCCGATTCGATATTCCTCAAGAGCTTAGCATGCTTTTGCCGCCCATCGTACGGGAACCCCGGCAATGTCCAGGATGTCGTCAAAGTCGAAGAATTTGCAGTTTGTCAGCTGAGTATCCGACAACGAGTCGATCCTCGCTCGACAAATCAAGGAAAGCCGGCGCATAAAACAGCTAAACGACATCTTGAGGTGCGTGAGAAAGACGATTGCTCGATTGATGTTGAAAACGTTGTCGCCGCGCGCGGTGGGTCCGTTTTTCGCGTCAATAGGTTGTGCCCGAGCTCGGGGAGTCCATTTTTCAAGTCTGCAATGAATGTCCCGAGCGCGGTGATGGATATTTTTATCCTTCAGCAGGCTCGCCTTGCCCGATTGGTTGCTTTTGTTTCGGAGCTCACAGTGGTTTGACCCTGCCCGAACTTATTGAGAAGTTGCAAGATGTTTTGTTCTTCCCGGGAAGACACGAGGATCCTGTGCAAAATGTTCGTGTCTTCCCGGGATGAATCGAATATCTTATGCAAAATGTTCGTGTCTTCCCGGGATGAATCGAACTTCAAAGGGCGGATCTTTAGGCCTTCCCGGGAAGAGTTGCGTCAATTCGGGGTTGTCGAAGGCTCATGTGCGACTTTGACGGAGTCCTGCGGCAATGTCACCATGGGGCTTCGTGATATGAACGCCTTTTGGGACGCAATATCTGCCCGAACGGACCCTCAATCCTGAATTATGCCTGACAGGGTAAAGTAACCCGGGTTGCGGAAAGATAAATAATATAAGGCAGTACACCCAACTCTTCCCTCTATTGCCGACTCTGCTATCCGTGCGGTCGCATTCCCACGTTAGAGGCATTACCGATGTTGGACCTTCCCGGCTACCGTATTCTGGCTCAACTCCATGAGGGAGAAGTCACCAGGGTGTTTCGAGCACGGCGCATTCAAGATGGTGAAAAGGTCATCTTGAAAGTTCTGAAGCCCGCTTTTCCCACTGTCCTCGAGGTTGCTCGCTTTCGCTGGGAATACGAGGTGACCCGGGAGGTAGGCTACGGCGTGTTGGGCCTGGAACGCTGGGGCAACGGCCTCATCATGGTCTTGAAGGATATCGACGCCGCCGCCCTTTCTCAAATCTCTGAATGCCGTAATATGGACTTAGGAGCATTCCTTTCCCTCGCTGTTCGCATTACTCAGAGCCTGGTTGCCATTCACCGTTTGGGTTACATGCACAAGGATATCAATCCGGCCAATATCATCTGGTCCAAGAGCGGCAATACCGTGCGCATCATCGATTTCGGTCTTGCCGGCAAAATGGTTTCGGAAGTTCCCGCCTTCGTCACACCCATGCGACTGGAGGGAACACCCGCCTACATGTCACCGGAACAAACCGGCCGCTTGAACCGACCGTTGGACATGCGCACCGACCTCTACTCAATGGGAGCCACATTCTATGCGCTATTGACCGGCCTACCTCCTTTCAGCGGCAGTGACGCCCTGACTCTGGTTCACGCGCACCTGGCCCTGCGCCCCAAATTGCTCCATGAAGTGAAGCCCGAGATTCCCCCGGTGATCTCGAATGTTGTCGACAAACTACTGGCTAAGCAACCCTCGGACCGCTACCAAAGTTCATTCGGTTTATTGGCCGACCTGGGGCGCTGCTTGGATGCTTACCAACGCGGGCGAGAGTTGGAATTGGAAGCGGGCGCTCAAGACTACAGCGACAAGCTCCACATACCCGGTACCCTTTACGATCGAAAAAAGGAACAGGAACAATTGGAAGCCGTGCGGCGTGAGGTCAATAACGGCGCCGGCGCCCTGGTTTTGGTTACCGGTCCGGTGGGCATCGGCAAGACCATGCTGGTGCGCGAGATGCGCAAAACCACCGACCTCGAAAAGGGCCTCTTCATCGAGGGTCGTTATGAGGAAATGGGTCGCCCCTACCTGGGCCTGTCACGGGCATTTTCCCAACTGGCACGTATTCTGTGCAGCGATTCCGAGGACCGACGAGCCCAGTTGCGCAAGAGTCTTACCCGGGAGTTGGACGGCAGTTTACGCCTGTTGGTGGACCTGGCGCCTGAAATGGAGGCCATTTGCGGCCGGTGGCCCCCGCTTCCGGAGTTGGAACCCGGTCGGCAGGCCAATCATTTCTATGTCACCATTCAGCATTTCTTGAAGGTTATCTGCACCGCCGAACGGCCTTTGGTGATCTTCCTGGACGACTTTCACCATGCCGATGCCGCCGGTGTGAATCTGGTGCGGGACTTGATGAGTTACGGCCAGAGCTACCTGATGCTGATCCTGGCCTTTCGCGAGGACGTGTGGGAGGGCTCTCCGGCAGCAGAACTGGCCTCCAAGGCCCGTAAACATATCGTCACCGCCACCGTCCGTCCCAAACCCCTGGGGTATCGAGCCGTAAGCACCATGGTCGGAGAAACCTTAAAGCTACATACGGCTGGAATCACGGAACTTTCCGAACGCATCATGCGTTGGAGTTCGGGAAATCCCCTCTTCGTTCACGAGTCCATGGAGGCGCTTTACCGGGCTGAGGTCATCCGTTTCGATTACCGGTTGGGCCGCTGGGTCCTCAATCAACAGAAATTGGAGGATTTCCAACCGGGTCGGTCCGCGGCGGGTATACTCATCGAATCCCTGAACGAAATACCCCGGGAAACGCGAGAATTGCTGAGGGTGGGCGCCTGCCTGGGTAACACCTTTTGCCTGGACATGCCTGCCCAAATCTTGAACAGCACGGCGCGAGAATTGGGCGAACTGTTGGCGCCGGCAGTGAACGCCGGGGTGCTTAGACCCCTGGGCGATGCCTATCGAGTACTCGGCGGCCTTCCGGAAGAAGAGGCGGGAGGACACCTGGCCGTACGTTTCCGCTTTGTGCACGACCGGGTTCGTGAAGCTCTTTATGAGGAATTGGGTGATTCGGCCGAACAGCTTCACCTACAGATCGGCCGGGCCTTGCGTGCCGGCGTTGAGCAAGAGAATCACATGGAAACGGCCTACCACCTCAACCGAGCCTTGGATCGGATCGTCGACTCCGAGGAACGAACTCTTCTCGCCGGACTCGATTTGGTAGTCGCCAAAAAACTGATGTCGGAAGGCGCCTTTCAACGAGCGATCGACATTTTGCACCAGGGCTGTCTCTGTCTGACCGAGGAGACCTGGCACAAGGATTTTTCCCTGGCCTGGTCCCTTAAAAAAAATGCGGCCCGGGCCGCGTTTCTGGTCGGTCGGGAGGACGAGGGCATCCAATTGTGCTCCCAATTATTGAAAAGAACTGAAGACCCGATCGCCAGAGCCGAGATCCACGCCTTGGAAGCCGTTTACTACACGGGTTTCGGCAAATCCGAGCAGGCTATAGACTCCGCCTTGCAGGGATTGGCAGGCTTGGGCATCGCACTCACCAGGAAGGTTTCACGCTTTAGAATCTGGCTGGAGATCAAACGCATTGCACGCTTGCTGCGCCATTGCGATCCCGAACAGTTCGAAGTGACCACCGGGGAATTGACCCCGCGAATTCGAGCCTGCCTGGAGTTGACAGCCAACCTGGCTTTACCTACCTACTTCTCCCGTTACCGGAACCTCTACCTGATGGCAAGCCTTTGGCGCGCCAGGCAATGTTTTAAATACCGCGCCGCCGGCCTGTCCGCCCACGCCCTTGTTTCCTATGCGGTCATTTTGAACAATCTGGGTGAGCACAAACAAGCCGAGAAGTACGGTCAAACGGCCCTACGTCTCACCGAGCGCCCGGATCTGGCTCCCTCCAGACCCAGGGTCCTGTTTGTCTACGCGGCCATGCTGCTGCCCTGGTTCCATCATTGGAAATTCATCCGGCCCTATCTGCTGCGAGCGGCGAAGGAAGGGTTTCGCTACGGTGAATTGCTTTACGGCACCCTGGCCGCCAATTGCATCGTCATCTGGGAACCCACCATGACCCTGAAGCAACGATTGGAAGAAAGCCGCAATGCCTTGGAACATTTTCACGGCGAATCCATTATGTCCTTCAAATGGATGGCGCGCATCCTGATCCAATCCATCAAATGCCGTATGGGCCTTACCCGAGGCCGTTTTTCCCTGACCGACGCCGAGTTCGATGAAGATGAGGAAATGCGTTTTCTGGATCAGGTAAAGGACTACCACAAATACATGCTCTACGCCCAGAAGGGCAAGCTGATGTTACTGCACGGAGCCTATGACGATGCGGTGACATGGATGAGGAAGGCCAGGCGTTATTATCACGCCGTCGCCGGCACCGCTGAAGTCGTAGAGTTGGACTTTTTCGGATTCCTGGCCGAAACTCAGCGATTGGAGCCGGGATCGCCCAAATGGACCCGATCAAAACGTAAGCGCTTGAAGAAATGGCGCAAAGACATGCAGCGGTATGCATCCAGATGTCCCGTCAACTTTGCCCACAAACACATGATGATGGCTGCCGAAACGGCTCGTCTGGACAATAATCCGGATTTGGCCGAGATCTTCTACCGCGATGCGGTACAACTGGCTCATAAGAACGAGTTTCGAGCTGAAGAGGCCATGAGCAACGAACTGGCCGCGCGATTCTATATGGGTCGGAACCTGGATCACGTGGCCGCTGTATTCCTCCGTCAGGCTGACTACCTCTACGAGCGTTGGGGCGCCGCGGCCAAATGCGAACAGTTGCGCGAGGCGTACGGTAAATGGTTCGAGATCCTTCCTCACACCAGGGATCGATCCACTTATCTCCAGGCGGATTGGGCCAACAGTTTACAGCCGGCGAACCTGGACCTGGTTTCGGTGATCAAGGCCGCTCGCGCGCTTTCCGAAGAAATTGTCCTGGATCGCCTTCTATTGCGATTGATGGCCGTGGTCCGCGAAAATGCCGGGGCTCAAAAAGCGGTCCTTTGCCTGGTTTCCGAAAATCGACTGGTTATTCGCGCCGAGGCAGACGAGAAGGAGGAACGCAACCTCCCCGAAATTCCCTTGGAATCACCCGAAGCCAACGAGTTGGTTCCCCTACGCCTGCTGCGCGCTGTGACCGGAACCATGGAAACCCATGTGCCCGATCTTCAGGAACACTGCCTGCTGACTCGGGACAGCTACTTCAGTCGCAACAATCCTCGCTCGGCAGCCTGTATCCCCCTGGTCAAGCGAGCTCGGCCCGTTGGGGTGATCTACCTGGAAAACAGGCTGGTAGCGGGCGCTTTCTCCAAGCAACGCATCGAGATCTTGGAACTATTGGCCGCGGATGCGGCGGTAGCCATCGAGAACGCGCGCCTGGTGGCGGGTTTGGAAGAAGTACGCCGTTCCTTGGAAGAGAAGGTGGCCTTCCGCACTACTCAACTGACCCTACGCAATCAGGCTCTTGAAGCCAAGAACAGAGAACTGGAGGCCTTTGACGAAATCGTCAAGGACATCAACCGGCATATCGACCTGGACAATGTGTTGCAATCGGTATTGGAAATGGGCGTCAAGCTGATACCCCAGGTACAGAGGGGTAGTTTCCTGTTTTGGAACGAGAAGGAAAACCAGTTCGAGTACAGCGCCTCGGTAGGCTATTCGGCCCGGGGGATGCGCAACTTCACATTGTCGCTGGATGAGTTCCTGGAACCGGGAACGGAGGAGAACGAATCCGTGGCCGAAGGCATCTACCTGGTACACAACTTTCAGAAATGTAACCTGGCCGAACGTTTCAGCGGTACGGAGGTTCCGCAAAGTCTGATCATTATTTTCGTAGAGGTGGACAACACTCTGATCGGATTCCTATCCCTGGATAATATGGAAGATCCCAGAGGCATTGAATCCGTGGACAGGAGGCGTTTGGTTCGTTTCCGCGAGCACGTGGTCACCGCCATCGCCAAGGCGCGCCTGCTTCGGGAGGTGCAGAACCAGAAAGAAGCAATTGTTCGCGCCCAGGAGCAGATGGTAATTCAGGAAAAGATGGCTTCGCTGGGCAACATGACCGCGGGCGTAGCCCACGAAATCAACAACCCCGCCAATTTCGTAAACGGAGGCGCCCAAAACCTGGAAAGCGACCTGCACAAGTTCCGGCGCTTCATTCTCGAACTGGCCGGCGATGAAACCGACCCCGCCGTATTGGCCGCCATCGAGGACAAGCTGGCGCCTCTGCACCAGCATGTTTCGCTCATTAAAGAGGGTACCTCGCGCATCAGCCGCATTGTCCAAGACCTGCGCGCCATCACTCGTAAAGACCCCAAGGAATACCAATTGGCCGACATAACGGAAATACTCGACGCAACCGTGAATCTGGTGCGGTCCAAATATGCCGATCATGTAACTTTCGCCACCTCTATGCCCGCCGGTCTTTTCATGGAATGTCACCCGGCAGAGTTGGGTCAAGTCTTCATGAACCTGATTGTCAACGCCTGTCAGGCAATTACCTGTTCCGCCGGAAAGCGCGGAACGGTAGACATCCAAGCCCACGAGGAGGATGAGGATATCGTAGTCTGTATCCGCGATGACGGCATGGGGATGAGCGAAGAGGTACGCGAGCGCATTTTCGAACCTTTTTTCACCACGAAACCCGTGGGCATGGGTACCGGCTTGGGTATGTCCATCACTTTCGGAATCATCAAAAAACACGCGGGCAGTATCGAGGTTCGTAGCGTTGAGCATGCCTGGACCTCGATCAGCGTACACCTGCCCAAAAAACACACGGACGTAGAGGAAATCGAAATCCGGGAAATGGCTTCCGAGGTCATGGCGGAAGAAAAATGAAAATAAATTATCATTAGGTGTATCTGGGATCGCACCGGGAGCACTTATAGGGCATAAGGTGCGAATAGCACGGGCCTTCTTCTCAACCCTTGTCTTGACACTGTTCCCGAAGAAGACTCGTGTTTGGAATCGGGAGTACCGGCCAATTCCCGATTCCCGCACCCACATGTCACGGACAGCGAGATACTACGATCTCAGTCGAAAAAATGCCTTTCGAATGTCCAACCACTAGTTTGAATTTCCAACTCGTTAATATCGGGCTCCGCAAGGGGCCCCTTTTTTTTAACGATTTCCGGGTCAGGCAGCGTTGGACGGCAGGATCGATATAAACGCTAAAACCTTGCTCGGACAAAGGAACAAAGGTCCGATCGTCCCACCCACTTCGTTTTATTGGGCAACGATTTCTACTTTTTTGTTGATTTTACAACAACCAGGGACGACGAGTTAGCGTATAATAGTGGACGAGGGAAACCTCAATCCGAGGTTCATGCCACGTAAAAAGGGGCTGTCATGAAAACCTATTGATCACACACCAGCAGACAGGACCCGTTATTGATTGGATATGGATGGTTTATCGAAATGCACAAAATCTTGTTGATCGGCAGCGGTGATGTACCCGCATGGCTGGAAAACAGTAGCCAGTATGAAATAACCACCGCGGACGGGGCATGGGCCGGCATTCGGCAATTCAATCGTGACCCCCCGGATGTGGTCATCATCAGGCAAGGTTTCGAGGACGCATTGGAAACCGTGATTGCTTTCAGGGAGAGTAGACTGCCGGAAGCACGTTTTGTGGTTTTATTGAAGGGCACCGAGGAAGAGGTGGCCGGATTCCGTCGCGAGGCGGCCGTTTACGGCGTGCGCCAGGTGGCTGAATACGATGTCCCGGAATCCCGACTCAGCGGTATGATCCGTGTCGTTATGGGCAATTCCGTCTTTGCCTGAACAAAAAAAACCGCGGGAATGATTCCCGCGGCTATCGAGAATGAAACAGACATGCGTAAGAATACTTGGGGGCTTCCCAAATCTTCTTACCTGCATGGTGCCGGTAGAAGCAGGATCATCTCACCGGAATTTTAAAAAATGAGCGCTACGCGCCCGAACCACCACTTGCTATGCTGAAACATATCTTTTGGGACCGACCGGCCCGACGGGAGACCGGGGGACCTGGCGGCGGCATGCCGTACCCCGACTCCCGATTGTCAACCGATTGGTTAAATATCTTTCCAAGATCATCTTCTTCCATCTTTCTATTGCCAGAAGAATGCAGCCGGCGTAATGTTATCGATTTGGTGCTGCTTTGCAATGTTTGATATGGGAGGTGCCCCATGACTGACGCCCTTTTGTCTTCCTCCAGAGAACGCTATGAGGCCTTCAAGGCGCGTAACCTGAGCCTGGATATGACCCGTGGTAAACCCGGACCCGAACAGTTGGATCTGTCTGACGCCATGTTGACCCTTGTCAATGAAACCAACTATAAGGACGACGGCACCGATTGCCGTAACTATGGTGTTTTAGCAGGCCTGCCCGACGCCCGGCAATTTTTTGCCGAATATATGGGCGTGCAATCGAATGAAGTGATTGTGGGCGGCAACGCCAGCCTGAACCTGATGTATGATGCAGTGGTTCGCGCCATGCTCCACGGCGTACCCGGCGGCAGCCGTCCCTGGAGCAGGGACTCGGTTAAATTCCTCTGCCCCTCGCCCGGTTATGACCGCCACTTCAACATCTGTCAGAACATGGGTATCGAGATGATCACCGTCGGGATGGACGACAACGGCCCTGATATGGACATCGTCGAACGACTGGCCGGCGAAGATGAAACCGTCAAGGGTATCTGGTGCGTCCCGCGTTACAGCAACCCAACCGGGATCACCTATAGCGACGAGGTGGTCGACAGACTGGCCGCCATGAAGACCCGGTCTTCCGATTTCCGTATCTTTTGGGACAACGCCTACAACGAACACCACCTGACCGATGATCCCCAACCGCTGAAGAACATCCTAACCGCCTGCCGCGAGGCCGGTCATGCCGAGCGCGTGCTCATGTTCGGCTCCACCTCCAAAATAACCTTCGCCGGCGCCGGTGTCTCCGTGATAGCTGCCGACAAAGTCAACATCGACGATGCCCTGGGCCACCTTTTCAACCAGACCATCGGTTTCGACAAGCTGAACCAGTTGCGGCACCTGCGTTTCTTCGGCAATGTCGACGGCTTGCGGGCACATATGCGCAAACACGCGGCCATCCTGAAACCCAAGTTCGATATGGTGGAAACGGTGTTGACGCGCGAATTGGGCGGCCTTGACATGGCGACCTGGACCAACCCTAAGGGCGGCTACTTCGTTTCTTTGGATACGCAAACCGGATTGGCCCGCAAGGTCGTCGCCCTGGCTGATGAGGCCGGTGTCAAGCTGACCGGGGCCGGCGCTACCTTCCCCTACAACAAGGACCCGGACAATTGCAACATTCGCCTGGCTCCGTCCTTCCCCAGCCTGGGCGATATTGAACTGGCCATGGAAGTGGTTTGCGTCTGCGTCAAAATAGCCGCTTTGGAAGCCTGATCACCCCGGGCGTACCCGGCTTGTGTTAAGCTGGATACGCCCGATATTTGGTTTGCAGAGGGAAAACCCTTGATCTTGCTGTTAATTTGGACACTGACCCAACAGAAACCCGAGCAAAAACCCGATCCTCCAAAATCTATCGATCTGGCCGGAACCTGGGTGGTTGACAAAAAAGCCCTGCTGGAAGCCACCCTCATCCGCATGACAAGGGAATTGGGCAAGGCGCTCACCGAGGAAGAACGCAAGCTGGTGTCGGCTGATGTGGAAAAAACCGATATCAGCTTCGAACTGAAAGCGGATCAAAAGGCCGTCTATAAAATAGACATGGGTGACGGCAGCCGGCCCATCGACGGCTACGGTAATTGGGAAATCCAGGGCGCCACGGTCAACCTGATCATCCGTTACAAGTGGGGACTGCGCCTTGAACCGGCCCAACGTATCACGGGCATTTATCACGAGGGAATGATCAGAATGGCCCTGGCCCGCGGCATGCCGGATATCACACTGAAGAAAAAATAGCCTGCCGCCCTCCATCCGCGAAAAACTTTCTTTAAAAAAATTTCGGCTGAAAAAAAACTGTTTGCGTCTGATCATGATGTAACAACAAGCTGCCGATATGACCGGTGCCGTGTAGTTCTATCCGGTGTCGGCTGAAGCAGCGGTATTTTATGTTTGGACCGAGGGCGCCCCCGGTGCGCCTCGGCCTGTCTTTCTCGGAGTGTGTCATGAACAAAGTTGCGGTAATCATACTATTACTTGTCTCAGGTGTCGGCATGGGTTGGACGCAGAACCCTTTTGAACCTGAGCGGGGTGAATACAATGCCCCCTATGTCCCCGAAACCATTGAGAAAACATTGATCGAAGCGAATGATGAAACCCAGGCTGCATCTATGCTGCGTGAGGCCCTGGTCGAAACCGCCGCGGTGACCGGCCTGAAGCTCAACAGCATATCGAATCGTAAAACCAAAGTCCTCGACGAGGATACCGGCCTGATGGAGCTGCGCATTTACTTAGGCTACGATGCCAACCTGGATAATCTGCTCGCCTTCTTTGAAGGCTTGGCTATGCACGATTTGGAATTCACCGTGGATACCCTCAATGTCTCCGCGAGACGCCGGCCCCGCACGGTCGGCAAGGGTGATGCGGCTGAGCATACAAGTCGCCCGCCTTTGAACGGCAACTGCGTCTTGAGCGCGCTTTACGATCCCCAAGGCGTTCATGCGCCCTGGCCGAAAGGGTACGAGCGGCGCTTCAGCTTGCAGGGTTTGCCCGTCCGCATCATTTGGGAACTAGGCCGCAACCTGGAGGCGGATACCTACCTGACCAACCTTCAAATCAAAAAGGGCAGCATGCTCCAACTCCAAGGAAAATCGGAGTGTGTAGACGGCCTACTTCAAGCTCTGAAGGGTATAGATCTGTTTACAGATTTTGAGGATGGGGCCACGGGACTGTCCAAACGGCCCGATCGCTTCCTATTCAAAATGAAGTTGACTGAAGAACTCTGAAACTTGCTCTTTGCGTCCGGCGAACCCGGGTGGGTCCGCGGAACCGGCAGGGGACCTCTTCCAAACAATCCCCTGACTCCTCAACGGCGCTCCTGCCGGTTCCGCGGGCCCACCCGGGTTTTTTAATTTGAACATGGTTAACCGCGTTATCTCGAAATAAACAGGCAAATAAGCTGCTCAAAATCGTTATTTGCTTGCCCCGCAATGAATGGGTAGTGTAAGTATTTAGTGAGAAATAGGGTGTCTCACTACAACTTGCGGAGGAAGATTTTGAGTACGGTAGCAATGCCTGCTGAAGAGCGGCGGGCAAAATATGCGTCCCAGATCGACGAGTTCATGGACTGGGTTCGCGATCGCAATCCTGGCGAGGCAGAGTTTCACCAGGCGGTTGAAGAATTTGCAGCCGATATTGTCCCCTACGTTGCCGAAAACGCCAGGTACAGCGACCATAACCTGCTGCAACGCATAACCGAACCCGATCGGGTGGTCATTTTCCGGGTCTGTTGGGAGGACGACCAGGGAACGGCCCAGGTGAATCGCGGCTATCGCGTGCAGTTCAACAATGCCATCGGACCCTACAAGGGCGGGATGCGTTTTCACCCCTCGGTGAACCTGAGCATCCTCAAGTTCCTGGGGTTCGAGCAAATTTTCAAGAACAGCTTGACCACGTTGCCCATGGGCGGCGGCAAAGGCGGCAGCAACTTCGATCCCAAGGGCAAATCGGATGCCGAAGTGATGCGCTTTTGCCAGGCGTTGATGTCGGAACTGGCGCGTCACATCGGTAACTATCGCGATGTGCCCGCTGGTGATATCGGCGTGGGCGCCCGCGAGGTGGGTTACCTGTTCGGTCAATACAAGCGTATCAGCGCCAACTTCCAGGCCGGTGTGATCACGGGCAAAGGCCTGCAATACGGCGGCAGCCTCATTCGTACCGAGGCCACCGGTTATGGCTGTGTCTATTTCGTGGCCGAGGCGTTGGCTTATATCGGCGACGAGTTGGCGGGTAAGACCTGCCTGGTTTCAGGTTCCGGGAACGTGGCCCAGTACACCACCGAAAAGGTGATCGACCTGGGCGGCAAGGTGGTGACCTTGTCCGATTCATCGGGTTATATCTATGACCCCGACGGTATCGACCGTGAGAAACTGGCCTATGTGATCGATCTGAAAACCGTTCGCCGCGGCCGCATCCACGAATATGTCGAAAAGTACCCGAATGCTACCTTCTATCCCGGCGAGAAACCCTGGGGAGTCCCGTGCGACGTGGCTTTCCCCAGCGCCACCCAAAACGAGATCGATGCCGATGACGCGCAAAAACTGGTTGAAGGCGGTTGTAAGGTGGTTGCCGAGGGCGCCAATATGCCCACTACCTTGGAAGGCGCCGCAATCTTCCAGGCGAATAACGTCATCTTCCTGCCGGCCAAGGCGGCCAACGCCGGCGGGGTGGCAGTATCCGGTTTGGAAATGTCCCAAAACAGCATCCGGAGGCCCTGGTCTCGCGAGGAAGTAGACCGGCGGCTGCGCGATATCATGCGCAATATCCACGAGCAATGCGTGCACTACGGCAGTGGGGACGGCAGCAGTTCGGTCGATTATGTCCACGGCGCCAATGTCGGCGGCTTTATCAAGGTTGCCGATGCCATGCTTGCCTACGGCATTGTGTAATCTCAAATACCATCTTTCTCATAACGATGCGGGTTTCCTTGGGAGACCCGCATTTTTATTTTTAAAAAACGGTACGTTCGTTTCTGTTGCTAAAACCGCTGATAGCAAGACTTCGCTGGTTTCCGGCAATTTTTAATAATCCATAGAATTTCTCCTTCCGACAAGACACTCAGGATGAAAAGTCCCAACTCCCCTCATTTCAAATCAGTTGGGAGGTTCCAAATGTGTTCTATATTGATCGTAGAAGACGATGCGGACGGACGCGAATCATTGACTGAAATATTGCAGTGCGCCGGTTATGATGTTCACTCCGCGCAGAACGGTCGTCAGGCCTTGGATCATATTCATCATTGTCCGCCGCGACTGATCATTACCGACATGGCCATGCCTGTCATGGACGGCATCAACCTGATGCGGGAATTACGGGAAATGGAAGACGGTGCGGAAAGACCCAAGGTGATTGCCATCAGCGCTCGCCGCAAGGTTCTTCTGGAAACCGCACGCGCACTGGGCGCGGATCAAACCTACGCCAAACCCATCTCCTGTTTCCGCCTGTTGCGTGACGTGCGCTCGCTGATGGATAACCGTCCATTGAGGAAAATGTATGTAGCCCGATAATTATAAACTATATTTCACGAACCGTTTACTCGACCCCCTGATCGTCGTCTCCGCCATGCGCGGTGTTGTCAAGGTATTGCCTTTTTTACTTTTGGCAAAGGAAATGCTTGCGCGCCGGCCCGGCTCCGGGCAAACTGATAAGCATGGAAAGGGGACTGTACGCCTACCACCGCGAAGCACCACTTGAAGAACAGCATGGGCGCCTTAGAGGCCACATAATCATAGTCTGCCTTATGCTTTTGGCTATCTGGACCGTCAAAATGGCGGAGACCTGGTGGGATGCCTCGTTCACCCACTTCGGGATGTTTCCGCGGGATTGGAAACATTTGTACGGTATTGTCACCATGCCTTTCCTGCATAAGGACTTCGGACATCTGTACGCCAATTCGTTCGGCGTCTTTGTATTGACCATGGCCTTGTTCCAATTTTACGAAAAGGTTGCCTGGCGAGTGATCCTACATTCGGTATTATGGGGTGGTGTCATGGTTTGGATCATTGCGCGACCGGCCTATCACATCGGCGCCAGCGGCTTGATCTATAGTCTGACTGCTTTTTTGTTTCTTTCCGGCATCCTGCGTCGTGACCGGGCTTCCGTGGGCGTAATGCTGATCGTGGCCTTTCTTTACGGCGGCGCTATTTGGGGCGTGTTCCCCATTCATCCGGGCATTTCCTGGGAAGGCCATCTTTGCGGCGCTATAGTCGGGTGCCTGCTGGCCGTCCGCTACCGCCGAGTGGACCCTCCACCTCGTGACGAGTCGGAGGATGAGGACGAAGTAGATGTTCGCATTGATCCGGACGAGGTGGACGATGTGTACCAAGACTCCTATGCACGCGTAGACGAAGATGATGATGATCATTTTCGCGATCAAATGTACCGGCGGGGTTACCGGTGACAATGAGGGAGAGATCCCATGAGCAGTGAAGAAAATACACCGAAAGGGGGCCTGTGGGCCTATTACATGGGTCGGTTCTACGCCCTCACCCTCACCGAGGCCAACCGTCATATGGATCATGTCACCTGGTTCTACGAGATCGGTCTGCCCGATTACGGCAATGAATTCGATCGGGTCCTCAGGGGCCGAATGCTCTGGGATTGGCATATGGACTACTATGTGCTCAGTTTTTACGGCTCGCGCATGATTCCCAACAACGTCTATGAAATGGTCACCCGCGAATTCAATCCGGAGGGCCTGAAGGTTGTTGAACGTCCCGTCAGCCAAAATTGGGTCTAGCAAGCATACTTCAGTTCCGGGATTTCCCAAGCCTGTGTTTTTTTGATGTCCGGCTAGGTTCAGTAAATTTTTCAAAATCTTCTAAAGTGACGAGGAGCTGGAAACGATAAGGATCAAGAGGTCTATGTGCCGCATGCCATATTTGTTTATGCAAGCAAATTTATTTGGCGAAAAGCGGCATCCCAAAGGGAAAAACCAGGCGTCCACGGGCTTGGGATGGTAGGCCTATACACCGTTAGCTCTTTTCTTCAAAGGGAATAAGAGCCGGTTGCCCACGGTTATCTTTGTGGTACCGTTTACGAGGGAAGTTTAGTCAGTCTTCGGATATATGGTGATTATTTGTTGATTAGGATCACTATTTCGACTATTCTTACATTGTAAAAACCGGCATGCATGCAATTTCCGTTGCATGAATGCAATACGGGGTTTTAAAATTAATTACATCTATGTATGCATCTACTGATTATAAATAATCTATGCAAAATAAATTGCACCACAACAGTCGCAAGGAGCTAACCATTGAAGCAAGCAGCCTGGATTATCCTGGCCCTGGGTATCGTTGCAACCGGTATCCTGTGGGACCTCTCCCCAAAATCGGACTTACCTCCACCCACTACCCAACCTTACATCCTACAAGCAGCATCAACGGAATTGGCCGCTGAGGCCGTTCATAAAGCCAGCGGCCTTGTTACACATCGCCTCGGCATCATCGATTCAGTAGGGGCCGAATTGACCCCCGATCAGTTCCTGGAGCTTTCCCATACAAAAGGCCTTATTCTCCATGAGGACCACACGCTTAAATCCAGCAGCATTGTCGCCGGTGTTCGCGGCGACGACGAACTGGACATCGACAGCAAAAGCGTCGAGTGGACCATCACCAATTTCGGCGACAAGAAGGTTTCTATCGACAGCCTGCTGATCGAATGGCCCGCGGCCAACGGTAAACTGAAGCGCGTCCTTTTGGATGGAGAAAAAATCTATACCAAAAACCTGAACCCTTCCAAAGCGTTGATCGACAGCGGCTGGAAGGGCAATAAATCGGACCGGACCCTGAAATCCGGCGCTACCAAGACATTGACTTTGGAATTCCAAAAGAAGGCGAAAACCCGTGAGGCCGACTATCAGATGGGCCTTAATTTCAACAAGGGTTTCGCGGTCTCCTGGCCGGTTCTACTTCTGGAAGACCCGGATACGGTTTTGGAAACTTACTATCCCTCACAGATCGGCGCGGCCCGCCTGCATAGCGAAGGCATTACCGGCGCCGGTGTTACCGTTGCCTTCATCGACTCCGGTTTGAACAGCGCCGCGGTGGACCTCCATTACAACTCTGAGGGTGAATGGCGTACCCTGGCTGCTTACGACGCCATTGCCGATGCGGTCAATGAAGACTTGGAGGAATCCGGCTACAGCGATGACAACCAGGGTCACGGCACTCACCTGCAAAGCGTGGCGCTGTCGGCCCGACAAGACTTTGCCAACGGGATCGGCTATAACGGCATTGCGCCTGGTGCCGACCTGGTTTCCGTGAAGGCATTCGAAAACGGCGAGGGCACTTATCTCGACGTTCTGCGAGGCCTGGATTACGTGGTCAGAAACAAGGATCGTTTCAATATTCGCGTTTTAAACCTGTCCTTCAGTGCAAAACCCCGCTCCTACTACTGGGACGATCCCGTCAACCAGGCCGTCATGAAGGTTTGGCAGGCGGGCATCGTGGTGGTGACCTCGGCCGGTAACACCGGTCCCGAACCCATGACCGTGGGCGTTCCCGGCAACCTGCCCTATGTGATCACCGTGGGCGCCATGACCGATAACTTTACACCGGATGATCCCAGTGACGACTACCTGCCCTCGTTCTCCTCTTCCGGTCCTACTCATGAGGGCTTCCTCAAGCCGGAACTGGTTGCACCCGGCGGTCATCTACTGGGCCTGATGGGTGAACAGTCCATGATTGCCCAAAAGTACAGTCAGTACTACAAAACCTATCCCTACTATGAAGTATCGGGCACTTCTCAAGCCTCGGCACTGGTTGCGGGCGCCGTCGCCCTGATGCTGGAAGCCGATCCTTCACTCACGCCTGACGAGGTGAAATGCCGTCTGACCAGTTCAACCCGGGTGGGTGCGCTGTCGGATGATACTCTGGCCTACAGCATCTTCCAACAGGGCACCGGCATGATCAATGTCCATCGGGCCGTTTCCAACGCCCGCAGCGAGTGCTTCGATTCCACGAAGTATATCGTCAACGATCTGACCGGCGACCAGCACTTCGGCGGACCGGTTTCCATCAACAAAGACGGTGAATTCTACATTCGCGGCCTGGAAGGCTTCGAATGGGACGGCACCTACACCGCGGTGGACGGCGCGATCTGGGGCGACTATACGGCCTGGGAAGACTTCCTCATCTGGGAGGACTTCTTGATCTGGGAGGACTTCCTCATTTGGGAGGACTTCCTGATCTGGGAAGACCAGTACCTGTGGGGCGACTTCCTGATCTGGGAAGACTTTCTCATCTGGGAGGACTTCTTGATCTGGGAGGACTTCCTGATCTGGGAAGACGTGCGTTCCAGTGCCATTTCAACCGACCGGCCCACGGCCATCAACCGTTGGGTAAAACCGCGTTAAGCACTTTGCAACATACACCCTTGGGCTCGGCATCCACATGCCGAGCCTTTTTCTTTGTGTGCCCGGCCGCTACTGAGTTCCTTTTGCTTTATTCCTCGCCAAGCCACTCCAATCCTTCGTAGACCTCATCGAGAGGGAGCTTTAGTGACAGCGGCGGAATGGTCAGGGAGGCGTTTTCCCCGATAGTTTCCAAAAAAGCCCATCTGTCCTTCTCTCGGGTGAACATCTCGATCTTTCGTTCCTCTTGACTGATCAACAGGTAGGCTTCCAAACTTGGGATGAGTCGATAGTGCGCGAACTTCTTGCCTCGATCATAAGCCTCCGTGGAAGCGGACAGGGTTTCCATAATGACCGACGGATTGGTAACGGTATCGGGTTGGTCGCCGGTAAACTCCGGCTGCCGGCACACAATCATAATATCGGGATAGGTATAGAGGCCGTTGTCAAGCACCTTCAATCGCATGTCACCGGTAAACGGACGGCAGGGCCCGCCCCTTAAGCTGTTGCGCAGAAAAGAAAAAACATTTCCGGTGATGATGTTGTGCCGAGCGCTCGCGCCGGTCATGGCAAAAATCTCGCCGTTATAGAACTCATGTTTGACTTCAGACTGACGTTCCCTATGCAAGTATTCTGATTCAGATAACAAGTTCTTGGGCGAAGTGCTCATGACTGCCTCCCGATAGTTGGTTCCTATTTTAGCGCTTAGTCTTCCCAGCTTGCCAGGGATTCTGTTTTCCTTACGATCATACGGCCTTAAAACAATCGGCCCAGCAGGTCCGAGAACTTGACGACCAGCCAGATCAGGCCGAGGACCAGGGCCAGTTTGATCAACAGGATCAGCACCAATGCGATGCGGATCAGCCAGTTTAACGAGCGGGTTTTGAACGATTTGCCGTCGAACCAGGTGATACGTAGGAGGCCGCGCATGCTTTTGGCTTTTTTTCTCAGCTCTCGGAACTTAAGTGGTTTGATGCGCTTCTTCAGCCCGCTGTTCCAGTTTTCGAAGGTGGGGAAGAGATCGCGTTCGCAGGTCTTTTGGAGTTCCGGCCAGGCGGCTCTTTCAATAGCAAGATCGTCTCGCTCCGCGCCGGCTTCTTCCCGAGCGCCGATCAACTCCTTGCTTTGGCGGCGATAGGGCTCGCGTAGTTTGTCGATCATACTCATCTTATTTCATCCCTATCGCTTGCTTCAGTTGCTCTTTCAGTTCCTGATGCGTGGTGCCCAGTTCACGTATGGTTCGGGCCACCTTGCCGATCATGGCCCGACGCACCTTGTAGGCGTGGCTCAGTTCACGTTCCACCTGCTCTTCCAGGCGTATCAGGTATCGGGCTACCTCCTGGCGCTGGTCTTCCGTTTCATCCAACAGTTCCCGGCCGCGTTCCGCGGTTTCCCGCGTTTCTTCCTTCAGCACCGTCAGTTGTTCCAGGTAGTCATGGTATTCCTTGATCTTGACCGTGGTCTGGTGCGTCTCCGCTACCAGGTGATTGAACTCCTCCGTGATGACCGAGGTCAGTTCGTCCAGGCGTTCCGCCACGTGTTGGTTTGTCTCCTGCAACAGCTCGTCGAACTTGATTCGCGCCAGTTGAGCGTCCGCCTTCAAACCGCGAATCATACGGCTTCTGGTAACGTCTGACGCCATCTCGCGCACGAATTTCTCAAGGCCCATAGCGTCTGCCACGCTCAAGTGATCGTTGATCCAACCCAACCGAGCACGTAGCGGAGCCAGCGCCTTGCGGTCCAATACTGTAATGTGAATGGGCGCACCCGCTTCGGGGGCGCCGTCGAAGATGTAGATGGGTTTTTCAGGGACGGCCACCGTCTCGCCGCGACCCGCGAACCAGCTGTCCATAGTTTCGCGCATATAGGTGTCCATGCTTTCCACGTCCCAGCCGTGCATGGTGGGGAACAAGGCGCAGCCTTCCGGCACAAAAATCAGGCATTCATTGCCCTGGCCGTGATAATAACGCGCCCAGAAGGGGTCCAACTGAAAACGCATGGCGCCGCCCTCCAGGTGCTCCCACAGAGGCAGCGGGTCCATTTCGTTGAAGACGGTGTCTTCCGGCTCTACCATTATATAGTGATAGCCGGCGCCCGCCTCTGCCTTCGGTTCGCCACCGGTTACATTGGGATGACTTTGGAAACCGTACAGCGGATAACCTTCGCGCAGAACTTTCATCGGGAAGCCGCGCACCACATCGGCCAGGGCCGGTAATTGCTGCTGACTGAAACGCAATAGCTTGGGGCGTGGCATGGAAATGCTGTCCAGGTAGGCAATGCGGTAGTCCAACTCTGCCTGGCGTTCCAAAAGACGGGTTCGCTCGATCTCGGCGGCTTCCTCGAAGCGGGTTCGTCGTAATTCCAAGCTGTAGCCGATACGCGGTTGCACCCTGCCCAACGCGGACCGAAGGTTGCTCAGCGCGGCATCGCTGTTCACCATGGTGCGGAAATGAACGCGGGTGGTGTCCGGCGCCTCTGGGGCCAGAAGCGATTGACTCTGAAAAGCCAGGCGACCGAGGTAAAGAATTTCGTAACCGCTGACCGCCCCGTCCTGATCCAATTGGGGGTCGATTGCGGTAAACAGGCCCTGATTGACTATGTCGCCCGTAACCTGTAACAGTTGCGGCATGGCCAGGAGGATGCGGCAGAAGGCATCCAAGGCGGTTTCCCCGGCGTGACAATCCGGCGGCAGGAAAAGGGCCAGTTCGTTGACCCGGCGGCAGGTCAAGAGCCGGGCCGACGGCACACGGTCGCCCGCGATCAGGCTTTGCAAGGACGACAGCCGCTCGGCATCGTCGCGCATGTGGAAGATATAGGCCGTACCGCCCGCGTATTCGCCGCCGGCGACACGAGTGTGAGTGGCGTGGAAGCGAAGGTCCTCGAATAGTTCGGCAACCTCCTCCGTCGACATGTCGCGCACAACTAAAAGGAACTCGCCCCGGGCCACGGTTTCGAAATCCTCGTCGCCCGCCTCGCTGTTGAGGATCAACCAAACCAGGCCGGAGGCAGGGTCCATCCCCCCCGCCTCGGGTCCCCGGCGCGGCTCCCCGCCGGTCAGTTCGCGATACCGGTTCGCGAGCCGATCCAGGTGATGCCGGTGCTCTTTGGCATCAGGGACCAAACGGGTGTCGACACTTTCCGGGATGACCAGCGAGGCCGTGTTGCCGAAGGCGCTTTGAACCGCATCAATGGTCATGCCTTGCAGCCAGGAGGCCATACCTTGTGTGCAGGCTTCCGCCAACAGTTGCAACGCGACGTCAGGAGCCAGTTGATCCATGATGATGTATTGCTCAGCCACGCCAGATCTCCTTGATCCATTGATTCATCCAGGCCTGCACCAAACGACCGGCCATATCCCGCGCCCCCATTTCCGCGTCCGTGGGGGTAAACAGCGATCGCCCTCTACCGCCGCGTGTCTCGAAGATCCATTCGTCCGTCGGGTTAACGGTCTCGGGAATCCACATAATGCTAACATGGTGTCCGCCGCCGCGGCCCAAGCCCAACCCCGCGATGAAGGAACCCAGGTCGGCCGCATGTCCCGGCGTGCGCATGCCGATGGGCAGGAAGGCCAGTACGTGTACAAAAGAGTATTCGCGTACGCTGATGTGGCTCGGATCGCGTCGGTTGGTGCCCGTGCGGTCCGTGTCGTCGGTGCGCCACTTCAAGTGTTCCTTTTGCGCGTGCCAGGCCGAGAAGGCCCAGTGCTTCAGGTGTTCCAGGTCGGACTGCTCCAGCATTTCGGGGTTGGGCGGCAGTTGAGTGGATTTCTGGTGTGTGTCCAGGAAAGCCGGCAGCCAGCCCAGCGCGGTGATGAACTCGCGGCGCAAGGCCTCTGACGGCGGGCCGTCGGGGATATTGGCGAACGACGGCATGTCTTTCAAAAGAAAAGCGCTCTGGCGCGTGCCGCCGTAGGGTGAACCTTCGCTCCAGCGGAATTCACTGCGATTCATGCCGCTTCGGCGCAGCATGAGGCCCAGGTGCAGCATGCTTTCGAACCAGCAGGCCTTGACGAAATCGCTGACCAGGTCGCGCGCCGTCGTCACCGGCAGCAGGGCGCCAAGCAGTACGTCGCGCAGTTTCTCGCGCTTGGGCTGGCGCTGCATGGCGAAGAAACCGGTGTTGGCAATACGGTCGGCCAGAATGATATCCGGATTGATGAATTCAGATAAGAGAATGCCGTCCAGATCCTCGGCGCGACGCGTGATCTGGATGCCGTCGATGCCGCCTTCCTTGCGGTTTCGCATCTCGCGGTGTTTGGAGGCTGAAGTCATCAACCGTCGCCGCTGCAAGCGTTTGCGAATGTCCAATTTGCCGGTGCGCAGACGCAACAGCATGGCCAGCGTAGTCGGGTCTGTCTCCGGCAACGGCGAGATCCCGCCCGCCTGGTTTTGAATTTTGCGTGAGAAGCCGGCGAGGGTCAGCGCGGTATCCTGCCAAAACAGCCCCGCGCCTTCTTCATAGGATGCGGCCAGGCGGATGAGGGTATCGGCCAGGGCCTCGGTATAGGCATGGTAATGAGTCGTGTCGATGTCCGAATCGGTCTCTTCCTCACAGAACAACAGGCAGGCGCCCATGGATCGGCAGGCTCGATCCACCAGCGGCATGGCCAGTCGGGTGACGCAGTACATGGGGTTGGCGTTGAACACCAGACCGTAGCGGGAACGGCTCCCCCCGTTGCGGCTGCGACTGGGATCGGCGACCAGTTCTTCCTGGAGGCGGGCAAAGACATGGCCCCAGACGCCGGCCTCGGCTTGTTTCTGGGGTTCCAGCACCGCCACGGCCAGATCGGCGGCCAAACCCGGCGAAATGCCCAGGTGACGGTTGTGCATGGTCTCCACCACCGCACGGGCAAAGCGGGCCTCGCGAGGCGCCAATGTTTCCGTCGCCCGATCCAATTCTGCCTGCCAGATCTTGGGACTGACCAGCGATACCTTGAATTCCCGCTTTTTGCTCAACGCAGAACCACCCGCCTCATCTTCTGCACGGCTTCCTCGTCCGAACGGTCCAGGAAGTAACGCGGTAATAGTTGCAGTTCGTTTTCACGCATGCGGATTTGTTCGAAATCACCCTCGCGCACGGCCTCGTAGAGCCGATGGACCAGCATTACGTAACTCAGCTTAACCAGGCGCCGGTTGCTCATCTGCGAAAGATCGTACTGACGGGCGTGTTGCACCATCTGAGCCATGGCGCTGAAGAAGGGTGCGTCGATTTGCGGCGTCAATTGGCCTTGTGAGGTCAGTTCGCGAACGGCGTTGCGGAAGGTCTCCATGCGCGTCAACATGCCGTCCAATTCGGAGGGCCGTTTTTTACGGCCGAAAGTCTCTACCCATCCGGCGCGGAGCAAGGCGCCCACGGGTTCCACGTGCGCTTCCACATTCTCGATGGGGCAGCGCAGGACGAAACGGTCGAAGACGGCGCGCAGGTCGGAGGTCTCGGGGATCTGGTTGGTGGCGGCGAACAGGCATTGCATGGCCACCGGCTTGCGCACGCCGCGATCGTGGAAGATGCGCTCGTTGATAAAGGCCAGAATACTGTTGAGGATGGCGCTGGACCCGTTGAAAACCTCGTCCAGGTAGACCACGCGGGCGTTTTGCATCATGCCCTTATCCTCACGCTCCAGGCGGTTGGCGCGGGCGGCGGCTATATTGTAGAAGCCGAATAACTCGCCGGGTTCGGTGAACGGCGTCAGCAGGTACTCGAAGTAATCGGGATGATCGCTGCCCAGGTTCTCCTCGTCGATCAGGCCGATCAAGCCGCAGAAGGCGCGGATCAATTTGGACTTGGCGGTTCCCGGCGGTCCGATCAACAGCAGCGGTTCACCGCTGGCCACGCTGAGGATGAGGCAGCGAATGGGCTCCTGCAAGCCTGAGAAACGCGCGTTCAGCATCTCTTCCACGCGGGCAAGATCTTGGAAGATGGATTGATTGGCCCGAGCCAGCTTGCCGAGGATGTCAGGATTGAACATGATCGGCCTCCTCGGGTACAGATTGAATGTCCTGCATGGATAACCTCTTGTTGCGTTTGAATCTCTTGAAATATGATGTGAATTTGCGGGAAAAACGAGTAAACGGGCCGGGCGTCAGGGCAAGGGGCGTAACCGGTTCGTCGGGTGGTATCTCGTACCATTTCGCCCAAACGGGGATCTGCCGATCGGGGGCCGCCAATTGGGGGATGTCCAACGGCGTGGGTTCATCCAGTCGGTAGAGCAGATGAGCCAGGGGCAGGTAGGGTAACCTGATCACTGCCTCACGAACGGCGCGTGAACATTTGAAGACCGCATGGGGGTCAATAGCAAGGTGCCTGGCGATCAACCACTGATCCCAAAACCCGGCCCAATGTTCGCCGTCCAGCGCACTGGCCTCAGCCACCTTTTTCAGACGTTTCAGGTCGCGGATCAGTCTGCGCCGGTTGGCGGAAAATCGGTCCTTCAGGCTTTGTTTCGGAGTACGAGTGAGTACGATCAGCAGCCAGAAGGTGCGATTGTCAAAACGCGGCTCGGGGATTTCACCCAGTTGAAACACGGCCGAATCGCGTAGGTGATCGCCGATACGCTTGCCGCTTTGCATGCGGAAGCGGGGCTCGGCCCAAGCGGTTTCGGCCACCAGCGCCCACATCTCGGCGGGCATCAGCCAGGTCTCGCTGAGGCGCGCCGCCAGACGCTCTTCCAAAAGCAATCGTCGGGCGCGAGGCGTAATGCGAGCGGCCACGGCGTGGCGTACGATGTTGCGATAGCCCTCACGCACCGAGGCCGCCTCGCCGACAAGCCTGCGATGCAACGGCGGCGCGGTGACCTTCAGCAAGCGGCGGGAGGCGCGCACCGTGCGACGCCACAGGAAGACCAGGCGGTCCATGGTGCTGAAAGAGCGCAGTTGGGTAAGCGGCGTGCCGCTTTTCTCCACAAACACCTTGTTGGCGCCCAAGCCTTGCAGCGAGGCCAGGTCCGGCTCGCCGTGACCCTCCAAGGCCCGTTCCAGCAGGCGCGTGGCCAGGATGCTCAGGGCGCGGGCGGTCTGAGTGAGCGGCAGACCGGTGAAATCGAAACCGGAGCGGACCCCGGGCGCCTTGGGACGCGGGCCGTTCATGGGTCGAACCTGCGCACGCCGAAAGCAATCAGGTAGGCGGTCAACGCGACTACCAACAACGGCGGCCAGAGCGGATTGCCCTGACTGATAACTGGGTTTCTGCGGAACAAAGGGGCTCCTTCGGCCGGATTGAATAGCCCGCCGCCCATATTGGCGACGGCGCGGAGCAACGGCTCATTTGTACCATAACTAAAGGCCTCTCCACCAAGGTTGGCGGTCACCAGGCCGCTTCTGGGGATTAAAAAGGGAATGCGCTGGGTTCGACTAAGGGCGTCGGGACCCACCTCCTTCAAATGTAATACGGCTTTTTGGGTGGCGTCGGTGCGCGGAATGCGAACGCGGCCGCTGAAGCTGCCGGGAGCCAGGTCGTCGGGACGCATGGCGATACCCAAGGGAGTACTGCCGGCGATCTCGATGTCTGCCCCTAGACTCTCGATACGCGGTAACTTGCCGTCTTTTACCAACAGGTCGATTTCCAATTCCAGGGTCTCGCCGCGATCGGTGATCTTGAAGTCATAGCGATCACGGGCCGTGTAGGCCAGCAACCTGCTGATCCAGGCCACCAAGGCGTCCTGGGTATCTTCCCGCCGCAGCCAACTCTCGGGGAAGCCCGAAGTGAAACACCCCACGTAACCCAGGCCCGCGCGGCGATAAGCCAGGATGGGGTCGGTCAACTTGGGCCTTACGGCAATCAAGACAGTGTCGTCGCGAATGTAGGAGATAGCGTCGCCGTTCAGGGGCAGCGCGGGCATCGGCAACACGTCCTCGCCGCGCCCGTAGCGTTCAATGGCCAGAGCGCGGAAACTGCCCGGCTCATAGAAATTATCACGCGGCTCCGGGTTGAAGTAGGGAATGCGGATGGAGGCGGGGTTGAAACCGAAGGCAACGGGAAAGGGATCGGCCAGTTCGTACAGCGGCGAGGTGGGCGGCACGCTCTCCTTTCCAATGGCGAAAACGGTGGCGCGGCAATCGGGACGCCCGCTGAAGGGGCCGAACTCGCCGTCCGAAATAAAGATCAGGCCGCAGTCCTTCAGGTTACGATTGGCCAGCATTTGCAGGGCCAGACCCGGATCGGTGCCGCCGCGAGCACTCATGTCCGTGATCATTTCAAGGGCTTTAGCGCGGTTGATGTCGGTCATCTTGGTATCTATCATGGGATGAGCCGCGCCTCGGGTGAAGGTAATGATATCCAGGCGGTCGTTGGGCAGAAGCAGATTGCCCACGATATGCGTGGCGATCTCCTTGGCCAGGATAATCCGACGCCCGGCCATGGAACCCGAGGTGTCCAACATAAGGACCACGTTGCGCTCGATTTCCTCGTCAGAAGGGCGCGGCCCCGGTCTGACCGGTAACAGATCCTCCAGCAAAGTTTCCTTGTAACTCATGATTACGGTTTCGGCATCGGGCGCAAATCCCGAGTGATCGCCGTTGATGATCATCAAACCCACGCCGTCCCTGGTGACCGCCTTGACGATAGCTTCCTGAGCGGCGGTGCTGAACCGATCGGCCGTCACGGCGCTGATCACGATTGCGTCCTGCTCACGCAGCTGGGCCGAACCCGTGATATCTTCCGGGGCAAGCTGTTCGATCTTGGCCGCGCTCTTGGGAAAGGCGCGCACCCAGCGGAAGTCGCCGCCCACGGCCAGAATGTGAGGAGGCCGGTTGACATGGGTAAAGAACCGGCGTCGGTGCACGGGTACGCCGTCCGCACGGCCCAGTGTCAGATCCAGGTACTGCAAGCCGTAACCCTCGAACACCACCTCCTGGCGAAGTCGGGACCACTGTTCCAGATCCAGGGTGCTTGTACTGCTCATGCTGCCGATGGGGTCCTCCGGATCGTCTTCCAGACCCGGGTTGCGATCGACGGCCAGGGTGCCGGGAACGGCTTGAGCGGCGCTGTTGCGCATGACGCCGCGAACATGGGTCCGTACGCCTGAATGGACCTGGCGCGGTAGATCGGCCGAGGTAATGGCCAATTCGGGACCGGCGCTTTCCAACGAGATGACGTGGATCGGAATGCCGCGTCGAGCCAATTGATTCGCGGCCTCACGCACGTCGCCTCGCGTCTGGTTACCGTCACTGATCAGTAACACCGACCCCTGGCCTTGACCGATGCCGTCGATGCGCAGACCTGCCTCGGTGACGGCTTCGGCAAGGTCACTGTGTCCACCCGCGGCGAAATCACCGCGTGTGAGGCGGGCGACGGCATCGGGAAGTTCGGTCAGGGCGGCATTGGAGAGCACGCGGGCGGCCCCGTCGCCGAAGGTGTACAGGTCAACCGTCGATTCTTTGCGTTGTATTGCCGGCATGCGCGCCAGGGTCCGGTCCATACGCCGCGCCAGGCGACGTTGGAAATTGTCCCAACCGTCGGCTACTCTCAAGGCGCTGTCGGAGGTATCCAGCAACACCACCAAATGGGCTCCGCCTTCCTCGCCGCGCTTGACGAAGTAGGGGTTCCAACAGGCCAGACCCAGGGCAAAAGCGGCAAGCAAGGTAAGTCCCAGGGAAAGCACACGGGTGCGTGTCAGTCGGCCGAAAGTACGCCAGCCGTCCATGGGCCCGCGGGCAAGAGCCGCCGCCGCGGTAAGTATCAGCAAACCGGTCGCGATGAGGTGCCAGGGCGAGGTTGGTTCGAAAACTAACGCCAAGACAGGCCTCCAAAAAGGGCCGATGGGGTGTACCCGAATACGGACTGAATCGATCGCCGATACATCAACAAGGCCATCCTTACCACAATCTCAGCTTATTCTCTCACCTGGCCCCGGACAATGGAAGAGGGCGAATGAGGCAAGACCGCTGAAGCGTGCGAGGCGCAACCCTGAGTATGTTGGGCTGACACCCGGTTTCATCCCCGAAAAGATGTGGGGGCCGGGCCGGTCACAAATTCATGAAGAGTCATGACAAGGTTCGTGATCATCAAAAGATATTCCCACGGCGCAAGAAATGCCGTTAAAATAAGTTCTTGAACCAGCCGGAAAGCGATCGGTTTTTCAAAGAAGTATCGACACGACCTTCAGTTTGCGGCAGAGTGCCGGGCCTGACCTTGTCGGCAAAAGTCACACGAAGCATGTTATTTTTCAAAAAGGTGAGAGCGGATGACCAGGATCGTTGTGTTTACCAAGGTGGAGGCGCCCATCGAGCGGGTGTTCGATCTTTCCCGTAACGTGGGCCTGCATTTTTATTCGCAACACATGGAAGAGAACCTGCCCCGAAAGAATCGCCACATGATGGAGCTGGGCGGCCGTATCAAGCTCAAAGGCAAGCGCATGGTCACCCTGGAATCTCAGGTCATTGAATACGATCGGCCTCATTACCTGCGCGACAGCCAGGTGCGCGGCGCCTTCAAGCAGTTCGATCACGATCAGTATTTCAGCCAGGAGCCGGACGGTGTCATGGTGAAGGATGTGGTGGAATATACGGCGCCCCTGGGCATCCTTGGCAAGGCCGTCGATCGGTTGTACTATGAGCGACACATGGAATTACTGATGCAACGGCGCGGCGCCGTTCTCAAGCGCGTCGCCGAGTCCGGCGCCTGGCGCAATTACATCGATGAGGGAGAAGCATAAGGTGCAGGCAATGTGGTTCCCGACACCTGTTGCCTTTCTGGAGCAGCACCGCGACGGTCTGGCCACGGAGGAGGCGGCTTGCAACCTGTTGCCGGGCAATTGCTTGTCGCCGGCCGGTCAGGCGTTGCATTGGCCATGCCCGGCCGTGACTGACGACAGCGTCTTGCAAACGGCCGTGCTGTTCACCTCTCGGTTGTGATTGGTTGTGTCGATAAATCGAAGATCAAAGAATCAGTTCTAATTCCTCGACCCGGAAAAGTCGGGCGCAAAGAATCAGTCCTCATTCCTCGACCCGGAAAAGTCAGGAGCAAAGAACGAGAACTATTTCTTTGCGCACCGAAAAGTAATGTGAAAGAAATCAGTTGTGGTTCCTCGACCCGGAATTTTCGGGAGCAAAGAATGAAAACTGATTCTTTGACCCTGAACTTTCGGTGCGTAAAGAATGAGGACTGATTCTTTGCTCTCTGACTTTCAGTATCGAGAAATCAGTCGAGCTTCCTTGACCCTCGGGTTCGAGAATCAATGAATCAGGCAGTAAGTCGAGGTTCAGCTTCTCAAAATACGCTAAATCAGCTGTACTTGGTTGTGAAATCCCATACAAGGTTGCTTGGTGCCGATAAAGAAAAAAGGCCCGCTGAAAGGGCTGCCCAAAATACAACGGAACCCAACTCTCGAAATTCGATAACGCCGGCTGAAGACAATTCCCGCCCGGTATAAGTGTTCATCGGGAACTGTCTTACTTCCCGGTTGGTTCAATGTCCGACACTTTTCCATTACCCAGCCCGAACTTATTGAGAAGTTACCTGAACGCGGGTTGGCAACGGATCCGGCTGTTTACCGACGCGGCAAACCCCACGTCCAATTACATCTACCAAAAGCTGGGCTATCGCGTTATCGAGCGCTTTGCCATGTATCGAATGAGTTAAAGCTCACCGGTCAGTTCACACAGGTAGTTGTCGATGAAGAGATCCCACTTCACGACTTCCTTGGGGTTGGGCCGGAACAGACGGTGTTCCACACGCACGGCGGAGACCATGCCCTGGTAATAGCCTTGCAGTAACTCGCTCTCTCGATAGCCCAGGCGTTGGTAGAATGCGCGCGCAGGGCGGTTATCCACCCGAACTTCGGCAACCACGCGACTAACGGCGGCTGTTCGGGCGGTTTTCTCCAGCCATTCGATCATCAGGCGGCCGATGCCGCGTCCCTGACGGTTCGGCTCAACCGCCAACAGGTTCAGGTGGGCGTCCTGGTCCTGATACTCCATCAGGGCGAAACCAACGGGTTCATCGTCTTCCAAATGCGCCAGTAAGAGCACCACATCGGGTTTGCGCAAGCACCGAATCAACCGGGGGATGTTCCAAGTTTTCGGAAGACCGGCCTCGATTTGACTTCGGGTTAACTTGTTGACAAATTGAATATCCCCCAATGTACCCGGTCTCAAAACGATGTCCTGGGAACTCATGTGCACCTCCGCATCCTATCATCATAACGCCGAGGCCGGTAAATGGTTGCTATTTTTTCGCGATGAATAATGGTCCTGAAAAGAGAAACGGCCCGGTTGCCCGGGCCGTTTCCAATTGGTTTTCGGTTTTGATCAAGAGGCCGTGCGGCGGCGTTTCTGGTAGACGGCCGCGCCGATCAGGCCCAGAACGAAGAGCAACAGCCCGAACGGGGACAGAACCGGAACATCGGTCGCGGCGCGTCCCAGCACCAGTTCAGCCGGATCGGCTTCGCCGGGCAAGGACGGGTCGTCGGTCATGATCACCGAATCGTTGACGCCGTCGCCGTCGGTGTCATGGTACAGCAGACCTTGCGTCAGCAGGGTCTTGCCTTCCGCTTCCATTTCGATTCTGGCTTCGATTTGCAGTTCCACTTCTTCCAGGGGCGGCACGCTGCCGTTCCAGGTAAGCGAATGGTCCGCGGTGTCCAGATCGATCCGGCCGTCACCTGTCAGCATGACGGCATTCACCAGGGAAAGACCCTCGGGTAGGTCCGCGGTGAATTCGTCGGCGTCGGGATCATCGGTCATGGCCGTCTCGGTATGGTTGGTCAAGACCGTTCGGAACAGCACCGTGTCACCGGCCAGCGGACCCATGTTCTCGGTTTCGGTGAGGGCGTCCACTTCCAGGGTGGCGCTCATACCGGTGCCGAAATCACCGGTGCTGATGGTGTGTACGTTATCCGAAAGATCGTCGTCGGAACCGTCCGGAACATCGGCTTGCGCGGTCATGCTCACCTTGCCGCGACGTCCGGGTAGTTGCATGGACAACCGGTAGACGACCTTCTCGCCGGCCCTGATATCGGCCCGATCGTCCAGGTTGCCCGTTCCTGAAGGCGTGCAACTGGAATTGGGATCGGGCGTACAGGTCCACTCTACGTTCTTGAAGAACCTGGGGACATAGACGAAAACCCGTACATTGTCGGCATCGCTGGGCCCTCTGTTTTTGACCGTGATCTTCCACACCAGGGGTCTGCCTTTGAAGGGAAGGCCTACCAGTCTGATGCGAACCTTGACACGGCTCTTGCGCTTGGTCGCGGTAGCAATCACCACGGATTCATCACCGGGATTGGATTCAGCCGTGCTGGAGGCGACATCGCCCCGGTAGATGATGTTGCCGGAGAAGCCGGAATCTACCTGGGTTTCCAGGATGACCTGTCGCGTAGTGCCGGCGGGAACCGTACCCAGCGTACAGGTGCCGCTCGCGTTGGGGTCTTCGCCGCAACCGCTGCTGGAAACCACGGTCACACCGGTAGGCAGGGTGTTGGTAAGCACCACATCCTGGGCATCGGCGGGTCCGTTGTTGGTGACGTCGATCGTGTAGATCAAGGTTTTGCCGGCGATGACGGTGGTGGGATTGGCGACGGCGGAAATCGAGAGATCGGTTTCCTCACCGGCCTCCACGGTCAGGGTAGCCGTGGCGGAACCACTGTTGCCCGCATCCGAGGTCAGGTCACCGGTGGTGTTGACCAGGTCGCCCGCTGTCGTCGCGGTAATTTTAACGGAGGCGGTGCAGATCTGACCCGCCGCAACCGTACCGCCGCTGTAGCTGATGGTGTCGCCGCCCGCGGGTGCGGTCAGGGTTCCACCGGTACAACTGGTAGAGGCTGACGGGACTGCGGCGATCTGCATTCCGGCCGGCAAGACGTCGGTAAACGCCAGGCCTGTGACCGGCAGGGTGCCGGCCGTGTTGTCTATGACCAGGGAAAGCGTGCTTTCCTCGCCGGCATCGATCACCGCGGGCAGGAAACCCTTGCTGAAGGTCGGCGCCGGGTTTACGCGCAGTGTCGCGGTAGCGACGCCGGAATCACCCGAGGTGGACATGGCATTGCCGGAAACGTTGACCAGATCGCCCGCGGCTGTCGCGGTTACGTCTATAGCGATCATACAGCTGGAATCGGGGTTGATGACACCGTCGACATAGCTGATGGTATTGCTGCCGGCAGTCGCCGTGACGGTGCCCTCCAAGCAACCGTTGACCACATTGGGCGTCGTGGCAACTTCCAGGCCCGCGGGCAGTACGTCCGTAAAGGTGAACTCGCGGGCCCTCAAGTTGTTATCGGTATTGTCAATGGTGAAGACCAATCTGGAAGATTCGCCGACGAAAATCGCATCGGGCGTGAACGCCTTGCTGAATCCCGGGTTGGGGTTTACCACCAGGGTCGCCGAGGCGCCGCGGCTGACACCGCTGACGCCGTTCAGCGTCGAGGTTACCTGGCTGGTGGTATTGGTATAGGTTCCCGGGGTTACCGAGGAGCCTACAACCACCGGTACATCGATTGTACAAGCACCGCCGCTGATAATACCGCCGGTCAGACTGATCGTGGAAGTACCGGAAAGTACGGAACCCTCACCGCAAACATCCGTCAGCGGAAGGCCGGCGGCTACGGAACCGGCGGCCATGGCGTCCAGATCATCGGTGAAGGCAATGTCGAACAGTGCGGACTCGTTAGGGTTGGTCAACGTGATTTGCAAGGTAACGGTAGCGCCGGGCGCCGATTCGGTCAGGAAGATCTTGTCGATGATGACCTGTTCCACCTGGAAGGAATCGCTGCCGCTCTGGTTGGATACCGTGTTGCCGTTGATGTCGGCCTGAGCGGTGATCGGGCCGGCATTGACCTGGGTGCCTACCGCGGCGCCGGCGGGTACGCTCAAGGTAACGCTGAAGCTACAGGAGGACTGGGGGGCAATGAGTCCGCCGGTCAGTGAGACCTGACCCGTGCCGGAGACCAGGGAACCCGCGCCGCAGGCGTCCGCAATCGGCAGGCCGGTTGCGGCAAGGCCGGACAGCAGGGCGTCGAAGTCCTCGGTAAAGGTTACGTTCGTAGCATTGGACGTGGGATGGTCGTTGGTAATGGTGTAATTGGCGGTTACCGTACCGCCGGCCAGAACCGATTCCTCGGTAAAGGTGCGGCTGATAGACAGCGGGTTGATGATTTCAAGGGAGGCCTGGCCGCCCGGGAAGGTCAAGGCGTTGCCGTCGATGACCGTCGTTACGGCACTGGTACTGCTGGTGTAAATGCCCTCTTCCACCGCTGCCGGCAGCGTGATGTCCAGCGTAAAGGAACATGTGGACTGGGGAGCGATCTCTCCGTTGATGAAGGTCAACTGGTCGCCGCTTACCAGGGAAACGCTGCCGCTGCCGCAGGTGCCGGGGGCGGGCGCGGCGCCCAGGGTAATGCCCGGCAGGAGGTCCGTGTAATCGTCGTTGAAGTTGACCGAGGTTGCGGTCAGGGTGCTGTCGTTGGTGAAGGTATAGGTAGCGGTCACCGTATCGCCGGCCACGGCCACACTGGGAGAGTACGATTTGGTGAGCGAGAAGCCGCCGATATCCAGGTTGTCGGTACCGGGGTTGGTGACCACGGCCAGGGAGCCCGCATTACCCGTGACGTTACTGGTAGTGCTGGGATAAGAACCGGGTACGGCGGTCGAAGGAGTCTGTACGGTTACGCTGAAGGTGCAGGAATCACCGGGGCTCAAGCTGCCGCCGCTGAAGCTGACAACGGAACCACCGGTCAGGGTGGAACCCGTACCGCAGATGCCGCTGCCGGATGTGACCGAGGCCGTGGCGCCGGCAAGAGCGGCTCCCAGGTCGTCGGTAAAGGCAATGTCCGTAATGGCCAGGGGCGCCGATTCACCCAGGAATAAGGTGTATTCCAAGGTCACCGTATCACCGGCGCTGACGGGGTCGTCGATAAAGGCCTTGACCAGGCTCGGGGCCGAAACGACGGTCAGGGTATCCGATGCGGCGGCGCCCGCGAAGCTGCTGCCGCCCACCGTTGCCGTCAAATTGCTGGTGGTAAAGGTGTAGTTACTGCCGGAGGCCGAAATGGGAACAGCTATGTCAATGGTAAACGAACAGGAATCCCCGGCAGCCAGACTGCCGCCGCTCAGGTTGAGAACGAGGACGTCGCTGATGACGGATTGGAAAACCGTACCGCCGCATACGGTTTGAGAGCCGCCCGCGGTAATGGTCGCGCCGCCCAAAACGTCGTTGATCGGCAGCGTAAAGGCCAGGTCGGATGCCGTGTTGACGGTGCTGTTGTTGTCGATGGTGAACTGAGCCGTTACCGTGTCACCCGCTGAAACGGGATTGTCCAGGAAGACGAAGCCGAGCGACGGACCCTCGACAATGGTCAGGTCGTCGGAAGCGGGCCCCGCAATGGTGCCGCGATCGCCGGACAAATCGCTGGTGGTGTTGGTGTAGGTTCCGGGTGCTGCCGTGCCCGGGATGGAGACCGGAACGGTAAACGTACAGGTAGCGCCCGGGGCCAGGCTTGCATCGGAAAGCGTGATCAACGAGCCGCCGGAAATCAGGGAACCCTCGCCGCAGACGTCGCTCAGCGGCAGACCCGCGGCGGTCGCGCCGGACAACATGGCGTCCAGGTCATCGGTAAAGGTAAGGCCGGTAGCGGTGTTGAAGCGGTCCTGGTTGGTGATCGAGAACTCCAGGTTCACCGTTTCCCCCGGAAGCGCGGTACTCGTCAAGAAGCGTTTGTCGAAGAAGGGGCGATTCTGTACGGTCAGGGAGGCCGTGGCAAAACCACCGGACCGGCCGCTGGAAAGCAAGTCGGCGGAGACGTTTTCAAGTTCACCCGGGGTGGAGGCGGTAACATCCACGCTGACGGTACACGTCCCGTTTGCCGGTGCAACACCGTTGAAGTAAGAGATCGAGCTTGCACCGGGTGCAGCGTTGAAGGAAAAGAAGCTGCCGCAATCACTGGTAGCATTGGCGGGCAGCGCAACCGTCATACCGGTAGGCAGGTTATCCGAGAAGGAGAAACCGAATGCCTGACTGGGGTTGGCGCTGTTGTTCACGGTGAAAGTGAGGGTGCTGACCCCCCCGAACTCGATCGTCGAAGGAGAAAAGCTCTTCGACAAACCGGGGCGATCGGTAGCGATGGTCAGGTCGGCGGTAGCGGGGCCGCTGTTCCCGGCATCGGAAATAAGGTCGCCGGTAATATTGGTGTAAACATCGGGGACGGAGCCGGTGACATTCACTGACAGAGAACAACTGGAACCTGTAGCGATACCGCCGCCGCTGTAGGAAATGGTGTCGCCGCCGGCGGGCGCGCTGAAGACAGCATCCAAACCGGGGCAGTTGTTTTCGGCGCCGGACGGGGAGGCAATCGTCAGCCCGGCGGGCAGGGTATTGCTGAAAGACAGGTTACGTAAGGAGGTTCCGGTGTTATTGGTAATGGTATAGACCAGAGTGGACGTTCCGTCGACGCCGATGCTATTGGAATTGAACTGTATGCTGAAGTCGGGTGTACTCTGAGCAAAAGAGATGCCGCTGAAGGCAATCATCAAGGCAACAATCAAAACAGTGCGGAGACTCTCAAATCCGCGACGGTTTACTTTGGGTTGCGACTTTCCGGCTCTCTCGGTCTCACGGGCACACTCGCGTTTTCGATGCAACTCTATTGAGCTTTGGTTACGCGGGTGCATATCTTGCTCCTCCTCATGTATGGTTGTCCTTCGTACGGTAGGGCCTATGAATCATCTATTTATTCTACCAGCAATAGATGGATCAATGCTACTGAATACAAACCGATCATGTTTACCTGACATTTCAAAATGAGAGAAGTCTTTAAAAGTCAGGATCCGGCGGGAGTCAACGATTTGATTTTTTCAATGATGTCGTCCATGCGAAAGGGTTTCAAAACCAGGCCGTCGATGCCGGATTGAATCAGCGGCTGTAAATCTTCCTCATTCCGCGTCGATGTAATCACCAAGGTAAATTCCGGTGCAATCTCTCTTTTGCGGGCTTCGGCCAAGAACTCGGAGCCGGATAATTCCGGCATGACGATATCCAACACCAGTAGATCGAATTTCTTGTCATCCAGGCGATCCAGGCCGTCTTGAACGGCATTTTCATAGTCCACCTCGAAACCGGCTCGGGCCAATACCTTGGCCAGTTGCTTGGTAATGTAGCGGGAATCGTCCATCACGAAGATGGTTTTGATCGGTTTGACGAAATTGGGGTCCAGTGACATCTCCCGGGCTTTTTTGGCGCCTTTGCGGATGTCGAAATCGGGAAAGTGCAGGAATTTCTTTATGCGGGCGTGGAGCTTGGGGTGGCGCATGCGCCTGGCTACTTCCAATGCTTTCAATGTCATTTCTTTTTTGGGGTTGGGCCGATCCAGTTCCTCAATGACCGCGTTGAGGATGACTTGCAGCGCCTTGGGATTGTCCGCCACTAATTCCGGGCTGTAACTTTGGGCCAGGTTGCGGAAGCCTTGAACCTTCTGGTAGGGGTTGTTGGTGCGGATGCCCTCCAAAAGAGCCTGCAACAATTTTTCGTTCTTGGCCCGTTCATTCCAGATGCGGATTTTATCTTCCAAATTGTCGATCATGGTTTGGATGCGGTCCTGCTCGTCGTTGTCCATGATGCGACCCATTTGGGCCAGGGTCTTTTTGAAGCCCAACACCCAGGCCCTGGCCTGATAGGTGTCTTGAATGTGCAGCCGCTCCGCCAGTTGCAACACCTTGCCGCGGCGCTCGCCGCCGGTGTCCTTCATCATCAGTTTCAGCCAGAACTCGCGTTCCTTCATGACCGGATCGTGAATCTCCTCGATATCTCCCTGAATAACCAGGTTCAGCAGGACGTCAATGCTGTCCCAGATCTTCTCCGGGCCGACTTGCAGGAAGGCTTTGACGATTTGCTCGATGCGGTCGGCGGCCTTAGAAGCGAACAGGCCTTCCAGTGCGGCCTTGCGCACGGTGAAGGTATTGGGCGGCAGCAAGAGGGGGCGGACGGCGCGTATGGAACGAGGATCGTCGAAGGCCGTGACGCCTTCAATGGCGGCTACCATCAGGCTGTCAGGCGCCTCGGGCGATTCCAGTACGGCCAGGATTTTGGGGTAGGCATCCTCCAACTGGTGCTCGGCGGCGGCGCGAATGCCGTCGGCGCGCACGGCCAGAGACTGGTGATCCATCAGGCGGCCCGCGATCTCGTCTCCCTTCCCCCACTTGGAGGCCAGGTGAAGGGCCTTGCGGCGCAGTACGCCGTTCCGGTCATTGAAGCACAGCTTTTCGATGCCCTTGGGCACCTGGTCATGGTCGTAATGAGCCAGGGAATCCAGCGCGCCTTCCAGCAGATCGGTTTCTTCACAGGTGTTGGCATATTCCACCAACAATTCAAAAGAGACATCGTTGCGGAAGCCTGCCAGAGACGAGATCAGGACAGCGTCGCGTTTGGGGTGATCCCGCGGTAGGAAGCCCTCCAGTCGTTCGATAAATTTCCGGTCGTCGACTTTGACCGCCAGATCGCCCAGGGTGCGCGATGAGGTCAGCAGTAATTCGTCCAAATCCTTGCCGTATTCCTGGAGGGCCTGGGCCGTGCGCATTTCCTGAAAGGTTGAGGGATCAACCTTGCCCAGCAGGCCCTTCATCAGGGGGCGCACCTTTTTGCGAACCAGGTTGTCCAGTTCGAAGGCATCCAACAGTTGCTCGACGACATCGTCCGGATCGCCCTTGGCTACCTTGGCGGCGTAGTGTTCGGTTTGTTTGGCGTCCCAATCTATCCCGGAACGATCCATCAGGTCGGCAAATACCAGGGCCGGGTCTCGTTCTTCCGTGTCCAGCGCACTCATTAGACGGCTGAGACTTTTTCCCTGATGGATGATGCGGTTCATCATCGAGAAGACGGCCTTGGAACTGGTTTCATCGCCCTGTTCTACAAGAACGCGAAGGCCCTCGGTGCGGTAACCCATATCATTGGTTTGAATCAGCTCATTGAGGAAAGGCACATAATCGTCGTGCGGCGCCCGCAACATCATGTCGGCGGCAAAGCGAACGCGACGGCGGTCGCCGATGCCGGCGCGAAACTCGCTCATATAGAACTGTTCGCTGAAGTTGGAAAGAAGGCGACCCAACGTGCGTTGATAGGTGTTTTTCAGATCGTGCTCGATCTCGCTCTCGATGCTGAGCAGGGCGATAAGCGCCTCCTGGTGCCGCATATCCTTAAAGAGTAGGATCATGGATTTGGCATAAAGCGCATTCTTTTCACCACGGATGCTGTCGATGTACAGGGGGATGAGGTCCGGTCCTCCGTCTGCCATCAGGGTTTCCAGGATTTTGAGCCGGAATTTGCCCTCGCTCTCTTTCATCAGGGATTCCAAGGCGTCGACCGCCCGCTCCCGATGCTGCCGGAGTGCGCTGAGTAGGGCTTCTTCCAATTTGGCGAATTCGCCTTGTGTATAGAATTCCGTGATGGTTTTACCGAGGGTGGATGATTGCATGTCAGTCCTTGTAGACAGCCTCCAAGTAGGCCATCAAAGTGGATATATTGAGGTTGCCCACCTCGATGAAGTCCACGGCGATGTAGTAGTTGTCCCCGCCCTTGTGCTCGACCCGCACGACGCTGCCGCTGGCTTCGATCAGGTCGGGGTGTTGCGGGAGCTCGAAGCGGATGTCCAAACGTTTGTCCAATTCAAGCGGGTGATCGAGGTCGAAGAGCAGACCACACGCGCTGATATTTACACTTTCCAGAAGCTGGAAATCACCGGGCCCGTCCAGGGGACGCGCCCAGACCGCACTTGCGGTGCGAAATCGTTCATAGCGTCGTTGTTCATTATTGGCCATATATCTCACTCCATCCATTTGCCTTATCGGATGAAGGCCGCAATGGTTGAGAAGGCGGTGCAAACAAATCTAAATTGTCCTGTTTGCATTTACACAAAACCATTATGCCGGCAAGTGTCCCGATTTCAAACGAAAGCCGGGCATTTGCCCGAGTACTCGTCAAAGTCCGGAACTCAGTGCCTAAAACAACCAAACAACTTGCTTAGTTTCATATAAACCTGCTTAGTCGAAAAATGTTTTGTTCTTCCCGGGAAGACACGAAGATTTTGCATAAGATCTTCGATTCATCCCGGGAAGACACGAACATTTTGCGCAGGATCCTCATGTCTTCCCGGGAACAACAAAACATCTTTCGACCAAGCGGGTGTTTATGCAGCTCCACATGTTACCTGGTTACCTGGTTGTTTTTTGCATGGATTTTCTTTCTGTTTTTTCGAGCGAGGATTGGCTCGGTGCCGGCGCCTCCCATGACACGTGCAAATACCCTCGCCTTTAACAGCACCCTGAGGATAATCCCGCTCAAGATTGGCGTCGGGGCGTCCGTCAAGTAAAATATAACCGGGTCCGCGACGACCCGCGCCGTAACGCAAGGACGCAACAACTCATACGGCAGTCATGCAGGGAGGCAGACGATGATTATCGATACCAGTACAGCCGTTCGCACGCTACAGTCGATCGATAAACAGATCAAGGAAAATGCCAAGGTACCCACGAAGGGCTCGTCAGTCAACGATTTACTCCAAGACTCGGTAGAGTTGACCGGAGGGCAGGAGAAGGGTCAAGGTGCGGCCAAAGCGAACAGCGCGGGTTTTAACAATTTGATGGGCGAGTTGGGCGCGCAGCTCCAGCCGCTGATGGACTTGATCGGCAACGAAACTCAGCGCCAGGGCGAATTGAGCGATATGTTCGGCGGCGCCAAAGGAGATGAGATCCAGAAACGGGCCCAGGAGTTGCTGGAAACCTATTTCAATGTGGAGAACACCGGCAACCGTATCTTCGATTTTGCCTTCTCCTTCTACCAGCCGGGCGAAGATCGGGAAGTCTATGCCCGGGAGAAGCAGGAATTGATTCACGAGGGTTTCCGCCAGGCTGAGAAAATTCTGGGCGGTCTGTCCGATATTTCATTGGAAACCAGGGATTATATCGATCAGCGCGTTGAGGATTTTATTAGCGAGGGCAAGCAGGGTGAAACCGGCGACGCCGGTGAAGGCGGCGTCGTCGAAGGCTGAATCGAGTGCCGTCAAAGATTACAGCATACACGCCGGTGATTTTCTGCACATTTAAAAAACGGGGCGCCCGAACGGGCACCCCGATTAGGTGGCGGTGAACTCACTTTTTTGCTTGACGGCGAGGTCCCCGGCGTAATCGCCGAGGTCTAACCGACAAACATTGATCATCGCCCGGGTGTTTTGGGAACGTTCAATTCCTTGAAAATGCCGGCAGGCAGTCACCGTTGATTAAATGGTGATTCTTAAGGCTTTGTCTTGTAAGTGCTTCAAGCCGGCTCGCCGGATACACCCGCCGTCGATTTTTTTTAAAAAAATACTGGGAGCGGCTATCATGCGAGTGTGCCGGCAGCCCGAGGCCCGGCGCATGCAATACTTCAGGCTAGGGTGATTCAGTACGACCGGCAATTCAAGTACCGAACAAGGTGGATCTCATGCGATCAGTTTTCCTTTTGTTATTCATGGCATTCAGCACCGTTACCATTTCCGGCGAGTTGACCGACGCCTTCAAGGACGGCAACCTGCTGTTGGATCTTCGCCTCCGCCTGGAAACCGTGG
>JAAUYB010219023.1_pt1 | contig 42044 bp, 37 predicted proteins | sample 7278071 | NCBI WGS metagenome assembly JAAUYB01 (sample SAMN14350121, study PRJNA611818) | marine sediment metagenome | isolation source: surface marine sediment (1.8m) | place: French Polynesia: Moorea | collected 2018-08 | reverse complement strand
GGTCGTCAGGCGCTGCGCGGGCGGCGTCTCGCGCGCGCGCATCGCCGCGTCGCGGCCGATGAAGTCATTCTTTTTGAATGAGATAAACCGGTCGAGCCCGGTTTCGGCCGGCGTATAGTCGGGCCGGTACTCCGCCATCCAGGACCCAAAGGATTTCTCCAACCGAAGCGACATCATGGCGCGCATGCCGAAGGGCCGCATGCCGAACGGCGCACCTGCTTCGGCCAGCGCCTGGTAGAGCGCGACCTGGTGGTGGCGGTCGCAATAGACCTCATAGCCCAGATCGCCGGTATAGCTGACCCGGGCCACGGTGACGGGAATGTGGCCGATGACCAGGCGGCGCACGGCCAGAAACGGGATCGCGGCGTTGGAACAATCGGCGCCGGTCGCCTCCGCTAGAACCGCGCGTGCCTGCGGCCCGGCGATCTGAAAGCCTAGGCGGGTTTTCGAAACATTCTCAATGCTTACCCCGGGTTCCGCATGCTTTAGAAACCAGCGTATGTGGAACGCTTGGGCGCTGTAGCTGGCGGTGAGCTGCACCATCTCGGGCCCCAGCCGCATCATGGTGAAGTCGCCGATGATCTTGCCCTTGGGCGACAGCATCGCGGTCAGCGCCATCCGGCCCTCATCCGGCACACGATTGGCCATGACGCGATTCAGCCAGTCCACAGCATGAGGTCCGGTCACCAAGTACTTGCCAAAATTGTGGATTTCGTTGATGCCCACCGCCTCGCGCACGGCGCGGCACTCGGCACCCACGGTCTCAAACGCGTTCGACCGGCGGAACGACGGCACCTCGTAGCGCGCCTCGCCCTCGGGCGCGAAGTAGTTCACATGCTCCATGCCATAGCCGGCGCCCCAGACTGCCCGCTGGGCGTCCCAGAGGCCATAGGCGGGCGTGGTTTCCAGCGGCCGGCCGACGGGCAGCTCCTCGTTGGGATAGGTGATCGAGAACCGTCGCTGGTAGTTCTCGGTGACCTTCAGGCGGGTCCAGTCCAGTCCGGTCCAGTCGCCGAACCGCGCCACGTCCATTGCGAAGACGTCGGTTTCGGGCTCGCCCTCGACCATCCATTCGGCCAGTGCCTTGCCGACACCGCCGCCCTGGCTGAAGCCGGCCATCACCGCACAGGCTGACCAGTAGCCCGGCATGCCGGGCACTGGCCCGACCAGCGGATTGCCGTCGGGCGCGAAGGTGAAGGGGCCGTGGATCACCCGCTTGACGCCGGCGCGTTCCAAGACCGGGAAGCGGCGATAGGCGAAGGCGATCGAGGCCTCGATCTTGTCCAGGTCGTCGGGCAACAGCTCGTGCCCGAACGCCCAAGGCGTGCCGTCCACTGCCCAAGGGCGGCAGGTTTGTTCGTAAAATCCGATACATAGCCCGCGACCTTCCTGGCGCAGATAGCTCTCGCCGGCGGGGTCCATGACATGCGGGTGTTCCTCGGCCCGTTCGTAGATCTCAGCCAGATCATCGGTGACCAGATACTGGTGCTCCATCGGATGCAGCGGCAGGTAGAGCCCGGCCATCGCCGCCACCTCACGGGCCCAGAGCCCGGCGGCATTGACAACGTGGTCGGCATGCACGGTGCCTTTGTCAGTGACCACGTCCCAGGTGCCGTCGCCGCGCGGGTTGGTTTCGCGGACCATGCAGTGGGTGACGATCTCGGCGCCCCCCATGCGCGCGGCCTTGGCATAGGCATGCGTCGTGCCGGAGGGGTCCAGGTGCCCGTCCAAGGGATCGTAGAGCCCGCCGAGGATGCCGTCGACATTGGTCACCGGCGCGACCTTGGCGATTTCCTCAGGGCCGAGAATCTCGGTCTCGAGGCCCATATATCGGTGCTTTGCGCGCTCTGCCGTCAACATGTCGAGCCGATCGCGATCCGCGGCAAGCGTTACGCCGCCCACATGGTGCAGCCCGCAGGATTGGCCGGTGATTTCTTCGAGCTCGCGGTAAAGCCGGATCGTGTAGCCCTGCAGAGCCGCCATGTTGGTGTCGGAATTGAGCGTATGGAAGCCGCCAGCGGCGTGCCAGGTCGAGCCGCTGGTGAGCTCTGACCGCTCCACCAGCATCACGTCGCTCCACCCCGCCTTGGTGAGGTGATAGAGCACCGAACAGCCCACGACACCGCCACCAATCACGACTGCACGGGTTTGTGTTTTCATGACGTTACGCCCCGGCCCTCATGTCTCGCGCCCGGCAACCACAAGTCTCCGTCGCAAACCCGACGCCGCGGAATGGCCGGTGTCGAGTGCAAACACATATGCCTGGGTCAGGAAGAAACAGGCGGCGTCATGATCGCCTGTCACCTCGGCCGCTTGTGTGTAGAGCGACACTAACGCGCGATGGTCGTCTCGAGCATGTGCCTCCAGCAATCGCGCCTCCAATTCCGCACGCTGCGCTGAATCAGAGGCTTGCGTCGGTTTCGGCAATACCGCCGCCACCAAGCGCCCTAACCCGCCGCGAGCGGCGCGGCCTGCATTTGGCTCGCCACCCAATGGTGGAAACAGTGCGTGGGTCCATCCATCGCTGGACTAAACCGGCCACCGTCGAATTTCCGTCCGTGCCGCCCCCGCTGCATTCCCTCGACCACGAACAGATCCTCCTCGAAAACTCCGTACCACATCTCGGCGTTCCGCCGCCGCATCTCGGCCCACTCTACCCCCACCGCGGCCTCTTCGGAGGCGTAGTAGATCGACACATGTTCCACCGTTCGGTCCTTCGCCTTTGGCTCGAGGATGATGGCGTAGCCATGATCTCTGTGCAGGCCGAACAAGACATTGGGATAGAGTGCTATGTATTCCGCGCCCGCGTCCCACTTTGTGCTGAGTCCGGCAAAGTCCGGAAACCGCTGTCCGTCGTCGGTGATCATCGGCCGATAAACCAGCGTGCCCTGGCCGGAAAACCGCCCCGGTGCCTCGATGTGATAGTGGTCCTCGAGGCGCGAGTAGCTGTTGAGCCCCGGATGCACCCAGGGCAAATGATAGCTTTCACAGTAATTCTCGACCGCGAGCTTCCAATTGCAGGCAACATCGAAGGCAAAACTGCTTTCCGGCCCCCCAGGAACCAACGGCTGAGCTTCGAACTCCCTCCACCGCACGATGACATCGGCGGCATAGTCTTTGAAATCAGGGGCTTGGCCGTCGATGTTGACGAAGATCACGTCGCGCCAGACATGGGACCGGATTTCCATCAGCCCCAAGTTCTCCCTCTGGATTCCATCATGGGTATTGTGCCCCGGTCCGCCGACATGCGGCGTCGCCACCAATTCGCCGGTCAGCGCATAACACCACGAATGGTAGGGACAACGGATCGTACCGCCCACCCGGCGTTTCTCTTCGACGAGGATCATGCCGCGGTGCCGGCAGGTGTTCTGGAACACTTTCACCTGACCCTCGCGGGTCCGCACCGCCAGCAGCGGCTGGCCGACGAACTCGACCGGCATCGCCTCGCCCGGCTCCAGATCCTTGGCGAAACCGATCGCCGCCCAGTTGGCGAACAGCACTTTGTTGCGTTCCGCTTTGAACATGGCATCCGACACATAGTGCGCATTGGGCAACCCGCGGGCTGTGGCGACCGGGCGCAAGACCTGCGAAAGCGTAGGATCAGACATGGACATGTCCCTTGTGTCGGGTGGTCCCTTTGCACCGTCTACCAGGCGGGCCCAGGCGTCCGCATCGGTGGCGACGCGGCACGTCCTCTTCGCGACATGGAGTCAAAGCATCACGGTTTGCCCCGTCCGGGCTGACTCTTGCGCCGCGAGCCCCATTGCGACCGCAGCCGCGCCGTCCTGCAGAGTCACCTCCGGTGGAGCGCCGCCGCGTACAACCTCTTGGAAGCGCTGGTGTTGATAGAATGTCGCGCCGTTGTGGTCGCCGGCGGCGAGCAGCGCCGGATCCACCGGCAAGTCGATGGCCCGTGGCGCCTTCGGCTCACGCGGGCTGATCACCAAATGGGGCGGCGGTTCAGGCTGGTTCTTGGGCCAGAACCGTGCGGGGCCCGGCACGAAACACTCGATCTTGCCGGCCGGCCCCACGGCCGCGATCTCTTCCTGATAGCGCGACCCTTCGGCGAACATGCAGAGCTCCAGCATTGCCCGCGCGCCGCCAGCAAAATCGACGATGACATAGGCGTTGTCCAAGATATCCGGCGCCTCTCCGGCGTAGCGCTCATCCAGATGGTTCACCGCCTGGCCCGCGCTGGCCATCACCTGCACTGGCTCGTCGCGCAAGATCAGCCGCATCAAGTCGAAGAAATGACAGCATTTTTCGACCAGGGTGCCGCCGGTGTACCGGTTGAACCGGTTCCAGTCGCCGACTTTCTCCAGGAACGGATAGCGGTGCTCGCGGATCGTCAGCATCTTGATGCCGCCGGTCGCCGCCTCGGCCTCGGCGATCAGCCGCGCGATCGGCGGCATATAGCGGTATTCCATCGCCACCCAGATCGGCGCCGAGAAGTCCTGGCCGAGGCTTTCGATCAGCGCGGCATCGGCGGGGTCGGTGTAGAGCGGTTTTTCCACCAACACCGGCAGCGGCCGCGTAGCGGCGATCTGGCTGAGCTGGCGGGCGTGCAGGTGGTTCGGGCTGGCGATCAGCAGGCAGTCCAGATCGGGGATTGCGAGCAGATCCTCAAAGGTCTTTGCCAACCTCGCATTGGGCACCAAGGCGGATGCAGCCAACTGCATCGACTTGTCCGGTTCGAATATCGCGGCGATGTCCGCCTGTTCGATCAGTGCTATGTTGCGAATATGCTCCTGCCCCATCATACCCGCGCCGATCAGGCCGTATCTGCACATATCCAACCCCTTGGCCATCATTTCAGCCGCGACACGTAGCGGCAAACCCTTGGGTCGAACCACGTCCGCGATACCTCGGCCACCTGTCCGTCTTGATCCCAGCTTTGCCGGTCGACCACAGCCAGAGATCCTACATTGTCCATGTCCAACAATCCTTTGCCCCAGTCCGGCGCCTCGGCGACGCCGATCCTGTCCTCGGCGCGCTGAATCCATAGCCCCAGAGCGGTTCTGTAATAGAAATACAGCGACTCCGACAGGTCCCGCGCGCGCAGACTTGCGGTATAGGAAGCGTCGAGCCAGATCTCTTCCAGCGCCGCCGCCAGTCCGTTGAGCCGCCGCAGCCGCCTGATCCGGTGCGCCATCCAGGACCGGCCGAAGTCCGGCAGCTCCGCAGGCTTGGCCAGCGTCGCGACCGAAACCACGTCCGCCGTCGGCAATCCGCCGCCTTCGAGCAGTTCGAGCCGGAAAAACGCATAGACACTTTCGGCATCGCCGCGATGCCGCACATAGTTGCCCGACCCTTGCAGCCGTTCCAACAGCCCCTGTTTTGCAAGCTCCGCTAAAGCCTTGCGCAAGGTTCCGACGGAAATCTCCAGCGCCGCCGCCATTTCACGTTCTGGCGGCAACCGTTCGCCGTCCAAAAGCCGCCCAGCCTGGATGTCGCGAATCAGCATCTCGCTGATTTGGACATAAAGCGGCAGCGACTGGGTCTGGGACATGCCTGCATCCGTTGAATTGATACACTATTGATGCATGTCCGACGGGATGTTACGCAAGGCCAAATCGGCCGCCGCAGGGACAGAATCGATGACCGTCGTACCCGTGACCTCCGCCGATCTCGATGCCTGCGAGGTCAGCTGGTTCGCCGCGCTCTGTTCCGACGACTACGCCCAACTCGGCGTGCCCGACGGCGGCCTGCGGTCGAGCTGGAAGCACTGTAGCTCCATCGTGCAAGAGGCTGAAAAACAAGGCTTCCGCAACATCCTCTGCCCCTCGTCCTACCAGGTCGGGCAGGATACGCTGAGCTTCGTGGCCGGTTGCGCGCCGATCACCAGCGAGATCAACTTCCTCGCCGCGGTGCGCTGCGGCGAGATGCAGCCGATCATGCTCGCCCGCACCATCGCCACGCTGGACCACATGCTCGAAGGGCGGCTGACCATCAACATCATCTCGTCGGATTTTCCGGGCGAGGTGGCCGAGAGCAAATTCCGTTACCAGCGCTCGCGCGAGGTGGTCGAGATCCTGCGCCAGGCCTGGCGCCAGGACAAGATCAACTACCACGGCGAAGTCTATGATTTCACGGATCTTTGGACCGAACCCGCCAAGCCCTATCAGCAGAATGGCGGGCCGCTGATGTATTTCGGCGGCTACTCGCCCGACGCGCTGGAGCTCTGTGCCCAGCATTGCGACGTCTACCTGATGTGGCCGGAACCCAAGGCGCAGATCGCCGAGCGGATGCAGGCGGTGAACGCGCGCGCCGAGGCGCATGGGCGCACGCTCGACTACGGGCTGCGTGTCCACATGATCGTGCGCGACACCGAGGCCGAGGCCAAGGAGTATGCCGAGCATCTGGTCGCCCAGCTCGACGATGAATTTGGGCGGCTGATCCGAGACCGGGCGCACGATTCGGTGTCGCTGGGCGTGGCGCACCAGGCCCGGGCCCGCGAACTGGCGGACAAATTCGGCTATGTCGAGCCGCATCTCTGGACCGGCGTGGGCCGCGCGCGGTCGGGCTGCGGCGCGGCGCTTGTCGGCTCGACCGATCAGGTTATGTCCGAGATCGAGGAGTACCGGAAGATGGGCATCCGCGCCTTCATCTTCTCCGGCTATCCCCATATCGACGAATGCAAATCCTTCGGGGCCCGCGTGATGCCGAACCTCAAGACCTGCTCGCTGCCGCATGCCTACGGCCGCGTGCCCAGCCTGACGCCGGCGACCCCGCTGGGCGCGGGGCCCCGCATCTGATGCAGCGGGTGCGCCTCAGCGACGCGGTCGAGCTCAGCCGGATTGTCTATGGCATGTGGCGGCTCGGCGACGACGCGGACACCTCCGCGGACCACATCCAGGCCAAGGTCGAGGCCTGCCTGGATCAGGGCATCACCACCATTGATCAGGCCGACATCTATGGCGGCTACCAGGCGGAAGAACTGTTCGGCGCCTGCCTAAAGGCCGCGCCGGGGCTGCGCGACCGGCTGGAGATCGTCACCAAATGCGACATCGTCGCGCCGGTCGGACGCCACGGCAGCGCGCGGGTGAAGCACTACGACACGTCGTCCCGTCATATCTCAGCATCGATCGATAGCTCATTGAAATTGATGGGGATTGATCACATCGACCTGCTGTTGATCCACCGTCCCGATCCGTTGATGGACGCCGCAGAGACAGGCGCGGCGCTCGATGCCGCGGTGGCCGCGGGCAAGGTGCGTGCGGTCGGCGTGTCGAACTTCAAGCCGCATGACTGGACGCTGCTGCAGTCCCACATGACCACGCCGCTCATCACCAACCAGATCGAGATCAGCCTGCAGGCGCACGAGCCCTTCACCAACGGCGACATCGCCTTTGCGCAAGAGCGCAAGATCGCGCCGATGGCGTGGTCGCCGCTGGGCGGTGGGGCGCTGGTGGCCGGGGCTGCGGACACCGAGCTTTTGAAGGCACTCGACGGGGTGGCGCGCAAGAACGGCACCGACCGGGCGGCGGTGGCCATCGCCTGGCTTCTGGCCCATCCCGCACGCATCCTGCCGGTGATGGGCACCAACAATCTCGACCGCATCTGCACCTTCGCCGACGCCTTCAGCGTCGAGATGGACCGCGAAACCTGGTTCGAGCTTTACACCGCCGCCCTAGGCCACGAGGTTCCGTAATGCCCGACGGTATCGAACGAATCATGCAAAGCGTCACCCCCGGCCCCGAAACCACGCGCGAGTTCCGCGATGCCCTGGGACGGTTCGCCACCGGCGTCTGCGTGATCACCACCGATAGCGAGATCGGGCCCCTGGGCATCACCGCCAACAGCTTTGCCAGCGTGTCGCTCGATCCGCCGCTGGTGCTTTGGGCGCCGGCGAAATTTTCCCGCCGGTACAAGGCCTTCGCCGAGACACTTCATTTCGCGATCCACGTGGTCGCCGAGGATCAGCAGGCGCTGTGCCACCGCTTTGCCAAGGACGGCACCGCGTTCGACGGCACCGACTGGCACCTCAACGATCGCAAGGTGCCGGTGCTCGAGGGCTGCCTGGCGCGGTTCGAATGCGACACGGTCGCGACCCATGACGGCGGCGACCACCGCATCGTCGTGGGCCGTGTGACCCGGGCGAGCTGGCGCGCAGGCGCGCCGCTGGTCTTTTCTCAAGGGGACTATGGGCGGTTTACAAACCCGGCCTAAGCCCCGAGAGTAAAACGATAAGGCCCCGGCAAAGAGGGCCGCAAGGGAGGGCGCGACATGGCGCTGCTGACGGGGCTGCTCTGGCCTTTTCAGACCTTCAACGACGTGGTCCTGCGCGTCGGGCGTTGGATCGCCATCGCGGCGATTGCGCTGATGGTGGTGGCGATCCTGATCCAGGTGTTCTTTCGCTATGCGCTGAACAACGCTCTGCCCTGGCCTGACGAGGCGGCGCGCTTCGCGATGCTCTGGATGACCGGGCTGATCGCGCCAATGGCCTATCGCCGGGGCGGCTTCGTGGCCATCGACATGGCCGTCCGCGCCCTGCCCGAGCGCGTCGCCGCGATCCTGTCGCTGCTCTTGTTGTTCATCGCCGGCGGCGTGTTGGCGATGGCGATCGACATCGGCTGGAACGAGGTGACGGGTTTCATGTCGCGCGCCAAGACCGCCTCGCTTTACTACATCGACCTCAGCGGCGCGTGGGAGAAGATGCCCCGCCAGTGGATGATGCTGTCGTTCTTCGTCGGCGTGGTCCTGTTGATGGTGGTCAATATAGAGCTGATCCTGCGCGCCCTGATCACGCTGCTCGGCCATGGCGGACGGCTGAAAAACCTGGCCCCGCCCGAAGACGAACTGATGGCGGAGTAGGCCCATGCTGATCTGGTTCCTCCCCGTCTTCCTGCTGTTTTTGATGATCGGCCTGCCGGTGTTTTTCGGCCTGCTCGCCGCGCCCGGCATCCTGTTGTGGCTGAGCGGTCAGGAGAAGGACATCACGCTGCTATATCGCAACGTTTACAACGGGATGGACTCGTTTCCGCTGATGGCGATCCCGTTCTTCATGCTCGCCGGTGAGCTGATGAACAAAGGCGGCATCACCATCCGCCTGGTGGAGTTCAGCCAGGCGCTGATGGGGCATCTGAGGGGCGGGCTGGCGCAGGTCAACATCCTGTCCTCGATCCTGTTTGCGGGGCTCAGCGGGTCCGCCGTCGCCGACACCTCGGCGCTGGGCTCGATGCTGATTCCGGCGATGGAGAAAGAGGGCTACACGCGCCGCTTCGCCGCCGCGATCACCGCCGCCTCGTCGGTCATCGGCCCGATCATCCCGCCCTCGGGCATCATGATCATCTACGCCTACGTGATGGGCGAATCGGTGGCCGCGCTGTTTCTGGCCGGCATCGTACCCGGCATCCTGGTGGGCGTTGGGCTGATGTTCATGGTCCGCGCGGTGGCCGACCGCTACGAACTCCCCCCGGCACATCGGGTCGTGATCACCGGGATCAAGCTGTCGCCGCTGGAATACGGGTTCTCCTTCGTGCTGGTGCGCTTCAACCTCGGCTGGCTTCTTGCGCAGTTCGCGCCGCTCGGCGCAGAACCCTCGGCCACCGCGAAATGGCTCGCCTTCGGCGGTGGGTTGGTCGTGGCTCATGCCATCGCCATGGGTTTGCGCCGCGTGGTCGGGCACGATTTCCGCATGGTCTGCAAGCGCGCGGTGGTGCCCCTGCAGACCCCGATCCTGATCCTCGGCGGCATTTTGGCGGGCATCTTCACCCCCACCGAGGCCGCCGCGGTCGCCGTGGCCTATGCGCTTCTAGTCGGCTTCGGCATCCTGCGGACGATGAAACTGGCCGACCTGCCCGACGTTCTATCGCGCGCGGCGATGACCTCGGCCGTGGTGCTGTTGCTCGTGGGCGCCGCGATGGCGTTCAAGACCGTGGTCTCGCTCAGCTACGCGCCGCAGATCCTGGCCGAGTTCATCCTGTCGCTGTCGGAAAACCCGCTGATCTTACTATTTTTGATCAACATGCTGCTGTTCATCGTCGGCATGTTCCTCGACGCCGGGCCGGCGATCATCATCCTGGGGCCGATCCTGGGCCCGATCTTCACCGACCTCGGCGTCCATCCGGTGCATTTCGCGATCATCATGTCGGTCAACCTCACCGTCGGCCTGGCGACACCGCCCATGGGACTGGTCTTGTTCGTGGCCTCGGCGGTCAGCGGAGAACGGGTGGAAACCATCGCCAAAGCGATCCTGCCGTTCCTGGCCATCGAGATCATCGTGATCTTCCTGATCACCTACGTCCCCGCGATTTCCATGACGATCCCGCGCTTGACGGGCTTCGTCCAATAGCTGCAGCATGAAAACACCTTAGGGAGGTACAACCAATATGCTGAAATACCTGACCACCGCGGCCGCGGCCGCTGCGATCCTCGCGGGCACCGCGTTCACCGCGCTCGCCGGCAGTCACGAGCCGATCAAGCTCCGTGCCACGGCGAACTCGAACGAAAACGACGAGGACTACGACGGCCTCATCGTCTTCAAGAACTATGTCGAGCAGGCCAGCAACGGCGCCATCGAGGTCGAGCTGTTCATCGGCACCCAGCTATGCTCGAACGGCTCGGAATGCCTCGCCGGCATCGCCGACGGCAACATCGACATCGTGATCCAGACCTCGGGCGGCACCGCCAACATCTTCCCCTTCGTCCAGGTTCTCGACCTGCCCTATCTGATGTCGGACGACCGGGTGGCCGAGGCGGTTCTGGCCAACGGCTCATCCTTCGTCTCGACGATGCAGGACATGGTGCAAGAGGCCTCGGGCGGCGCGGTGCGGCTGATGACCATCGGCAACACCGGCGGCTGGCGCAACTTCGCCAACACGCAAAAACGCGTGACGCAACCCTCGGACATGGACGGTCTGAAGATCCGCACCGTGGTCGCCGACCTGCCGCAGGAGCTGGTCAAGGCGCTCGGCGCCTCGCCGACCCCGATCCCGTGGCCGGAGCTCTTCACCAGCTTCCAGACCGGCGTCGTCGAGGGCTCCAAGAACGGCATCACCGACATCATGAACATGAAATTCCCCGATGCCGGGCTGCAGTACATCACGCTCGACGGCCACGCCTATATGGGCGCGCTGTGGTTCATGAACAACGAACGCTTCATGGGGATGGACGCGGCTCAGCAGCGCGTGGTGCTCGACGGCTTCTATGCGCTGCAGCAAGCCACCTTCGCGAGCCCCAAGCGCAAGTCGATCCAGGCCTACCAGGACTTCGTGGCCGCGGGCGGCGACATCTACGTGCCGACGCCGGAAGAGAAGGCGATGTTCAAGGACGCCGCCGCGCCGGTCTATGACTGGTTCAAGGCGAATGTGGACGGCGGCGAGCGGATCTTCGACGCTCTGACCGGTGCCGTGGCCGATGTCGAGGGCGCCATTGACGCCACCCGGATGGCCGACACCAAGTAACCGGCCCGTTCTGCGGGACGGCGGCCGCCCGGGCGATCGGGCGGCCGTTTTCTTTGCCCAGGGCGCGCGTTGCGACATTGCAGGACGGAATCCGGCAGACTTCGCCACGCGCCGCGGTATGCTCCCTGAGACCGCAGCAATGGAGCATGCAATGACAACCGACAGCTTCCGCCGCCAGGGCTATACCGTGTTCTCCGACGCCATTGCCGCGGCAGACCTGGCCATGCTGCGCGGGGTCTGCGACCGACTGCTGCAGGAGCCGCCCGAGGACGGCGGCAAGGGCCTGCACACGATCGGCCTGGGCGAGGCGCGCCGGTTCCTGCGCCACCGCCATGCCGATTTTCCCGACCTGGAGCGCTTCGTCCTCGGGCCCGCGATGGGCGCCGTCGTCCGCGACACTCTGGGCGGCGACGGGTTGCTGTTCAACGAGCAGTTCGTGGTCAAGGGCGCCGGCAAAGGTGCCAGCTTCGCCTGGCATCAGGATTCGGCCTATGTCGGCTTCGACCACGCGCCCTACGTGACCGTGTGGATCGCATTGGACGATACCACCGAGGCCAATGGCTGCGTCTACATCCTGCCCCGCGACATCGACGCCCATCCTGGCATCGACCCGCATGACTGGGACGACGAGGGCCGCGAGCTCAACGGCTATTCCGGTACCGATCCCGGCGTCGCGATGACCTGCCTTGCCGGCACCGTAGTCGCGTTTTCCAGCCGCACCCTGCACCGATCGGGCGCCAATGCGACCGACAGTCCCCGCCGCGCTTACATCGTCCAGTACTCGCTGGAGCCGATCCGCGACCCGAAGACCGGCGCGCTGAAGCGCTTCGCCAAACCCGTCGCGGCGGCGGAGCCGGCCTGAGGGGAAGGCCGGTGCAGAGCGGCCGAGCGGGAGTTGCCTGGAGGGGTCTTGGCCCCAACAGAGAAGAGCCGCGCCATCGCCAACCCGCGGGATGGCGAGCCGACGTTTGAACGGCAGCACTTCATGGTGGACGAATCCGTAGGACCTCACGCAGTGTGCGAGGCTCGACAAATCGCCACCCCTCCGGGGCGGGTTGGCGATGGCGCGGCGGCGCTGCGCGCCTTGAGTCCGCGCCCGGCTCAGCGCTCACAAGTCCCCGCTACGCTAGAACCTCCGCCAGCCCGGTCAAATCCTCCGCCACGACGTCCCACGCCGCGTCGGGCCGGAGGTCTGTCGCCTGGCCCGGGCCGTACTCTTCCGCCCGCAAAACAAAGGCCGTGCTCATCCCCACGTCCCGTGCCGCACGCAGATCGTCGTTGTGGGCGGCCACCATCATGCAGTCGGCGGGATCGAGCCCCAACGCCTCGGCGGCGCGCAGATAGACCCGGGGGTCGGGCTTGTAGGCCCGGGCGATCTCGGCGCCCAGGATCGCGTCCCAGACCAGCCCGCCGTGGCGCGACAGCCTCACCATCAGCGCGATATTGCCGTTCGACAGCGCCGCCACCACCCGCTGCCGCCGCAGCCCCGCGGCGCTGTCCGGCCAGGAGTCGAGCCGGTGCCACACGGTTGTCAGGTGCCAGATATCGGCCTCGTCCAGCCCGGCGATCCCGTACCGGTCGAGCAGCACCAGCAGGTTCTCGCGGTGCAGCACATCCAGCGCCACGTAGTCGCGCGCCCCGCTGCGCACCGCCTGCATCGCCGGCTGATAGAGCGCGCGCCAGTCGAGCGCGAATCCCTCCCAGTCGCGCGCAACACCGCGCGGGCCGAAAAACCCCTGCAGCTCTGTCAGCACCGACGACCGCCAGTCCACCACCGTGCCGAACACATCGAACAACAGCGCCTTCGGTCCCGCCATCGCCGCCCCCTCCCCGTCGGAAACAGTCTGTACTTCAGATTTCAGTTGAACTTTCCGTGATCACCGGAAGGGATAGAGCCAGACCCGGTAATCCTCTATGAGGTCATGTGCATGTTCGATCTGGTCCGCCGTCATCTTCTTTTTGACCTCCTCCTGGCTGATCGCCGCGTCCGGGTCGCCGCCGATGGTGCTGAGCACGTACCACATGTAGGCGCGAGTGAGATCGGGGGCCGGCAGCCCGGTGCCGACTTCATAGTACCAGCCGACGCCGGACTGCGCCCCGGCATGGCCCTTCATCGCCGCGCGCAGATACCATTCGAAGGCGCGCACCGGGTCCTGCTCGACGCCGAGCCCGAGGGCGTACATCACCCCGATAAGCTCCTCTGCCTCGGCGTTGCCCGACCGCGCCGCGGGCCACAAAGCTTCCCGCGCTTCCTCAAATCGCCCGGCCTCCATCAGATCGCGCGCCTCTTCCAGTTCGGCCCAAGCCGGCAGGGCAATGGCCAGAAACAACACCGACGCAATACCGACGTAAAACAGTCGTTTTACAGACATGGAATTCCCGCCCTCTTCTTCGCGTGTCTCGGTGCCCTGCCCGCTGCCGCGCTCGACCTGCCCGAGCCGCTGACGGATGCCGATTTCATCCGCTTCGACCCTGGCCAGGCGCAACTCGGCCAGCTTCTGTTCTACGACAAGATCCTGTCGGGAAACCAGAATATCTCGTGCGGCACCTGCCACCACCACGATTTGGGCTCGTCGGACGGGCTCAGCCTCGGCATCGGCGAAGGCGGTGTCGGTTTGGGCCCCGAGCGCACCGCCGGCACCGGCCCCGAGCGGATCCGCAAACGCATCCCGCGCAACGCGCCAAGCCTTTGGAATCTGGCGCATAAAGACGTCGACACCCTGTTCCACGACGGTCGGCTGTCGGTGTCTGATCTCTACGGCAACGGCTTCAACTCGCCGGCCGAGGAATGGCTGCCCCAGGGGCTAAAGAGCGTGCTCGCCGCCCAGGCGCTGTTTCCGATGACCTCGGACCACGAAATGGCCGGCCATCCGGGCGAGAACGAGATCGCCGGCGCGGTGAAGGAGCGCATCGATCTGGCCTGGCCGATCATCGCCAAACGGGTGCGCGGGGTGCCCGAATACGGGCGCCTCTTCGTCGATGCCTTCGATCATATCGAGGCGCCCGAGGAGGTGACGATCGTCGAGATCGGCAACGCCATCGCCGCCTTCATCGGCACCGAATTCCGCAATCACGACAGTGCCTTCGACGCCTATCTTCAAGGCGATGCCGCGGCGCTCAACGCGCAGCAGACCCGCGGGATGGAGCTGTTCTACAGCGTTGGCTGCTCGGGCTGCCATGCAGGCCCGCTGATGACCGACAATGGCTTTCACGCCATCGGCCTGCCGCAGTTCGGCCCCGGGCGGACCCGCAAATGGGACCCGGTGCCGCGCGACGTCGGCCGGATGGGCGAGACCGACCGGCTGGAGGACGCCTACAAGTTCCGCACCCCGTCCTTGCGTAACGTCGCGCTGACCGCGCCCTACGGCCACAATGGCGCCATGCCGACGCTGGAGGCGATGGTGCGCCACCACGCCGACCCCATGAAGAGCCAAGAGGATTGGCAGCCCGCGATGGCCAATCTGAGACCCGCGCCCTGGATCGCACAGACCGATTTCATCATCCGTGAGGATCGGATCGAAATGGCCCGGCAGCTGGCCGTCAACGAGCTCGACCTGCCACCGCTAACCGACCGCGACATTGCCGACATCGTCGCCTTCCTGCATTGCCTGACCGGCCGCAGCGCCGGGGACCGCCCGCTCGGCGTACCGGACACGGTGCCAAGCGGCTTGCCGGTCGACTGACCCGCGGCCCGGCGCCGCGTCAGGCCTGGAATACCCGCCCGGCGGCGCAAGCCGCTTCGAAGCGGCTTGAGGCAAGCGGCTTCCGAGCCGCTTGAGGAACGCGTTTCGAAACGCGTTGCAAGGCCCTTCGAAGGGCCTTGTGCGGTCCTGGCGCGCGGTTCCCGCAGGATCGGCCCGGAAAACCGCCTCGGCTGCGTCGATTTTGCGCTGTGCCGGAGGGCGTTGAGGGTTATTTGTCAGCCCCACGAAAGGCGGGGCGATGGTGCTGGCGGTCGACGATGTTTGGAAGAGCTATCCGGGCGAGTCCGGCCGCATCGACGTGCTGCGAGGGGTCGGCCTGGCCATGGCCGCCGGCGAGACCGTCGCACTGACCGGTGAATCGGGCAGCGGCAAGTCGACGCTTCTGCATCTGGTCGGCGGCTTGGACGCGCCGGACCGCGGCGTCATTATGGTCGGCGGCGAAGACATCGCCCGGCTCGGCGACAGTGGGCGTGCGGCGCTGCGGCGCGATCGGATCGGCGTCGTGTTTCAGCAGTTCAACCTGATCCCGTCGCTCGACACGGCCGCCAACATCGCGTTTCAGGCGCGTCTCGCCGGCCGCCACGATGCCGCCTGGTGCGCCGACCTTGCCGAGCGGCTGGGACTGGCCGGGCAGCTGCGCCAGTTCCCCGAGCAGCTCTCGGGCGGGCAACAGCAGCGGGTCGCGATCGGGCGGGCGCTGGCCGGACGTCCTGGGCTCGTCTTGGCCGACGAGCCGACCGGCAATCTCGACGAGGCCACCGGCGACGCGGTGCTCGACCTGATGCTCGAGCTTGTCGCCGACACCGGCGCCGCGCTGTTGATGGTGACTCATTCCGAGCGATTGGCCGCACGGCTGGGGCGGCGGCTGCATCTGCATGCCGGCGAGATCTCGTGATGTGGATCGCGGGGCTGTCGGCGCTGTTGTCCCACTGGCGGCGCAAACCGTTGCAACTGGCCACGCTGGTCCTGGGTCTCGCACTCGCCACCGCGCTCTGGTCCGGAGTCCAGGCGATAAATTCTGAGGCGCGGGCCAGCTACGCCGACGCCTCGGCAGCGCTTGGGGAAACGCGATACGCCCAACTCCTGCCGCGCGAGGGCGAGATCCCGTTGGCGCGTTACGTCGCGCTGCGGCGGGCGGGGGGGCAGGTCTCGCCCGTCGTCGAGGGACGGATGACACTTGCGGGCGAGAGTTGGCGGTTGATCGGCATCGATCCATTGACCGTGCCCGGTGATGTTGCGCCGTCCGGTGCAAATATCGCCGGCGACCTGGCGGGTTTTTTGACCGGCGGCGGCCGAGTCTACGCCCCACCCGAGGCCACCGGAGCCTTGGCGCAAGCGCTCGACATCCCGGTACTGCCCGCCGACGGCATCGCACCTGGCGTGCTCTTCACCGATATCGGCGTGGCGCAGCGGCTGCTTGGCCTCGACGGCGGGATCAGCCGGCTGATATTGCGCGACGATCAGCCGCTCGGCTTGCCCGAGGTCGCAACCCTCGCTCCGGACCTCGATCTTCGCCGTCCCGAGCAAGGCAGCGACGTCGCCCGGCTGACCGATAGCTTCCACCTCAACCTCACCGCATTCGGGCTGCTTAGCTTCGCCGTCGGGCTCTTCATCGTGCACGGCGCCATCGGACTCGCATTTGAGCAGCGGCGGCCAATGTTCCGCACTTTGCGTGCGCTCGGTCTGCCGATGCGGACGCTGGTGATTTTGGTCTGCCTCGAACTTCTGCTCTTCGCTCTCATCGCCGGCGCCATAGGAATGGTCCTTGGCTATGCCATCGCCGCCGCACTTCTGCCGGACGTCGCCGCTACCCTGCGCGGGCTCTATGGCGCCGAGGTCGACGGTAGCCTAAGCCTACGCCCCGCTTGGTGGCTCGCTGGAACAGCCATTGCAATCGGCGGCACTGCACTCGCCGCCGCCGGTGCGGTTTGGCGGGTTGGTCGCCTGCCGATACTGGCAGCCGCACAACCCCGCGCCTGGGCCCGCGCCTCGGAACGGCGGCTCTATGTGCTGGGTGGCGGCGCTGCGATCCTGGCGCTGGTATCGCTGACGGCAGGCCTATTTGGATCGGGCCTAGTCGCGGGCTTCGTTCTGCTTGGCGCGCTCCTGATCGCCGCTGCATTGGCGTTGCCGGTTCTGCTGCACGCCTTTCTGACCGTTGCCACACGCAAAGCGCGCGGACCCCTCGCCGAGTGGTTCTGGGCCGACACACGCCAGCAGCTTCCTGGCCTGTCGCTTGCCCTGATGGCTCTGCTCTTGGCGCTGTCGGCCAATATCGGCGTCGGCACCATGGTCGCCTCGTTCCGATTGACCTTCACCGGCTGGCTCGACCAGCGCCTCGCGTCCGAGCTCTACGTCACCGCCGAGACCGAGGCCCAGGCCCCCGCCCTGCGCGCCTTTCTGGAGCCCCGCGCCGATGCCGTCCTGCCGATCTGGAACATCGACGGGCGCGTCGCCGGGCTGCCGGCAGAGATCTACGGGGTCGCCGACCACCCGACGTATCGTGACTCCTGGCCCATGCTCGAGTCCCTGCCGGACGTCTGGGACCTGGTGGCGCAAGGCGAAGCCGTTCTGATCAACGAGCAACTGGCCCGCCGCGAGGGAATCGGCCCTGGCGACCCGCTGTCCCTGCCTGGCGCCTGGGAAGCGCAGATCGGCGGCGTCTACAGCGATTACGGCAACCCGGTTGGCCAGGTTCTTGTTGGTCTGCCGCATCTCGTGGCGCGCTTTCCCGACATCGAAAAACGCCGCTTCGGCGTGCGCATCGCGCCCGAGCGGACCGCCGATCTGGCGCGTGCCTTGCGCGACGAGTTCGGCCTGCCGGCACAGAACATGATCGACCAGGCCAGCCTCAAGGCGTTTTCGCTGCAGATCTTCGAGCGCACCTTCACCGTCACCGCCGCGCTCAACGTCCTGACCCTGTCGGTCGCAGGCTTTGCGATCCTCACTTCGCTTTTGACACTAGCCGCGGTGCGCCAGCCGCAACTCGCGCCGGTCTGGGCGCTTGGCCTCACCCGCCGGCGTCTCGCTGCTCTGGAACTGGCGCGCGCGCTGCTGCTTGCCGCTCTCACGATCCTTGCCGCGATTCCGGTGGGCCTGCTGTTGTCCTGGACCCTGCTTGCTGTGATCAATGTCGAGGCCTTTGGCTGGCGCCTGCCGATGTTCCTGTTTCCGCGCGACTGGTTGGTCCTCGGCCTTCTGTCGCTGATGGCAGCTGCCCTTGCCGCGCTGTGGCCCGCCCGCAAACTCGCCCGCACTCCGCCCGCCGAGCTTCTGAAGATTTTCGTCAATGAGCGTTAGATATTTTGCTGCCCTGCTGCTCGCGGTCTTCGGCGCGACAGCGCATGCCCAAGGTTTCGCCGGAATGGGAACCAGCGCCGATGGCTACGCCTTGCCCCAGCCCGGGACCGAGTTCGCCTTTCCGGCGGATCATGGGGCACATGAGGACTTTCGCATCGAGTGGTGGTATCTCACAGCCAACCTGCGCGATCAGGGTGGCACCGATTACGGACTGCAATGGACATTGTTCCGCTCGGCTCTCTCGCCAGAGTCAAACGAGGACTGGCAAAGCAACCAGTTTTGGATGGGCCACGCCGCGATCACCACGCCCGACGCCCACTTTTCCACCGAACGCTTTGCCCGCGGCGGTATTGGCCAGGCCGGCGTCACGGCCGAGCCCTTCACCGCTTGGATCGATGACTGGCAGATGACTGGCATCGAAACGGGGCGGCTGACGACCACCGGTCCCAATTTCGCCTATGACATGGAGATCTCCGCGCAGGGCCCCTTCGTCCCACAAGGCGAGAGTGGCTATTCGGTCAAATCCGAAGCCGGCCAGGCGAGCCATTACTATTCACAGCCGTTCTACCGCATCGCCGGCACCCTGACGCTGCCGGACGGCCCCGTCGAGGTCGAAGGCCAGGCCTGGCTCGACCGTGAATGGTCCTCGCAACCGCTGAGTGAGGATCAGACCGGCTGGGACTGGGTCTCGCTACACCTCGACACGGGCGAAAAACTCATGGGCTACCGACTGCGCTCCAGCATCGACCCGCCCTACACGGTCGCCACCTGGATCACCCCCGACGGCACACCGGAGCCCTACCCCGCCGGCGCCCTCACCATGACTCCAACGGCCACCAGCGACGTCGACGGTCGCGCCGTCCCCACCACCTGGCGCCTGCAGCTGTCCGGCAAAAACCTCGACATCTCCGCCGCCGCTTTGAACCCGCAGGCCTGGATGGACACCGCCGTCAGCTACTGGGAGGGGCCGGTGAAGGTCACCGGCAGCCACCCCGGCATTGGGTATCTGGAAATGACTGGCTATGACTGACTGGTCGAAATCGCTCACCGGGCTCCACGAGAGGCTCTGGCAGGATCTGGCCGACGCCCTCGCGCCGCCCGCCCGCCGGGTTGTCTTGTCGAGCATCAGCCTGACCAGCGGGCCCGAGGCTCGTATGGTCGTTCTGCGTGCCGCCGACCGCGGCCGGGCCGAGGTCGCGGTCCATACCGACATCCTCTCGACCAAGGTCGCCGAACTCCGGGCCGACCCGCACGCCACGATCCACAGCTGGAACGAGACCTTGCAACTGCAACTCCGCCTGCGCGGCACGATGCGGATCGAGACGGGCGCCGCCGTCGCGCATCTCTGGCCCAGGATCCCCGACGGCTCGCGGTCGTCCTACGGCGTCACCCCAGCCCCCGGAACTCCGATCCCGGCCTCCGACGCCTATGACCGTACCCCGGATCAGGCCAAATTCGCCGTCCTGACCCTGGAAATCGCCGAAATCGACGCCGTCCACCTCAGCGGCGACTACCACCGACGCGCACTCTACCGCCGCCAGGACCGCTGGCACGGTGCATGGTTGGCGCCGTAGCCCAAGGCGGACCGCCATGCCAATGGCCATCGACCTGCGGTGGGGTCGACTCTAACCCGGCGCCGCGAAGCCGCTAAAGGCATTCCAGGCGGAATCAGATTGACCCAAGTCAATGCAGATACCCGCGTATCGGCGCAGATTTGGCAAATTCCATTTCTTTGACATCAGTTGAGGCAAATTGTGCTGGATACGGAACGAGCATCGCAACACGACGTTCCATCTCGAGCGCTGCCGGCCTTCTTCGTTGTGACCTTTGCCATTACCTGGGGACTTATTGGCGTCTATATCCTTTTTCCCGACTGGGCCGCGGCGCGCTTTGGAGAGATCAGCGGCAGCCATCCGTTCTTTTTCCTCGCCACATGGGCACCGGCCATTGCAGCATTTGCCCTGGTGCTTCTCCACGGCGGGGTTTCCGGCCTTCTGGCGTTTCTGTCGCGGTTGATGTCCTGGCGGCTTGCTCCAGCATGGATCGCCTTCATCCTGGTCGGGTTGCCGGTCGTTTTCATGTTGGGATCGCTGGTCAAAGGCGGCCCATTGTTCGCACCCTTGCCTCCGGACGGTATCGGGCCGGCCTTTGCGCTTTTGTTCATGATGCTGTGCCTTGGTCCCATCGAAGAATTTGGCTGGCGGGGCGTCGCACAGCCGCTGTTGCAGCGGCACCTGGCACCGATCTGGGCTGGCGGCATCATCGGGGCGATCTGGGGAGTTTGGCATCTGCCGGCATTCTACCTCGCCGGTGTCGTATTCGCGGAATGGAGCTTTCTGCCTTTCTTCATCGGCAACGTCACTCTCGCGGTGCTGGTGACCCCTATCTTCAACTCTTCACGCGGCAGCGTGCTGTGGCCAGTGCTCTTTCATTGGCAGCTAATCAATCCGTTCTGGCCGGATGCGCAACCCTACGACACCTGGATCCTCGTCGGGGTCGCGGCGGTCGTGGTTTGGCTCAATCGAGGCGCGATGTTCTCGCGTCAGGGTGCGGCAACGCAGGTTGTCCCCAAGTCCATGGGTCGCGAGGACTAGCGCCGCAGACGGGTGTCCTGGAGATCTCCCGGCGCGGCTGGTCAAACCACCCGAGGCCGCATCCGATCGATTTAGGCTTAGGACGGATGCCCGGCGGGCCAAACGGCATGGTCGTTCGGTGGAGCACATTCTCTCGTGGGTCACCGAGGCGAAACACAAACGGTCTTGTTGTCGACATCCGGTGACGCGAAAGCACTATCCTATTCAATATCAACCATTTATTCCACAACCGCGGCCAAGACACCCACCCGCGACACCTCAAACCCTCGCCTTCCCGCCCCGAACCGGCTAGCTCTGCACCCATGGCGAGCCGCGTTCCATGACCCCCCTTCCGCTGGTGCGCGAGGTCGTGCTGATCGGCGGCGGGCATACCCATGCGCTGGTGCTGCGCCGTTGGGGCATGGCGCCCCTGCCGGGGGTGCGCCTGACGTTGATCAACCCCGGCCCGACCGCGCCCTATACCGGTATGCTGCCGGGCTTCGTCGCCGGGCATTACGGCCGCGACGACCTCGAGATCGACCTGGTCAAGCTGGCCCGGTTCGCCGGCGCGCGGCTGGTCTTCGGCGCCGCCGAGGGGCTCGACCGGGCAGCGCAGAGGGTCCAAGTCGCCGGCCGCCTGCCGATCGCCTACGACATCGCCTCGATAAATGTGGGCATCACATCAGACCTGCCCGATCTGCCTGGGTTTTCCGACCACGCCGTGGCCGCCAAGCCGCTCGGAGCCTTCGCCGCGGCGTGGCAGCGGTTTCGCGCGGAGGTGGCCCGGGGCGTCCCGCCGCAGATCGCGGTGCTCGGCGCCGGGGTCGGCGGGGTCGAGCTGGCGATGGCGATGGTCCATGCCCTGCGTCGGGACGGCCATACGCCGGAAATCAGCGTGCTCGACAAAGCCGCGGCGCTGCCGGGCCTGGGTCCGCGCGCCCGCGCCGCGCTGCAAAGCCACCTGAAGCGGCTCGGCGTCGCGTTGCGCGAACACAACGCCCCGGTGGCGGTTATGCAGGAAGCCGTGGGCTTGGAGGACGGCAGCGAGGTGCCCGCCCGCTTCACGGTCGGCGCCGCCGGCGCGCGGCCGCAGCGCTGGCTTGTCGGGACTGGGCTGGAGCTCAGCGGCGGCTTCGTTTCGGTCGACCCGATGCTGCGCGCTGTAAACGACCCGGCGGTCTATGCGGTCGGCGATTGCGCGCATCTCGGACACGCGCCTCGCGCCAAGGCCGGCGTTTTCGCCGTCCGGCAGGCGCCGGTGCTCTATCACAACCTGCGGGCCGATCTGACCGGTCGCGCCCGCCGCCGCTACCGGCCGCAGCGCGGTTACCTGAAGCTTATTTCGCTCGGCGGCAAATCCGCCCTGGCCGACAAGTTCGGACTGGCCTTGCAGGGTCCGTGGCTCTGGCGCTGGAAGGACCGGATCGACAGGCGCTTCATGGACCGGTTCCAACGATTTCCGCCTATGCCCGCGCCGGCCCTGCCGAAGGACCGGGTACAGGGCCTGGGCGAGGCGATCGGCGACGCCCCTCTCTGCGGCGGATGCGGGGCGAAGGTCGGCGGCGGGGTGCTGAAGTCCGTGCTGGCCGACCTGCCATCGGCCGGGCGGGACGACTTCGAGACCCGTCCCGGCGACGACGCCGCGGTGCTGCGTATCGGCGGCGTCCGGCAAGTCGTCACCACCGACCACCTGCGCGCCTTCACCGAGGACCCCTACGTCGTGGCCAAGATCGCCGCGGTTCATGCCATGGGCGATATCTGGGCGATGGGCGGCCGGCCGCAGGCAGCGCTGGCCAGCATCGTCCTGCCGCGCATGGTGCCGTCGATGCAGAAGGCCTGGCTGGCCGAGATCATGGCCGGGGCGGCCGAGGTTTTCGCCGCGGCGGGGGCGGAGGTCGCGGGCGGCCACACCTCGCTCGGTGCCGAACTGACCGTGGGGTTTTCGGTGACCGGGATTTGCGAGGCCGCGCCGATCACGCTGGCGGGCGCGCGGCCCGGCGACGGATTGGTGCTGACCAAGCCGATCGGATCGGGCACGGTGCTGGCCGGCGAGATGGTCAAGGCCGCCCGGGGCGGCTGGGTCGCCGCCACGCTCGAGCGGATGGCCCAGCCCCAGGGCGCCGCGGCGGCGCTGCTGGGGGGCGCGCACGCGATGACCGATGTGACCGGGTTCGGCCTCGCGGGGCATCTGCTGGCGATCTGCGATGCCTCCGGCGCGGCGGCAGAGCTGGACGTCACGGCGGTTCCGATAATGGACGGCGCGGTAGAGCTGGCCCGCCTTGGCATCCGCTCGACCCTCTATCCCGAAAACCGCGCGCTTGCTGCGCGGGTGAGCGCGCCGGAGCGCCCCGAGACCGACCTGCTCTTCGACCCACAGACCGCCGGCGGTCTTCTGGCCGCGCTGCCGGCCGAGGACGTGCCCGGGGTGCTGGCCGACCTGCAGGCCGCCGGGTATCTGGCGGCTACGATCGGGCGGATCGTCGGCGGCGCCCCGCGGGTCATCGTAGTTTGACGCCTGGGGTGACCGTGGCCCGAGTTCGCGGAGGCACTGATGACAGTCTGTCCGATGCTTCTGCGCATTGCCTGGCGGGGTTCGCTGAAGTTGGATCCACGGAGACGACGGTGCCCGGGCGGTCACGTTTTTCCTGGAATGCACGCTGGCCTCTTGGGGATGAGCCGGGCCCACCGACAACCCGCGGGGTGGCGATCCGACGTCTGATCGGGTGTGCTTTATGGTTGTCGAATCCGTAGAACCTCAAGCGGTGCGTTGGTGTTGACTAATCGCCACCCCTCCGGGGCGGGTTGGCGATGGGCACGGCGGGGCTACGCCCCTTGAGTCCGTGCCCGGCGCTGCGTTCCACCGTCCAGACCAGGCCAGAACCAGCGGCGATCCGATCACGCCCTAAACCCCGCCCCAGATCGCCTCGGCCGTCCGCACCACGAGCTCCAGCTTGCGCCGCTGGTCGCCTTGCGAAATCGCGTTGCCCTCTTCGGTCGAGGCGAAGCCACATTGCGGGGCGATGCCGAGCTGGTCGAGATCGGCGTAGCGCGACGCCTCGTCGAACCGCCGCCGCAGATCGTCGAGGTCCTCCAGCGCGCCGGTCTTGGTGGTGACGAACCCGGCCATCACCCGCTGTTTGCCCTTCGGCAGCAGCCGCAACGGCTCCAGCCCGCCGGCCCGCTCGGTGTCGTATTCCATGAAAAAGATGTCCACGCCGGTGGAAAATACCGCCTCGGCGGCAAGGTCGTAGGCGCCCTCGGCCGCATGGGTCGAGCGGAAGTTGCCGCGGCACATGTGCATAGCGATGATCATATCGGCCGGCCGGTCCGCGATCGCCGCGCGCATCATCCAAGCGTAGCGGTCGATCAGCCAGTCGGGGTCCTGGCCGAGCGCGGCCTTGTCGGCGCGGTGCTTGGGGTCGCAGAGATAAGCGAAGAAGATGTCGTCGAGCTGCAGATAGCGGCAGCCCGCGGCGTAGAACGCGGCGACGGCGGCGCGGTAGACCGCCACGATATCGGCGAACAGCACCTCGGGGTCGGCGTAGTCGGCGGGCGCGATATCCTCGGGCGCGGTGCGGAAGTGGCAGCAGGACGGCCCAGGAATCGAGATCTTCGGCACGACGGTCGTGTGGTCGCGCACGAAGCGGAAGTGGTCGAGCATCGGGTGGTCGGCGGGAAATCCCAGGCGGCCGGTGATGGTGGGAAAGATCGGCCGCAGATTCATCCCGGCGAACTGCACGCCCTCGTCGCGCTCGACCAGCTCGAACCCGTCGAGCATGCCCAGGAAGTCGTAGTGCCAGAACGAGCGTCGCGCCTCGCCGTCGGTCACCGCCTTCAGCCCAACCTCCTCCTGCATCCGGATCAGCTCGGGGATCACGCCGTCCTCGGCGTCGCGCAACTCGCCGGCGGTGATCGTGTTTTCCTCGAAATGCGCCTTGCGCGCGACGGCAACGGCGGGCGGGCGCAAGAGGCTGCCGACATGATCGGCGCGGAAGGGCGGCGTCTGGCTTGGCATCGCGGAGCTCCCCTGGTCTGCGCCCCCGAGTTCACCGCAAGTCGGACGCTTTGTGAAGCCATGCCGTGCCGGCGACGGGGTGCGGGGGATCCGGCGCGGTGGTGCCGGCCCAGGACGGAGGGCGGTCGCTGGCGGGGGCAAGGCCCTTCGAAGGGCCTTGGACAACGCGCTTCGACGCGCGTTTCACAAGCCGCTTCGAAGCGGCTTGCTGCGCCGATCCCAGCCGCCCTCGCCAGGGTCTGGCCGGCCCCGCGGGTCAGCCTGCGTCGGTCTTGCCGCGGCGGTCGCTGCGGAGGTTGGCGTAGAGCACGTGGTTGCGCCAGCGGCCGTTGATCTGCAGATAGCTTTGCGCCACGCCCTCGTATTTGAACCCGGCCTTTTCCAGCACCCCGCGCGAGGCGGCGTTTTCGGGCAGGCAGGCGGCCTCAACCCGGCTGAGATCGAGCGCGGAGAAGCCGTAATGCACCACCGCCTGGATCGCCTCGCGCATATAGCCCTGGCGGGCATGGGCCTCGCCGATCCAGTAGCCGAGCGTGCCCGCCTGGGCCGGTCCGCGGCGGATGTTGTCGAGCGTGATCGCGCCCAGCAGCGTCTCGTCGGACCGCCGCAGCAGGAACAGCGGCACCGCGGTGCCGCCGGCGATCGAGCGCTGCGCCCAGTAGACCCGGTTGGTGAAGGCCTTGCGGGTCAGGTGGTCGGCCGACCAGGTCGGCTCCCACGGGGTCAGGAACGCGATGCTGGCCTTCCTGAGCGCCACCCAGGACCGGAAATCGGAATGCTGCGGCGGGCGCAGCGACATGCGGTCGGTCTCGATCCGGACTTTCCGCCGCCTGGTCAGCATCAGGCGGCCAGCCGCTCCTGCAAGTCGGCGAGCCGCGGCGCCCCGGTCACCGGGCCGTACATGGTCAGCGCCGCGGCCCCGCGCGCCGCCACCGCGCCGGCGAAGGCGCGCACGTCGGCCACGCTCACCGCGTCGATCTTGGCGACCACCTCGTCGAGGCTCGGCACCCGGTCCCAGATCGACAACAGCCGCGCCAGCCGCTCGGCCCGGGCCGAGGGGCTTTCCAGCCCCATCAGCATGCCCGCCTTCATCTGCGCCCGGGCGCGGGCGATTTCGGCCTCGGTCATGTCGTCGGCGGCGCGGCGCAGCTCGTCCATGGTGATCCCGGTCAGCGCGCCGATCTGGTCGGCGGCGGTGCCGGCATAGATCGTGGTCAGCCCGGTATCGGCATAGGCCCCGGTCTGGGCGTAGATCGTGTAGCACAGCCCGCGGCGTTCGCGGATCTCCTGAAACAGACGCGAGGACATGCCGCCGCCCAGGGCCGTCGAGTAGATCTGCGCGGTATAGACCGCGTCGTCGCGGTAGCCCGGCGTCTCGAAGGCCAGCGCGAAATGCACCTGCTCCAGCGGCTTGACCTCCAGCCGCTCGCCGCCGGCGAATTGCGCCGGCTCGTAGTGGTCCGCCGGGCCGGCGCTAAGACCGCCGAAGAGCCGTTCTGCCTCGGCCACGATGCGGTCGTGACCGACCCCGCCCGCGGCCGACAGGATCATCTTCTCGGGCCCGTAATGCTCGGTGACGAAATCCGACAGATCGGCGCGCGAGAACCGGCTGACCCGGTCCGCCTCGCCCAGGATGGTGCGACCGATGGGCTGTGCGGGATAGGCCACCGCTTGCAGCCAGTCGAAGATTACGTCGTCGGGCGTGTCGTGGACCTGTCCGATCTCTTGCAGGATCACGCCGCGCTCGACCTCGATCTCGCCCGGGTCGAAGACCGGGTTCAGCACGATGTCGGCGATCACGTCCAAGGCCAGCGGCACGTCGCCTTCCAGCACGCGGGCGTAGTACGCGGTCATCTCGCGGCTGGTATAGGCGTTGATGTAGCCGCCCACGTCCTCGATCTCTTCGGCGATCTGCAGCGCCGTGCGCCGCTTGGTACCCTTGAACGCCATGTGTTCGAGGAAATGCGCTATGCCGTTCTGCTCGACCCGTTCATGGCGCCCGCCGGCCATCACCCAGACCCCGATCGAGGCTGATTTCAGGCCCGGCATGTGCTCGGTGACGATGCGGAACCCGTTCGGCAGGGTGTGCAGCTTGACGGTCAATGCTCGATACGCTCCCGGATCAGGTCTTGGATCGCGCCGAGGTCGTTGGCGACCTCGGTAACCCGTTCCGGACGCTCATAAAGATTGCCCAGGCGATTGGGAAGGGGGGGACGCAGGCCGGTTGCGTCCTCGACCGCATCGGGGAACTTGGCCGGATGCGCGGTGGCCAGCGTCACCATCGGGTTGGACCCCAAATGCTCGTCGGCCACCTTCACGCCGACGGCGCTGTGCGGGCAGAGGATTTCGCCGGTGCTGCGGTGGGCGGCGGCGATGGTGGCCGAAGTTTCGGCCTCGCTGGCGCTGCCCGAGGCGTAGGTCTCGCGCAGCGCCTCGAGCGCGCCTTGGGACACGGTGAAGCCGCCCTCCGTCGACAGCGCCTGCATCTCGTGGGCGACGGCGGCGCTGTCCTCGCCATAGGCATAGTAGAGCGCGCGTTCGAAGTTCGACGACACCTGGATGTCCATCGACGGGCTGATCGACGGCGTAACGCCGTGCTTGACGTGTGCGCCGGTCTGAAGGGTGCGGTGCAGGATGTCGTTTTGGTTGGTGGCGATGACCAGGCGGCCGACTGGCAGCCCCATGCGCCGCGCGACGTAACCAGCGAAGATGTCGCCGAAATTGCCAGTGGGCACGGTGAAATCGACGGTGCGGTGCGGTGCGCCGAGCGCGGTGGCGGCCGAGAAGTAGTAGACCACTTGCGCCAGGACCCGCGCGAAGTTGATCGAGTTCACGCCCGCCAGCCGCACGCCATCACGAAAGCCGAAGTCGTTGAACATGTCCTTCAAGAGCGCCTGGCAGTCGTCGAAATGGCCGTCGACCGACAGTGCGTGCACGTTAGCCGCGGTGGGCGTGGTCATCTGCCGGCGTTGGACTTCGCTGACTCGGCCCCGTGGCAGCAGCACGAAGAGCGCGACGTTGTCGAGCCCGGCGAAGGCCTCAACCGCCGCGGCGCCGGTGTCGCCGGAAGTCGCCGTGACGATGGTGATCGTCTCGCCGCGCCGCGCCAGGCTGGCCTGAAACAGCTGGCCGATCAGCTGCATGGCGAAGTCCTTGAAGGCCAGCGTCGGCCCGTGGAACAGCTCGCACAAAAAGTGGTTGGCGCCGATCTGCACCAGCGGCGCGCGGGCGGCGTGGGTGAATGTGGCGTAGGCCTTGGCGATGATCTCGGTAAAGTCGGCGTCGGTGAAGGCGTCGCCGATGAACGGGCGCATGACGCGGAAGGCGATGTCTTCGTACGGCCGGCCGGCCAGCGCCGCGATGTCGTCAAGGGTCATCTGCGGGATCGTCTCGGGCAGGTAGAGCCCGCCGTCCCGCGCCAGGCCAGTCAGCATCGCCTCTTCGAAGCTCAAGACAGGGGCCTGCCCCCTTGTGGAGATATAGCGCATTCAGCCTGTCCCTCAGACGGTCCGCTGCCTGATACGCCAGAGCAGAAAGCCTGTCATCCCCGCCCAGACAATAGCCAGAGAAAACCAGGTGATGGCGTATTCCAGATGGTCGTTTGGGATGCCTTCGGTGCCGACGGGCAACGGGTCGGCTGCGAAAGGGTTCGGCGCGATGGTGCGGGCGACGATCAGCACGGGCTCGGTGCCCAGGGCCGCGGCCATGGCCGGCACATCGCGAGCGAACCAAAGGCCTTTGGCCAAATCCGGTTCCGGAGTCCAACGGTCGACCTCGTCAGGCCAGTGCAAGTTGCCCGTGACGGAGACCTCGGCCTCGGTGCCGAAATCGGAATGGGTTTCAAGGTCGAGAAAGCCGCGGTCGAGCAGAACACGCCGCCCGCCCGTCTCGAAAACATCGATCATCCGGTACCCGGCACCGCGCCGCTTGACGCTGACGAGAACCCGTAAACCGGCAGAGACGGCGCCGGTGGCCGCGACCGGCAGGTATTTGTCCCGATCCGGCTCCGGCGCGGTTGGCAAAGTCACAGGATCAGCGGCGATCCGCGCCTCGATGTCCGACAGCACGCCCTCTTTCCAGGCGAGCCGCTGCACCTGCCAGACACCGAGCGAGATCAGGACCGCGCAGCCGGCGAGGCCGAAGAGCAGGGGGAGGAGAAGGCGGGTCATTTCAGGTGTTCTCGAATGGAAAAGCGCGCCCGCAGGCGCGCTTCGCTTTTACGCTCCGGCCAACCTCCTGGCGCCGGTGGCGTTGATGTCAGCTGCCCCAGATGTAGATCGCTCCGAACAGGAACAGCCAGACCACATCCACGAAGTGCCAGTACCATGCCGCCGCTTCGAAGCCGATGTGTTTCTCCGGCGAGAAGTGGCCGGCCATCGCACGAAACAGGCAGACTGCCAGAAAGATCGTGCCGATGATCACGTGCAGCCCATGGAAACCGGTCGCCATGAAGAAGTTCGCGCCATAGATGTTGCCCGAGAAGCCGAAGGCCGCGTGGCTGTACTCGTAGGCCTGGAAGATCGTGAAGAGCACGCCCAGGATCACAGCCAAGATCAGGCCGTTCACCAGGTCGCGGCGGTTGTTTTCGTGCGCGATGGCATGGTGTGCCCAAGTCGCCGCTGCACCGGAACACAGCAGGATCAGCGTGTTGATCAGCGGCAGGTGCCAGGGATCGAAGGTCTCAATCGACGGCGGCGGCCACTGGCCCTCGCTAAACGTGTCCATCGGGTACATGGCGTGCTTGAAGAACGACCAGAACCAGGCCGAGAAGAACATCACCTCGGACATGATGAACATCATGAAGCCATAACGCAGGCCAATCCGCACCACCGGCGTATGGTCGCCCTGGTGGCTTTCCGCGATCACGTCCGACCACCAGGCGAACATGACATAGAGCACCACCGCCAGCCCGATCAGCGCCAGCCACGGGCCGTTTCCATGGAACCACAACACGCAGCCGAACAGCATGACGAAGGCTCCGACGGCCCCCGCGAAAGGCCAAATCGAGGGATGCAGAATGTGGTAGTCGTGGTTCTTTTCGTGCGCCATGTGACGGGTTCCCTGGTCTTGCGCCTTAGTTGTAGCTGGTCTCGACGCCGGTCGCGAGTGCGGCTTGCGTCTCGTCCGGCAAGTCGATTTCGTAGAAGGTGTAGCTCAGCGTGATCGTGTGCACGTATTGCGCGTCGCGGTCGGTGGCGATGTCGGGATCGACGTAGAAGGTCACCGGCATCTGCACCGACTCGCCGGGCTGCAGCACCTGCTCTTCGAAGCAAAAACAGTCGATCTTGGTGAAGAAGCCGCCGGCCTCGAACGGAGCGACGTTGTAGCTGGCCGACCCGGCGACGGGCTTATCCGTGGGGTTCGAGGCCTCGTAAAACGCCAGGCCGGTCTCGCCGATCTTGATCTCCATTTCGCGGACCATCGGCGTGAAACGCCAGGGCATGTCGCGTTCCAGCGAGGCATCGAATCGGATCTTGATCGTCTGATCCAGCACCACGTCGCTGCCCGCGTCGGCGACAGCAGCGGTGCCGCCGAAGCCCGTGACGCGGCAGAACCAGTCGTAGAACGGCACCGAGGCCCAGGCGAGCGAGCCCATCAGCAAAACCACGCCCACGGCCTGGGCGGCGGTCTTCTTCGGGCCTTGCAGCTTCATTGCTCCCGCTCCGTCAATTCGGGCCGGACCACATGGTCGAAGCCTTGGATCGGGCCAACGGCGTTGATCTTGACCACGCTCAAGCCGAACATCAGCGCCACGAACCCGGCCAGCACAAGCCCGACCCCGAGGTTGCGCGAAAACCGGCGCTTGTGCATGTCGTGCTCGGTCTTGATCGCCATCACCAAACCCCCAGCCCGAGGCTGCGCAAGGTGGCGTCAGCCAAAAGCGCGCCGAAATGCAGAAACAGGTAATAGAGCGAGAATCGGAAGACCCGCTTTTCAACGCGGTAATTGTCGGCCTCGGCCACAGTTTCGTCGCGCCGCCAGATGTCGCAAGCGCCCTTCAGGAACAGCGCGTTCATGACAAAGGCCACTGCCAGGTAGATCGGCCCGCCGATCGACGTGAACGCAAGGCCGAGCGCCACCGGCAGCAGTAGGGCGGTGTAGACCAGCACATGGTTGCGAGTCACGCGGCGGCCATGGGTGACGGTCAGCATCGGCACGCCCGCGGTGTCATAGTCGGCGCGCATGAACAGCGCCAAAGCCCAGAAATGCGGCGGTGTCCACATGAAGATCAGCGCGAACATCAGGACCGATTCGACCGACACGCCACCGGTGGCCACGGCCCAGCCGATCATTGGCGGAAACGCCCCGGCGGCGCCGCCGATCACGATGTTCTGCGGCGTCCAACGCTTCAGCCACATGGTGTAGATGACGGCGTAGAAGAAGATGGTGAAGGCCAGCAGCGCCGCGGCGAAGAGATTGGCAGCCAGCGCCAGCATCACAACCGCAATGCCAGAAAGGCCGACGCCGATCGCGAGCGCCTCTTCAGGCGCAACCCGGCCCGACGGCACCGGCCGCTTGGCCGTACGTCTCATAACCGCGTCGATGTCGGCGTCCCACCACATGTTCAGCGCGCCTGAGGCACCCGCCCCCACCGCGATGAACAGGATCGACGACAGGATCACCACCGGGTGCAACGACACCGGCGCCACCAACAGCCCCACCAGCGCAGTGAAGATCACCAGCGACATCACCCGCGGCTTTAAGAGCGCGAAGTAGTCGCCGAACCCGGCTTCGTGTTCAAACTCGGTGACGTCGACGTCGGTCATGGAGCGTCCTGATTGGCGACGGGCCGCATTCGGCGGCCCGATGGCTTAGTTGGCGGCGGCGACCTGCGTCTCGGTGGGCTGCTTGTCGACGGCGAATTCCTGGGCCGGGCCGGCCAGCCAGGCGTCGTACTCGGCTTGCGTCACCGCTTTGACGGTGATCGGCATATAGGCGTGGTCCTTGCCACAAAGCTCGGAACACTGGCCAAAATAGACGCCCTCGTTGCCCTCGTCGACGTTGAACCACAGCTCGGCCAGCCGCCCTGGCACGCCGTCCTGCTTCACGCCGAAGGACGGGATCGTCCAGGCATGGATCACGTCCGCCGCGGTGACCTGAACCACAACTGTCTTTCCGGTCGGGATCACCACCGCGGTATCAGTGGCCAGCAGGTATTCGTCGTCGGCGTAGCCGTAGTCAGCCAGCGCCTCTTTATCGAGCATGAAGCTCTCGAAAGCGAGGCCCTCGTCAGGGTATTCGTAGCCCCAATACCACTGGTATCCCGTCGCCTTGATCGTCACATCGGCCTTGGGGATCTGCTGCTGGTCGAACAGCACTGGCAGCGACAGCGCGCCGACGAAGATCAGGATCAACACCGGAACCAGCGTCCAAGTGATCTCGAGCGGCGAATTGTGAGTGAAGGCAGCCGGGGTTGGATTTGCACGTCGATTGTAGCGCAGAATGATGATCACCAAAAGCGCCAGAACGAATACGACGATCGCGGTGATGATGAACAGGATCACCCCGTCGAGCCACTGCAGATCGCGCGCCAGCTTCGTGGCGGCGGGTTGAAAGCCCAGCCCCGCGGGCTCTGGCTTGCCGACGACCGCCAGCCCTTCCAAACCGTCCTGCGCCATGGCCGCCCCGGCGGCGAGCGTTGCCAGCATTGCGGCCCAGAGGCCCGAGATCGTCGAGAAAAATCGCATGTCCACTTCCTGTTCGGCTTCGCGGTACGATCCGCAGCGGTCGGGGCGCACCAATCACGGGTACGGAATCCCGTTGTGTCTTTGCGTTTTGAAACCATATTAGGTGCACGCTCACAAGCGCCTGGCTTGCGGCATTCAGCCGCTAATCTGATCTGGATCAAATCCCGGCAAAGGACGCCCCCCGCCATGACCGACGCCCCGTTCCGCCCGTTCGATACCGCCCTCGACCAAGACGCCGCGCTTTCGCATCTGCGCGACGCGACCGCCGGGGCCGACGACGGAGAGCTGTTTTTGGAACGGCGCCGGTCCGAGATGATCTCGTTCGACGATGGCCGGGTTAAGACGGCCAGCTATGACGCGGCCGAGGGTTTCGGCCTGCGCGCGGTGAAGGGCGAGACGGCGGGTTATGCACATTCGTCGGAGATCTCCGAGGCGGCGTTGAAGCGCGCGGTCGAAACCGCCCGTTTGGCGGTGGGCGATGGGGGCGGCACGCTCGCTGAGGCGCCCAGGTCCACCAACGTCAAGCTTTATGGCGATCGCAACCCGATGGAAGACGCCGCGTTTCCGGTGAAGATCGAGACCTTGCGCGAGATCGACGCCTTCGCCCGCGGGCTGGACAAGCGCGTGGTGCAGGTCTCGGCGACGCTCGCCGCCTCGATCCAAGAGGTCGAGATCCTGCGCCCCGAGGGCATCCTGGTCCGCGACACCCGCCCGATGACCCGGCTCAACGTCTCGGTCATCGTCGAGGAAAACGGCCGCCGCGAATCCGGCGGCCATGGCGGCGGCGGACGCATCGGGCTTGACGGGCTGATCGACCGCGAACACTGGCAGGCGACGGCCCGCGAGGCGCTGCGCATCGCCTTGGTCAATCTCGAAGCCGTGCCTGCGCCGGCCGGCGTGATGGACGTCGCGCTCGGCGCCGGCTGGCCCGGCGTTCTGCTGCACGAGGCGGTGGGCCACGGGCTCGAGGGCGACTTCAACCGCAAAAAGACCAGCGCGTTTGCCGGACTGATGGGTCAGCCAGTGGCGGCCAAGGGCGTCACGGTGCTCGACGACGGCACCATCCCCGACCGCCGCGGATCGATCACCGTCGATGACGAGGGTACGCCGTCGGGCAAGAACGTGCTGATCGAGGACGGCATCCTGGTTGGCTACATGCAGGACCGCCAGAACGCCCGGCTGATGGGCGTCGCTCCGACCGGCAACGGGCGGCGGCAAAGCTACGCCCATATCCCGATGCCGCGGATGACGAACACCTACATGCTGTCGGGCGAGGCGAAGCCAGACGAGATCGTCGCCGAACTCAAGTACGGCATTTACGCCGTCGGCTTCGGCGGCGGCCAGGTTGACATCACCAATGGCAAGTTCGTGTTCAGCTGCACCGAGGCCTACCGCGTGCAGGACGGCAAGATCGGCGCCCCGGTCAAGGGGGCGACGCTGATCGGCGACGGACCCACGGCTTTGAAACAAATTCGGGCAATCGGCAACGACATGGCGCTGGACCCTGGCATCGGCAATTGCGGCAAGGCCGGCCAATGGGTGCCGGTCGGCGTGGGCCAGCCGACACTATTGATGGGCGGGCTGACGGTGGGCGGATCGGCGGCATGAGGTGCTGATTCCCAATCTCGAGCAATCACATCGAGTGATTTACCGGGAATTGCGCCGGATTTGCCGGCAGCGTGGGGTAGAAGACACCTCCGAACCAGATAAAAATATATATTTGTCAGACGTTTAAGAGAAATTCTCAAATTCTCATTGTGATTCAGAAAGCCTTAACTCGGGCACGGCAAAGGTGGGGGCGCAAGATGGCGGAGCCAGGATGGCTGAGGTTTTACTCCCTTCACCCCACCCCCTCACCCCACCCCGAAGCGAGGAAGATTGGGTCACTTGGCTTCGCCTCTTGCGATCCAGACGTGTCGGACCGACCACCTTCTTCCGGCTGATAACCGAGCACGGAGACGCCGCTGCAGCGCTTGACGCTTTACCAGACGTCGCCCGCGCCGCCGGGGTCGAGGACTATCGCCCCTGCCCGCCCGAAATTGCCGCGGCTGAATTGAAGGCCGGGCATCTTGCCGGGGCGCAGCTGGTGGCCCACGGCAGCCCCGCCTACCCCAAAGGGCTCTTGGATTTGCCCGACGCCCCGCCCTTTCTGTGGTGTCTCGGCGATGGGGACATCCTGAGCCGTCCGATGATTGCACTGGTCGGTGCGCGCAACGCCTCCAGTCTCGGCACCCGCATGGCCCGCAAACTGGCCGAAGGACTGACCGACGAGGGCTTCGTGGTCGTCTCGGGCCTCGCCCGCGGCGTCGATACCGCCGCGCATCTGGCGTCCCTCGACGGAGGCACCTGCGCGGTGCTCGCGGGCGGCGTCGACGTGGTCTATCCCATCGAGAACGCGGTGCTGGCGCAGGAAATCGCCGAAAAAGGTGTACGAATCTCCGAACAGGCGATGGGCCTGCAACCGCAAGCGCGGCATTTCCCAACGCGCAACCGCATCATTTCCGGCATCGCCCAGGCGGTGGTTGTGGTCGAGGCGGCGTCCAAATCCGGCAGTCTGATCACTGCCAAGAACGCGCTGGACCAGGGCCGCGAGGTGTTGGCGGTTCCGGGCCACCCGTTCGACGCGCGCGCCGCGGGCTGCAACATGCTGCTCCGTGACGGAGCGCAATTGGTACGGTCCGTCGAAGATGTGATCGAGGCCGTGTCGATGCCCGCAGAACAGGCAGAGGCGCCAGCTGACAATCCACCCGTCGCGGCGGTGCCCGACGATCACGGGGATCGAGGCCTGCAGAAGACCAGCAAATTGCATAGCGAGATCCTCTCCCGACTGGGTCCCAGTCCGGTGGCTGAAGACCAACTGATCCGTGACCTGAAACGCCCGGCCAATGCTGTCGCGTCCGAGCTGGTCGCATTGGAACTCGACGGTAAGATTGCCCGTCAGGCGGGCGGGTTGCTGTCGCTCGCCTGAGCATTTCGGTGCGGACCGGCACGTCGGCAGGGATTGCAAGGCCTAGCGACTTGAACCGAGAGAAATCCGAGCTTGGCTTTCACGCCATCCACGGTCCCCTTGGTCTGCCGCCGCCACACCGGAACGCATGCTGTCGGATTTCACTGCCTGTGCGCAGACCGAACGGTCGGTTGACAGTCCCCCGCTTGATCCGTGCAACGGGCCGCAAGGCACCCGCCAGTGCGGCATCGCTCAACCCGACAGCTGGCACATCGACGTCTTAATTGCGCGCCGATTCCCCGCTCATTGACAATCCGCACGGACACCCCACATCTTGCGCCGCCACGTGGCCCCTATCTGAGTCGGAAGGAATTTCATGCCCGTCGTCGTTGTCGAGTCGCCCGCCAAGGCCCGGACAATCAACAAATATCTCGGCAACGACTACATCGTCCTGGCGTCCTACGGGCATGTGCGCGATTTGCCGGCAAAGGACGGTTCGGTCGACCCCGAGCACGGCTTTGCGATGACCTGGGAGATCGGCGCCGACAGCCGCAAACACGTCAAGGCGATCGCCGACGCGCTGAAGGACGACCCCGAACTGATCCTCGCCACCGACCCCGACCGCGAGGGCGAGGCGATCTCGTGGCACCTCGAGGAGGCGCTGCGCAAGCGCAAGGCGCTGAAGAAGGACACGCCGGTCAGCCGGGTGGTGTTCAATGCGATCACCAAATCCGCGGTGACCGAGGCGATGAAGGCCCCGCGCCAGGTCGACGAGGACCTCGTCGAGGCCTATCTGGCGCGCCGTGCGCTCGACTATCTGGTGGGCTTCACGCTCAGCCCGGTTCTCTGGCGCAAGCTGCCGGGTGCGCGGTCGGCCGGGCGGGTCCAGTCGGTCTGTCTGCGCCTGATCGTCGAGCGCGAGATGGAGATCGAGGCGTTCAAACCGCGCGAATACTGGTCGGTCAAGGCGGTACTCGCCACTCCGCGCGGCCAGGAGTTCGAGGCACGGCTGACGGTGCTGGCGGGCCAGAAACTCGACCGCTACGACATCGAGAACGAGACCCAGGCCGAGCTGGCGGTGCAGGCGATCGAGAGCCGCGATCTGGCCGTGCAGTCGGTCGAGGCCAAGCCGCAGAACCGCAACCCCTCGGCGCCGTTTATGACCTCGACCCTGCAACAGGAGGCGAGCCGCAAGTTCGGCTTCGGCGCGCGAGCGACGATGTCGACGGCACAGCGGCTCTACGAGGCTGGTCTGATCACCTATATGCGCACCGACGGCATCGACATGGCGCCCGAAGCGGTGCATGCCGCGCGTGACACCATCAAGGACCGCTACGGCGCAGAATACGTCCCGGCCAGCCCGCGAATGTACAAGAACAAGGCCAAGAACGCGCAAGAAGCGCATGAATGCATCCGGCCGACCGAGATGAGCCTGCATCCGCGCGACCTCAAGATCGCCGAGCCCGACCAGCGCAAGCTTTACGATCTGATCTGGAAGCGCACGATCGCCAGCCAGATGGCCGCCGCGCGTCTGGAGCGGACGACCGTCGACGTGGCCAGCGCCGACGGCCAGGTCGGCTTGCGCGCCACCGGCCAGGTGGTGCTGTTCGATGGGTTCCTGAAGGTCTACGAGGAGGGACGCGACGAGCCGGCCGCCGATGACGACGACAAGCGGCTGCCGCAGATCACCCGGGGCGAGGCAGCCGAGAAACGGTCGGTGACGCCGGAACAGCACTTCACCCAGCCACCGCCGCGCTACACCGAGGCGACGCTGGTCAAGCGGATGGAAGAGCTGGGGATCGGGCGGCCGTCGACCTATGCCTCGATCGTCACCACGATCCAGGACCGCGAATACGTGCGCAAGGACAAGGGCCGGCTGATCCCCGAGGACAAGGGCCGCATCGTCACCGTCTTTCTGCTGAACTTCTTCCGGAAATACGTGGGTTACGAGTTCACCGCGAACCTCGAAGAGGAACTCGACGACATCACCGCGGGTGCGCGCGACTGGCAGGAGGTGCTGGCGCGGTTCTGGCGCGACTTCAAGGCACAGATCGACGAGGCGAGCGAGCTGCGCACCGCGGCCGTGATCGACCGGCTCGACGAGGCCCTGGCGCCGGTGCTTTACCCGCCGCGCGGCGATGGCGGCGACCCGCGAGAATGCCCGCTGTGCGGTCAGGGTCGGCTGAACCTCAAACCCTCGCGCTCGGGCGGATTCATCGGCTGCTCGCGCTATCCCGAGTGCCGCTACACACGGCCGATTTCGGGCGAGGCAGAGGCCGGGGGTGATCGGGTGATCGGCGTCGACCAGGGCGACGAGATCAGCCTGCGTTCGGGCCGGTTCGGGATGTATGTGCAGCGCGGCGAGGCCACGGCGGAAAACAAGAAACCGCCGCGGGCGAGCCTGCCCGACGGCTGGTCGCCGGACGAGATCGACTTGGAAAAGGCGCTGATGCTGTTGAGCCTGCCGCGCGTGGTGGGGCCGCATCCCGAGGACGGCGAGGCGATCGAGGCCGGGATCGGGCGTTATGGGCCGTACGTCAAGCACGGGCGGCTCTACGCCAATCTGCCCGAGGCCGGCGAGGTCTTCATCATCGGTATGAACCGCGCGGTCGAGGTTCTGGCCGAGAAGGCCAGCAAACAGGGCCGCGGGCGCGGGGCGGCCGCCAAGCCGTTGAAAGAGTTGGGCGAACACCCTGAGAAGGGCGGCACCGTCAACGTAATGGACGGCCGCTACGGACCTTATGTGAAGTGGGACAGGGTCAACGCGACGCTGCCCAAGGGAACCGAGCCGGCGGCGGTGACGATGGAGATGGCGGTCGAGCTGATCGCCGAGAAGGCCGCCAAAAAGGGCGGCCGCGGACGGGCGCGCAAGAAGGCGGGGTGACGCGCGGGCCCCGGTCGGGCCGGGTTGCGCCTGGAGACGGCATCGTAAGCCCGGGTGCGAAGCCGCGACTATCGCCGGCCTGCGGGGGGCGAACTAACGTCTGATCGGCAGCGTTTTTTCGCTGTCGAGTCCGTAAAACTTCAAGCGGTGCACGGGTCCGGGCAAATCGCCAACCCATCGGGGCGCGCGCCGGCGATCACGCGGCCTTCGGCCTAAAGGCCGCGCGGTAGGGTGTTGCTCGAACGGCCGCTGCCAGCCAAATCCGACCGTTGGCGATTGCGCCAGGGCCGATCCCGCCTTGGGTCACCGGTCGCCGGTTTGAAACGCCTGTGCATTCTCAGAGTTTCGCGCGGGCCGGCTCTCCGCCCTGCGGCCGGCCATGCACCGGACCACAGGCTGCATCTGGCCCGCCCAACTTTCGCCCGGCGGGCCTTGTGCCGATCGAACGGTACGCCGGCGCGCTCGCCGTTCACCGGATCGGAATATGCCCCAAACCGATGCCGCTATGGCCGCCTGCCTTGATCGATAGCGAAAACACGTAGTCGCCGCGCTTCCAATCGCACGGGCCCGAGGTCGAGGCCGTCCCCAGCATCAACGAATAGGTCCCGTCGCCGATATTCTGCAACGCGATCGGCTTCAAATCGCAGCCCGCCGCACCGACATCCAGGGTCCTAATCCGCCACCCTTTGATCGAGATCGGACCGGCTTCATCGCCGGTCCAACCCGGACCGGCCAAATTCGCCACGGGATTGCCCGCCATGTCGTGCGCCAGAATTTCGGCCACGGCGCGATTGTGGCTGCCAACCGCCGCGTCGCCTGCCGACGCCGTGGATTGGATTCCGACGATGTCAAGCCAGACGTTGCCCGCCTGCGCGGCGGTGCCAAGCAAGACGGATGCGGCCAGCGCGAAAACTGTGGTTTTTAGAGCTTTGCTCGATAGGGTGCGAGGTATCATTGCCTTCCTCCTCCAGACAATCTCGCGCGCTTCTTCTCAACCTGAGGTGGGAGCTGGACCCACAGCCCGCAAACGGCCCGATTGTCGCAGGCCGACCGGCGGTGCCCATGCCGTGGCGAAGGCGGCCCTGCCGAGCTGCGGCGATTGACTCTGACCGGCGGCGGCGGCAGAACGGCGCCGGTCCGTCACATCAGGGGAGAGCGCGATGAAAAAGGTCTACGGCTCGGCGGCGGAGGCTCTGGACGGGCTGTTGCACGACGGCATGCTGATCGCCGCGGGCGGGTTCGGCCTGTGCGGCATCCCCGAGAACCTAATCGCCGCGATCCGGGACGCCGGCGTCAGGAACCTCACCGTCGCTTCGAACAATGCCGGCGTCGACGACTTCGGCCTGGGCCTTTTGCTGCAGACCCGGCAGATCAAGAAGATGATCAGCTCGTACGTGGGCGAGAACGCCGAGTTCATGCGCCAGTTCCTCTCGGGCGAGTTGGAGCTGGAATTCAACCCGCAAGGCACGCTCGCCGAGCGCATGCGCGCCGGCGGCTGCGGCATCCCGGGCTTTTTCACCCGCACCGGCGTTGGCACCGTGATCGCCGAGGGCAAGGAGCACAAGGACTTCGACGGCGAGACCTACATCATGGAGCGCGGCATCGTCGCCGATCTGTCGATCGTCAAGGCCTGGCGCGCCGACACCACCGGCAACGCGATTTTCCGCAAGACCGCGCGCAACTTTAACCCACCGGCGGCGATGTGCGGCCGCGTCTGCGTGATGGAAGTCGAAGAAATCGTCGAACCCAACGAGCTCGACCCCGATCACGTTCACCTGCCGGGCATTTACGTGCACCGGCTGATCCAGGGCGATCACGAAAAACGCATCGAACAGCGCACCACACGGGCGGCTTGAGGAGGCGGAATGCAGCATCTTGTCGATAGGGACCGCGTCGGCGTCATCCAGGATCGGGTGGAATCCTATATCCATATCGCCCGGCGGCTGGTGGCCGAGCAATTCGGGCCAGAAGCGGCGCAGGATCAAATCCTGGTGACCGTTACGCTGGCCGCAACGATGGCCAACCTGGAAACCGCCGAGATCATCGCCAGCTCGCAGGACCGGATCACCGAGGTGATCGAGCGGCTGGAGAAGGATGTCAGCCGGCTGAGCAAACCCGAATGACCGCCCACGGAAAAGGACTTCGCTGATGCCTTGGGACAGAAACCAAATGGCCGAACGCGCCGCGCAGGAACTCGAGGACGGGATGTATGTCAACCTCGGCATCGGCATTCCGACCCTGGTGGCCAATTACGTGCCCGAGGGCGTCAACGTCACGCTGCAGTCGGAAAACGGCATGCTGGGGATCGGACCGTTTCCAACCGAGGACGAGATCGACGCCGACCTGATCAATGCCGGCAAGCAGACCGTCACGGCGCTGGACCACACCAGCTATTTCGACAGCGCCACCTCGTTCGGGATGATCCGCGGCGGCAAGATCGCGCTGGCGATCCTGGGCGCGATGGAGGTCGACGAAAAGGGCGATTTGGCGAACTGGATGATCCCCGGCAAGCTGGTGAAAGGCATGGGCGGGGCGATGGACCTCGTCGCCGGGGTCGGCCGGGTCGTAGTTGTGATGGACCACACCAACAAGCATGGCGATTCGAAGGTGCTGCGGCACTGCTCGTTGCCGTTGACCGGCAAGGGCGTGGTCGACCGGATCATCACTAACCTCGGCGTTCTGGACGTCACCCACCGCGGCTTGCATATCTCGGAACTGGCGCCCGGCGTTACCCGCGAAGAGATGATCGCCAAGACCGAGGCCTCGATTGTCTGAGATCCGGCGCGAGGTCGAGGGCTCGAAGGGCCGCTATGTCGCCGAGGTCGACGGGCTGACGGCCGAGCTGACCTATTCGATCGCCTCCCCGAGCCTTGTGATCGCCGATCACACCGGCGTACCGGACGAGATCCGTGGCACGGGCGTAGGGCTGCGGTTGGTGGAACGACTGGTGGCGGATGCCCGGTCCGAGGGCTTCAAGATCATGCCGCTCTGCCCCTTTGTGAACGCGCAGCGGCGGCGGCATCCCGACTGGGCGGACGTCTTCGCACGGTAGCGCGTATTCGGATTTCACAAATATTTGCGGGGGCCCTGATGGGGCCCCCGGGGATCTTGTGGTCCTGATCCGAAGGATCAGTCGTCGTCGCGGGATTCTTCCGCCAGCTGGTCGAAAATGGCGCGTGCGGTGCCGTTGTGCTGGTTCTTGGCCGAGAAGTTGATCTGCTCGTTGCCGAAGAACACACGGCCTTCGTTCGAGGTGCGGGTCGCGGCGTCTTTCAGCTGGACCAGCTCGTTCAGGGTATACTGGCCGGGCGCGGCGCCAACCGAGCGCTCGAGCTGGGTTTGGGCCAGAGCCGGAGCGGCAACGCCCATCGCGATCACGGTGAAGATGACTTTTTTCATCGGTTTTCCTTTCAGGTTCAGTGGGTTCGATTAGTCGTCGTCGCGGGATTCTTCGGCGAACTGCGCGAAGATCTTCGCCGCCCGGTCGTTGTGCAGCGTCTGGCTGTCCATCGCCGAAGCGATCGAGGG
>JAAUYB010223745.1_pt1 | contig 42123 bp, 30 predicted proteins | sample 7278071 | NCBI WGS metagenome assembly JAAUYB01 (sample SAMN14350121, study PRJNA611818) | marine sediment metagenome | isolation source: surface marine sediment (1.8m) | place: French Polynesia: Moorea | collected 2018-08 | reverse complement strand
CGTCCTGGTTCCGTCCGTGATCGTTCCGTGCCCGGGCTTCCTCACGCTACTTCGGGATCATCGTCGTTGTATTTCGCTCACCCGGTCGGCGAGGATTTTCGTCGTTTCGGCCTTGCGGCTTGTCTTTTCCTTTGCAACCGCGCATAATGACTGTCATCGATCCAGCATACGGAGTCTTTTAATGAGTGGGCAAACCTCTTCGATTACCGATCAGCTTCAGCAATGGTCACCGGAGCGGCCCGATGCTTTCAACACCTTGATCGATCTGGTGTACAAGGAGTTGCGAGCCATCTCCCACCACATTCTTCAGGACGAAAAGAACCCCGGCCTGCAAACCACGGAATTGGTGAACCAGGTTTACGACACCCTGAGCCGGAAGGGCCATATCGACTGGCAGAACCGGCGCCATTTCTACGGCATCGCCGCCAAGGCCATGCGCCGGGTGCTGATTCACGATGCCCGGCGTCGCAAAGCCGACAAGCGGGGCGGCGGCCGGGTAACCGTTTCGTTGGAGGACGACGGGGAGGCCCCGGCCGCGGGTTCCCATTCCCCGGAACAGTGGTTGTTGCTGGATACCCTGTTGGATGAACTGGGCCGCCGGGATGCGATGATGGGCCACATTGTGGAGCTGCGCATTTTCGGGGGTTTTACCATTGCGGAAAGCGCCGAGATTCTGGATATCGCCCAGGCCACGGTCAAGCGCAAGTGGGCCTTTGCCATGGCCTGGCTGGCCCGGCGCGGGTCCGGTGCCTGAGCCATGGACAACGGACCTTGGGAACGACTTCAGGAGTGGTTCGATCGGGCCTATGACCTGCCCCCGGAGGAGCGCGAAGCCCTGGTCACCGCGTTGGCCGAGGAAGATGCGCCCCTGGCCGGGCAGTTGCGGGGACTGCTGGCGCACAAGGATGCCGCGAGTGCTTGGGAAGATCGGGAGGCGCCCGCGCGGGCCGGGGTGATCGAGGCCCTCTATCGTCGCGGTCCGTTACCGGAAACCGCGCCCGATGAAGAGCCGGTGCCCGACCGCATCGGCCCCTTTCTACCCCAAAAGTTGCTGGGCAAGGGCGGTATGGGCGTGGTCTACCTGGCGCGGCAGTTGGAACCGGTGGAGCGCCTGGTAGCCTTGAAGCTGTTGCGCCGCAAGGGAAGGGCAGACGGTCTACCGGAGCGTTTCCAGCGGGAGTACCGCATGCTGGCCTTGATGGCCCACCCCCACATCGCCCAGATCTTCCAGGCCGGAACCAGTGCGGACGGCCGGCCCTATTTCGCCATGGAGTACATCGACGGCGAACCCATAACCGTTTTTTGCAACCGGCGCCGCCTGTCCCTGGACCGTCGACTGGACCTGATGCGCGACATTTGCGCCGGCTTACAACACGCCCACCAGAAGGGTATCATCCACCGCGACCTGAAGCCATCCAACCTGCTGGTCACCCAAAAGGAGAATCGGGCCGTGGCCAAGATCATCGACTTCGGCATCGCGCAGCCGAGGGACTGGTCCCGCCGGGAGTTGGAAGGCGATCCGGCGGCTTTTTACGGCACCTTGACCTATATGAGCCCGGAACAGATGGGCGAGGACAAGGGACCCGATACTCGTACCGATATCTATGCGCTGGGCGCCGTATTGTTCGAGCTGTTGACGGATGCGCCGGTGATCGATCCGGCGCTGTTGCGGGAGGCTCGCGAGCAGGGCCGCCCGCCGCGCATCGATGCGCGAACCCCCGTCCGGCCCGGCACGCGCCTGGCCGACGCGGAGAACCTGGCCGACATCGCGGCGAAACGAGACACCACCCCCGCCAAACTGGTTCGCGCCGTGCGGGGGGATTTGGATTGGATCGTGACCCGGGCTTTGGCGCCGAAGAAAGCGGACCGTTACGCCGCCGTGACCGAGTTGGACGAGGACCTGCGTCGCTACAGGGCCGGGCTGCCGGTTATGGCCGCGCCGGACCGTTTCCTATACCGTACGAGGAAGTTCCTGGCCCGTCACCGGGCCGTATCTGCCCTGGCCTTTCTGCTGATCGTTACCCTGGCGGTCGGTGTGGCGGGGCTTACCCGCCTGTGGCTGCATGCCGAGGAGGCCCGCAAAGAGACCGCGACCGCCCTGGAACGCGCCCGGGAGGGCGAGCGCTTTCTGCTGGACTACCTGGCTCAGCCCAATCCCAACGATCGAGCCGCGGACGTGCGCGGGCGCTTCGACGCCATGGAGACCCTGTTGCAAGACCGGGGCGAACGTCCTCCCTCCCTTCGCGCCGCCTACCACCTGGTGCTCGGCAAGGCGGCTTATGGATGGGGTCTTTACGAGAAGGCCCGCGAGCACCTGGAAAGCTCCCGCGAGTTTTGGGACATGGCGGCGCACACACCTTTCGGCGAACGCTTCGAGACGGCGGATTTCCTGGCCCGAACCTACCGACGCCTGGGCCGCTTCAAGGAGGCGGAAACGCTTTATCGGGAGCAACTGGGTCATCAGGCGGCCGTTTTGGGTGAAGAAGCCGCCGATACCCTGAGAACCCGTTCGGAGTTGGCCGCTACCCTGACGGCCGCGGGCCGGCACGACGAGACAATCGAGCTCTGCACATCCCTTCTCCCGGCGCAGTTACGCATGTTGGGCGAGAAACACGGGGACGTCAGCTTAACCCGTGTGACCCTGGGTAACGCGCTGGTGGGCTTGAGCCGTTTTGCTGAGGCCGAAAAAGAGTTCCGCACGGCCCTGGCCATTCAGTGGGAATTGTGGGGTCCCGAGGATTCACGGACCCTGGCCACGGAAAACAACCTGGCGAACGGGTTGGCCTCCAAAGGCGCCTACGAGCAGAGTGAACGGCTCTACCGGCGGGTGTTGGCGGTGCGGACCCGAGTGCTTTACAAGGACCATCCCCATACGCTCAGCACCATGCATGGTTTGGCGCGGGTGCTGTACCACCTGGGAAAATTGACGGAGGCGGACGAGCTGTTGCGAACCGTATTCGAGAAACGCCGTGAGGCCTTGGGTCCCAATCATGGGCAAACCCTGGCTACCCAGAACAACCTGGCCTTGTTTTACCGAAGGTCAGGCAATGATGATCGGGCGATCGCCATGCTGCGCGAGATTATCGGGATATACACCAATCAGGGAGAAGCGGCTCATCCACGCTGCCTGCGCGCCCGCAACAACCTTGGCAATGTCTTGATTCAGCAAGGCCGTAGCGGCGAGGCCCTACCTCTGTTACTGGAAACCCGTGACCTGAAGGAGCAACATCCGGGCCGGGAGAGCCGCTCCTATTTGGATACCTTATGCACCCTGGCCGAAGCCTACCAACAGGAAGGCAACTTAGAGCCGGCCGAGGACCTGTTTCGCGAGACGCTGGCTTATGCGACGGCCTACCTGGAACCAGGCGACTACCGGCATCCGCAATACCGCGCGTATCTGGCGCTTTGCCTGGCTGCCATGGGCCGCGAAAACGAGGCCGATGATGTCTTGAAGGAATGCCTTACTTTTTTTCAGGTTCGCAGCCTGTCCCCTCCCGCCTGGTTGTCTCGCATGGAAAACCGGCGTCAGTGTATGCGTGAAGCCGGCCCGGCTGAGCCTTAAGCTGTTGCATTCCTGTATATTGAGGGGTTTTGTGCCGGAAAAGTAAAAAAAAGCGGATGAAAAATTCATGCGGTGCGCACTACAGGCAGACCCGGTTGGGTCTAATCCAATCTAGGAGTTTGCCATGTTAGTACTTGTAAAGATCGACTTGATATTCGCCGCCAATCTGATGTCCCTGGCGTTCCTACTGATCCGGGCCGGGGCCGCTCGGAAAAATGTCCCGGCAACCGTGGATCGCATCGAAGAAACAGAGGGCTCGCCCGATGACCCCGACGGTAACGGTAAACGGGGAACGGACCAAAGCCAACACATCGAGGAGACCGAGGGCTCTGCTGACGACCCCGACGGCAACGGCGGTAACTAAGCGCAACCGGGGCCGTATCGGTTTTCGGGTCGGTGCGGCCTTTATTTGCGCTGAAGTTTGGCGCTCAGGATGCGCTTGCATTGCGACCACTTGCGAGAGATATCGGTGGCCGAGGTGCCCAGGATGTCGGCCATCTCCTCGTTGGTAAAACCCGCGTGTTTGAGCGCGGCCAGGATACCCATGCCGGGAGCGGCTTCGTCCAGGGCGTCTTCCAACCAGATCTTGTGATCTTGAGAGGAGACGTCCCCGGCTCGATCTTGGGGTTCCGGGGCTTGTTCCCGGGGAACCGTTTTGATTCTGGCTTTACGCCGCCGGGCCTTATCCAGGACGATTTGTCGCATGCCCCGGAATGCGAACCCCCGGAAAGCCTTGGAGTCATCGGCGGTGAACTCTTTCTGTTTTATCAGTTTCAGGCAGTATTCGTTGACCAGGGAGCCGGTTTGCATAAAGTCGTGGACGGCGTCATTATGGAGAATGTATTTGGCCATTTGTTCCAGTAGGGGAAGATTTTGGGCAAACAATTGATCGAAAGCCGTCCGGCTGCCATTTTGGTATTCTTGCAGAAGACGTGTGGTTGGTCCGGTTTCCGGTTCATCGGTTGGGCTCGGGGTTTTATCGACCATACTGAAATCTCCTTCCATCAACCCACGTCGAAATCAGGGCTGCCGTGGGTAATCAATTAGTCTTCCGTTGTTCGCATCGTCAGCGTTCGATAGTGGGCAGAGCGATCGGGTTTGCCCCGGGCATCGTAGAGGTCGATGAGACGTCGCAACGCCCGGCGGCCGCGGTGGCGAGCTTGCCTTTATGGCGCGCGGTCAGCTTACTGATCCGGTATCTCAGCGTCAGGGGTCGCGCGTGAAAGGGCAACCCCTCCAAGTGGCGCTCCAGACCCAGCGGCCGGCCCGGCCCGGCCGTGATCTCTTCACTGTTTTCCATACAGACTCCCGGGGGCAACCGCCGTCATACTAGATCGGCCGACTCGGAGCCAGGCTGAATCAAAAAGACGGGCGCTTAGGCCCTGGCGCGCAATCTGCGCCACATATCGTCGAGACGTTTCCCGCCGGCCTTGCTTTCTGCCGTAAAGCCCGGCCAGAGGCCGACCCAGGCAAACACAAGCACCGACACCCCGAAATCATAGAAGTAACGGGTCGTTTTCTCTGCCTCGGGGGCAAAGAAAGAAGCGATTGCGAAAACGGTAAACAGGACGAAAAAGGCAATCCCGATAGAGCCGCAAACCTGCTGCACCAACTGCTCGGGCTGTTTCGCGCCTCTTACCAAAATCAGGTAGGAAAGAAGTATGGTAACGGCAAACGCCAGACCGGGAATCAACAGTTTGTCTCCCTCGAACAAACCAAGCCCAAACATTTTGCTGCCGGCAACCAGAGGGGTGAAGTTGGCAGGATCCCAGAAATAGATGGGAAGTGTAGTGAGTAGGAATCCAAAGGCGCAAATAGATAATTCAATCAGAGGACGCAGGCGGTTGTGTGAATTGCATACTGCCGCGGCTGCGACCAGGGGCATGGCATAGATAAGGAAGATGCTTCTGGAGCTGCAAATAACCCCAAGCAAAAAGAACAACACTAAGCGGAGGTTCTTGTTCTTCACACTGAAAACAGCAATGATGACGGTGGCGACGGCAAGGTTATTGGCCAGGTAATCGGATGCCGTTCGAATGTGCTGGAAGGGGGCGCCTGCAACAACCGAGAACAAAACCATACTGATGGTAGTTTCGTGAAAACCGCGGCCCAGCCACCGATAGATGGCAACAGCGAACAAGAGCAACCAAAAGTGGTTGATGTAGGGAATCAAGTTCAATACAGAAAAGGGAACCGCTAGAGCAATCCAACCGGGAAACGGCGTAATGGGGTTGTCCAAATGAGATATCGCGGCGTAGGGGAACTCGAAATCCAGCAAATGGTAGGTGGCATTGGCCAGGGCCGACGCCCGGTCGACGCCGATCGAAAAAATCCTGTCCGACGGCGGGGCGACGACCAGCAACAATGCGCCCAGGCCGGCGATGATCAAGAAAGTGAGCACTTTCCATTTCGAAAGAATGCGATATAGCAGCGGAAGACAGACCAGGAAGACAATCGTAGCCAGTATATAAGCAAGGATCGCAATAGGGAGGTACTTATCCAGAGAACGCGCCAGTAATTCCCTGATGAGGGTTGGTATCCCGGAATAAAGAATCACACCTAAGAGTAATAATGAATACTTCAATGAATCCAACCTCGTGATTTTTTCCGGCAGCAGGAATTCTCCCGAACCCGCATAACATGCCGCCGGCAAATGAATGACCCGGCACAGCTTCTCAACAATGAAGTGGGTGAAATGCAAGAAAAGAGCCCGGTCTTACCACCACCCTGCATCACAAAAACTTTCGTGATCAAGGTTTAACTCGTTATCCTGCCGGTACAAGCGCGGGATTCTAACACACCCCATTCTGGAGTGTCAAATATCAGAACGGGTCAAACGGGTCAACGGGTCATTGTGGTAGGAGCCTGCCGTTCCTTCTGGAAACGACAGATGATTTCTCAGGTATCCATGCCGCGCCCGGCCGGATTCAGAGCGAGTGTTGAGAAGCCTCTTCCGACTTCCACGCAAAGATCTTGTAGAGGTAGAGGAAGCTGGGGACCAGGACCACGCTGCCGCAGGCCAGAACCCAAAAGGTCAGGGCCGGTAAGGGCGGCGGGGCGGCGGCTTGCTGTACCGTGTAGGCCGGATAAATCAGGTACGGGTACATGGCGAACGCCCAGCCCAGGATGACCAGACTCACCTGGCCGGCCGTGATGATTCGCGCCGGACCGTATTTTCGACGCCATAACAGCCAAAGGGAACCGGCGGCGCAGAGACCCGCCGCCACGTTCAACGGCAGCGACCAGGGACTGGTGGTCAGGGCGGCATAGATTCGGGGCGCTCCCGTCGAAGCGCTGATCAGACAGGCAAAAGCCAGGATGCCTACGATCACGGCGCTGATCAGCGCGCGTTTACGGAAATCTTCCTGCAAGGCTTCTTTCGCCTGGCAGGCGAGATAGACCGCGGCCAGGTAGGCGAACAAAGCCAGGGTGAAAAGACCGGTCAGGAATGGAAAGAGTCCGACCCAACCGCTCCAAAAACCCGATTCCAATCGGCCCAGGGGATCGATCTGAATCTTGCCCGAAGACATGCCGCCCACGCAGATGCCCAGCATGATCGGTGTAACCGCGCTTGCCGAGGCGAAGATGAAACTCCAGCGCCGCTTCCGTTGCTGCCGGTCGTAGGCGTGAAACACAAAGGCGGAACCGCGGAACACCACGCCGAAAAGCATCAGGGTCAGTGGAATGTGCAACGCATTGGCCATCAGTGAGAAGACCTTGGGGAAGTCGGCAAAAAGAATGACGATGAGCACGATCAGCCAGACGTGATTGGCTTCCCAGATGGGCCCGATCTCGTTTTTGATGAGTGTGCGTTGATCCTCCGCGCGCGGACCCCGGGCCAGCAGGTCCCAAACGCCGCCGCCGAAATCGGCGCCGCCGGTGAGGCTGTAGATGATCAGGAAGGCAACCATCAGGCCGCCCACTACCACGGGCCAATCAATCATGCGATGTCTCCTTCAAGCTGGCGAACACCTGCCGGCGGAGCAACTGCACCACTGTATAAGCAAGCGCGGCATAGATGACCAGGAAGAGGACCAGGGTGAAGCGAACGCCCTCGAAAGGGGTGACGGCTTCCGAGGTACGCATGATGCCGTGAATCACCCATGGCTGACGGCCGACCTCGGTCACGACCCACCCGGCCTCCATGGCGATCATGCCCAGCGGGCCGCACCAGACCAACAGACGCAGCAACCACCGGTCACGCGGCAATTTCCGGCCGGCGCGCCACCAGCGGGTAATGACCAGCAGGCCGACAAACGCCATGATCATACCCGCCCCCACCATGATTTGAAAGGCGATATGGGTAATGGCAACCGGAGGGCGGTCTTCCTTGGGAAATTCCTTGAGGCCCTTGACCTCGTAGTCGGGATCGAAAGAAGCCAGGATGCTGAGCAACTTGGGAATTTCAATGGAATAACGGGTGACTTCGTTTTCTTCGTCCGGCCAGCCGCCGATACGCAACGGCGCGCCCTTTTCGGTTTCCCACTGGCCTTCCATGGCAGCCAGCTTGACGGGTTCGTATTTGGCGACCATCTTGGCGCTGAAATCCCCGGCCAGAGGTTGGATCAAAGCGGTGATCACGGCTACCGGCAGGGCAATACTCAGGGCGCGGCGATGGAAATGATGGGTGGGTCTGCGCAACAGGATAAACGCGTGAATAGCAACCACCGCCCAGGAAACACTTTGCCAGGCGGAGATGACCACGTGGGTGCACTGAGTCAGGGCGGCCGGGCTGGTCATGGCAACCAGGGGTTCGATATTGACGGGCATGCCGTCGACGACCTCGAAACCGCGCGGGGTGTTCATCCAGGCGTTGACCGTGGTAACGAAAACCCCGGACAGGGTTCCGGTGACGGCAACCATAACGCCGGCGAAAAGGTGCATGCGCGCCGAGACCTTTTCCCACCCGTAAAGATAGATGCCCAGGAAGATAGCCTCCAGAAAAAAGGCAAAGCCCTCCAAGGCAAAGGGCAGACCGATGACGGGACCGGCAAATGCCATGAAGTTGGGCCAGAGCAAACCCAACTCGAAAGAGAGCACGGTGCCGGAAACCGCACCCACGGCGAACAGGATGGCGGTGCCCTTGGCCCAGCGTTGCGCCAGCTCGCGATAAAGCGGGTCACCGGTTTTGCGCCAACGCATTTCGGCCAGCACCATCAACAAGGGCATAGCCATGCCCACAACGGCAAAAATAATGTGGAAACCAAGCGAACCGGCCATCTGCAGCCGGGCGGCCAGCAGGTTCGTCATCGGCGCCTCCGATATGGGAGATAAACTTTTCTAAAAACAAGGGGTTGACATCGGACCATTGACCCCTCCTTGCTGCCGCTATCCTAACCCCGCACCCATTTTGTCGCAAGGATAAATGAACATTTCTTCACCGGAATGATGCAACGGGCAAGGCTCGATAAACAACTGCAGGTTGGAAAAGGTCTACGCGGTTAATTTTCTGTAAAGGATTTGTTTTGTAAATACTCTTGACTGATACAACTCAATCCTCTAGTCTAATTCAGACAGTAATGTCAACACAGTTCACTCCATCTATGTATTACACTGGCTTTCCCAAGCCACATTTGTGGATCTATCGATGTATGTCATCCGGCTCAATTGATTAATAGCCGGCTTTAAAAAGCCTGGGCCCTAGGGGTGGCGTTTCCGGCACGGTCGGAACCCCGCGGGCATTTTTCAGGCTCCCGACGAAGCCGATCCATGGACCGGATTTAAAATCTCATTTCGAGGCGTGCTACGCTCGAATCAGAGAGCCGCGACCGTTACGGGTGGAATCGTTCTCCCACGGAGACTGAGGTATTTTGGTCACGGTCGCGGTTTTTTCCCCGGCGTGTCCCGCTTACCAAAAAATGAAACCCCGCAATCTCTAACGAGAAAGCGGGGTTCCTCAACCTCTCAGAACCATCGGGGGGTCAGCTTCACCTGCCAAACAAGCTACTTGAAGCTTGAAGCATGAAGCTTGCAGCTTATCACCTGGTGATCCAGATGCGGCCGTTGATTTCGTCGTCGTCGCTTTGGATGGTCAGCAGGTCGCCTTCAATATCGATCAGGGCTTCTACCACGGCGGTGTAGTCGAAACCGCCTTCACCCAGGAAGGCTTCGATCAAAGCCAGGGGAAGGGTAACGTCGATCTTTTTGTTTTCCCGTTTTTCGTGTACCTTAACTACCAGGTGATGGGTGGTCGTGGATACCTTGATGTCGGCGTCTTCGCTGTTTACTTCAACGTAGTCGTTGGGGCCGGCTTCTTTCACGGCTTCCCACAGTTCACGGAAGTTCACGTCCTTGTCGTTGATTTCGATGTCTCTCAGCATCTCTTGAATCTGGGGTTCGAAAGTCTTGAGCATGCTCAACGGCAGGGAAAGACTCATCTCCTCGCCGCTCGCTTGGCTGAACTCCATGTTGACCATGTAGTTACCGGCGGGATCGTCTTGGGCAACCGCTGTAAAAGCAGTTGTTGCGATGACTAACAGGATGGCAAATTGTTTGATATGCTTCATTGAAGGTCCTCCTCAATTTCTAACCGTTCACGCAATCTGGAACGCAACCCGCGGTGGGACGGTTTAGCCATTTTTCATTTTTTTTATCGGCAGATGTTTCTTTTACCCCGATACCTAAATGGATCTTCTATAATACCAATAAGATCATACCGGGCCAAGTGCTGCCGAGATGGGGAAGATCATGGCAAAAAACGGCTGGTACCTGCAAAAAAAAGGCAAGTTTTACGGTCCATTCACAGCGGATAAAGTACGTGGCTTCAAAGAGGCGGGCAAAATCAACGACGATACCCTGGTCGCCGCGGACAAGAGCGGGAAGGGCGCCCAACCCCTGTCTGCCGTCTGGGAAAACCTGGACCGGGCCGATGCGCCGGAGCCCAAAAAGAAATCCGTCGACCCGCCCGCAACCAAATCCGCGGAAACAACGAAGGAAGCGCGTGAGTGGTTGGTGGTTACCACGACGCGCGAATTCGGACCTTATCCGTTTTCCCACCTTCGCGCTCTGGTTGCCGACGGCAAGCTGAAAGCCGGCGACAAGGTGCGCAAGGGCGACGAAGACCCGATCCCCGTTACCGACCTTTTGCCCGAATTGAAAGCAGAGCCGGCAGCGCCCAAGCAGGCACAGGCTGCAAAACCGGCAGCCCCAAAACCCGCTGCCGCAAAAAGCCGCACGGCCGCCCCGTCGGATGTCCCCGAGAGAGAACCTCGCCGACCGCAGCCTCCCGCCAAACCCAAAAAGGGCCGTTCACTCATCGCATCCGGGGTGCTGGCCGGCGTGATCATCCTGCTCGGCACCTTCGGCTATTTCCTCAAGAAGGGCGCTATCGACATCCCGAAGGACTCCATTACAGAAAAATTTGTGGAGAGTTCCGAACTCCACAAACGCATGCGTCGTTCCGAGATCCCACCCTTCAACGATTTGGTCCAGGAGGCGCTGACCGTGGGCCTCAATTTCACCAGCGCCCAAATCCGCAGGTACAGGGCGACCGACTTTGACATCTTTGCCCGCCGCAAAGATCTGGAACCCGAGGATGCCAAAAAATTGGAGCGTGCCTGGTGGCAACAGTTCTTCGCCACTCGGGTCCAGCGTGTCTTGCGCTACCAGACCAACGGCTCCAATTACTACACCTACCTGGTCGGCGAGGACGATCTGGTGTTTGCGGTGGCCATAGAGGGTCCTACCTTTCATCGACAACACCTGGCCGATTACAGCACGGAAGATTTCGCACCCAACACCCGAACCGCCGCATCCAGAGTGGGTCACGACGTTTGGGTTGCCGATATTGCCGACAGCATTCAGGCGCGCGCCTATTGGAAAAATGAAAAAAAGGGCAGCAAGCTGCACTTCATCTGTGTTATGAACGATCCTCAATTGATGGGTGGAGGTTGATCGATGAGAGTACGTGGATGCGCCCTGATCCAAAAAGATAACAAGATCCTGGTCCTGGCTTATGACTATCCCAACGGCCGAATCTACGCCCTACCGGGCGGCGGTGTAAAAGAAGGCGAGTCCCTGGCCGATTCGGTCACCCGGGAGTTAAAGGAGGAACTGGGTCTGGCCGTTGAAGTGGGCGACATGCGTTACGTGGGCGATATGATGGAAAGGGGAAAGATCAAACAAACCGTCCATGTAGTCTTCGACGGCCGTATTCTGGACGGAGAACCGATCTTGGACAACACGCAGACCTCGGCCGTGGAAAGCTTGTGGCTGGACGTACACAGCCTTTATGAAGTAAAGCTGTACCCGGCCGTCAACGACGCCATCCTGGAAGACCTTCACAGTGGAGGCGGAAAAACCCGCTACCTGGGTAACTGCATGCGCCGAGAATGGGCATAACGATTATTCAGTTCACACCACGTGGGCATTGTACACGGCCGGTTAACGGCGCCCGCCGGTGCGAGCGCCGTTACAAAATCGCTTAACGCAGGGTTACCGCGCCTTGCAGTTTGCCGCCGTGTTGACTGTCGTAGTTGAATTTCAGGTCGCCCTTACCTTCCACCAGGAAGTACAGCATGCGAACGCTACGACCGTCCACGCCCTCGACCATCAAGCGCTCAGGGCGGTGCTTTTGCATTTTGATGTTGTTGGTGAAGCGGTTGTTAACCACGCCGGAGGCCAGCACCTTGCCGCCGCTTAGAGTTGCAATATCGGGTCGGGTCAACTTCTCGCGCCGCGCCTTGTAGCTGCGCGAGTGCATGGCCCGCGAGTTGCGCACCGAAACGTAGATCTTGTACAGGTTGCCGTCCAGTTTCTCCACATCCGCGCCGGCGAATTCCAACTTGGGCAGGTGGTAGGCGTGCAGCATCACGAAAGCACAGTTACGGTGACAATCCTCTTCCAAGCGCCAGCCCTCGGGCGGACGCTCGGTGTCGTGCCGGTAACCGCCGATCTCGATATCGCCGTAGGTGGGGTGTTTGTAGGGTTTCCAATCCACGAACATGCGGCCCATGGTCAACTGGTCGTTGAACTTCATCTTCTCTTCCGGGCTGACCTTGCCGTCCTTGTCGAAGTCCTGCTCGGTGCCGTTCAACTCGTTGGTGAAGCTGAGCGCGCCGTGGATGCCGTAGAAGTGCTCGGTGGTGCCGCCGTAGACGGTGTAGAGATCCTTCCAGGATATGTAGTAGTTGTATCCCGGCATCATCTTCTCGCCCTCTTTACCGAAGAAGTCCAACACCTGGATGTCTTCCGTCGGAAAGGGTTTTTCGTCCTTGGAACCCGGTCCGCGCAGAATCATGCGACCGTAGTTGTGGAAACTCTGGATCGCCGCGATATTGGGTCGTTGTGCCGCCCACATGGCGATGTTGCGCGTTTCCGGGATTTGCAGCGGATACTGCGGCGCTCCGGCCTGCACGTAACGCGGCTGCCAGTTATACCCCCAGGTACGGTTGGGGTCGATATAACCCACGGTGTCCTCGTTGAGGCGTCCGTCGCCGTCGTTGTCGATGCCCTCGGTGCCGATCATGATGTAATCGCCCAGTTCATGGGGCTCCAACGGTACCAGCAGGCGCGAATCCTTGGGATGCAGCTTCATGTTCCCCTGACCCAGGGGCACCTTTTTGCGCATCATGGTGATTTCGCCGTCACCGTTCAGGTCGTCGAAACCGTCTTCATCCAGTGCGCCGTCACGGTCGTCGTCGATCGCGATCTGCACCGTACGCGGATAGTGAGGCGTAGCCGGTTCGTCGAACCATTTGACCCGTGAATCGGGACTGACGATGGGTATGATGTAGAACACGGCCCGATCCATGGTTTCGGTGATCTTGGGCAGCTTGCCGTAGTTCTTGAACAGGAAGTCGATGATGTAGAGAACGGTATCGGCGCTCTGGGCCTCGTTGGCGTGAATGGCGCCGTCGATGTAGAAGGCCGGCTTGTCGTCCGGCTTACCGGTGGCGGGGTTGTTGATGGTGAGCAGCCAGGTGTCGCCGCCGCCCAGGGTTTTGCCCAGGGACTCCAGTTTGGTCCAGTCGGGATAGGCTGCATTGTAGCCCTTCAGCGCATCGTAGATCACCGTATTGTGATTGAGGCGATTGAAGTGCGGGTCGGGCGGAGTGACCTTGGGCTTCAAAGGCGTTCCGGCCGTCAATATGAAACAGATCAGCACCGGCAGAACCGGCAGGATAGATGTTTTCGCCTTCATTACCGGCCTCCCTTTGCTTCCAACTTAATGTCGCGGCTGTCGTTACCCGCCTGATCGCTGAACAGGTGAACCGTAACGGCAGCGCCTTTCTTGCCCTGGAGAATCCACTCGCCGTGCATGCGACCGCTCTTGCCGTTCAGTTGATCGGACGTTACCCATTTGGGGCCGTGCAGCCTGGTCAGGCCGTCGCTCAATTTCAGGCCCAGGCGTACCGGCAGGTGGGTCCTGGCTTTTTTGGCCATGCCCGTGTGACTGGCCATGTGACCGCTGTTGGTCGCGACCGCCTTGACGCGCCAGATGGTCTTGCTCATTTCCTCGACGGTGACGTCGATTAGTTCCACGCGAGCCAGGGCTTCGCTGATCTGGTTGATGGTCTTGTTGTGCGCCCCGAAACATTTTTCCAGGTGACTATAGGGCGGGTTGTAACGAATGAAGGGATCGACGCCGAAGACCTCGGCCTTGCGCCCGTCCTTCAGGGTGACCTCTTGAGGCTGAACCACGGCCCAGGGTGCGTGCTCGTTGACGAACAGCAGGGTGTCGTTACTACCGCTCTTCTTGTCGCCATCCTCGGCCGCGTCACCGCCGCCACCCATTTGGCGCAACATACCGGCCATGGCCTTGGGGTTCATCTGGCCGCCTTTGACCGCCTGCATGACCACGTCGGCATTGTACTGTTCCGGCACCTTGTTTTCCTTGAGGAAGGCCGCGATCTTTTCCTTGCCCAAAGCCAGGAACTGATCGGGCGTCATCTTTTCCAAGGTGTCCACGGTCAGCTTTTCTTCTTTTTTCTCGTCATCCTTCTTGGGCGGTTTGGGAATGCCCCAAACATCCAATTCCACCGCGAAAGCGCCGTACTGGAAATAGAGCCAGGGCGTGAAGCCCCCCTTGCCATACTGGCGACCGGAGCGTTCCTTGTCCAGGCCGGCTTCTTCCAGGTTCTTTTTGTATTTCTCGGCGAAGTGTTTGATCATTGCCATGTCGTCGTTGGTGGGTTTGGTGGCGGGGCCGACGCCCAGGAATTGTGCTACGTCGTCCTTGGTCAGGTTGTTTTGCACCACCTGGGGATGAGTCTTGGCGCGTTCCCAGATTTCGTCCAGGGTGTATTTTTGTTCGGGGTCCAGGCCCAATTCACGGGCGGGCTCGGTCGGCACGCTGTACTTCATGCTGCCGGGATCGGCGCCGCCGCCCACGCTACGAGGCGTACTGAGGAAGTTGTTGGCGGGTCCGAAGACCACGGCCGCGGCGATGTGGCGTTTGGCCAGCAGGAAATCCATGACGGCCTTGCTTTCGGGCAGGTATCCGGCCCACAGGCCGGCGTCGCGATTGCCGTACTGGAAGGCGTGGGCGAAATTCTTATCGGGACTTGCGCCCGCGGCAGCGTCCTCGTTGTAGGCGCCGTCGCCGTCGTTATCGTCGCCTTCGTCCATGACCTTGTACTGACCGACCTCGCCCTTGGAAGCGTCGGCGCTCCGCATGGCCGGGGGGTTATCCTCGTCGGGGATCATTTTGCCCATGGGATCTTCGATGCGCATTTTGGTGATCATGCCGTCGCCGTTCAGGTCATCATGGTTGTCCTCGCCGAAGAAGCCGTCCAGGTCGCGGTCGATCTTGGTTGCGTGACCGCCCTGCAAACGGCGGGGATTGGCGAAGAAGCGATCATGGGCATCGGGATTGAGCACCGGCGCGATATAAACGACGCGACCGGCACGCATTTCGGCAGCCTCGTCCGAGGTCAGCACGTAATCGGCAAATTTCAGCGCGGCCTCGGTTCCGGCATTGTGATAGCCGGCCATGTTGGCGCCGACGAACAGCGCGGGTCGTTCGGCGGCAGGCACCGACCCTTCGCCGGTTACGGTCATCATCCAAATCGACTTGCCGCCGGCAGACTTGCCGATCTCTTCCAACTTGACGATTTTGCCGTGGTCCGCGGCATAGGTTTGCAGTTGCGCCTCTACCGCGGCGTAGTTTTTATATCCCCTGGTTGCCTCGGCAGTATCCGCCGCCAATAGCCAGGGGGCTTGCAGCAGCCCGAAAAAAGCCGCGGCCAGGCCTATTGAATTCCGCAAGATATCCTCCTTGCATTTGAGCCGTCCTATTACATTATAGACGTTCATCGAGCCTGATACGGCATGAAGACCGGTTGGGTTTAGTACTATTTAACGGACGATAAACGGTAAACTCCACGTCCGGCCCGCGGCCGGTTTCATGTTAGGCTCTATACAGGAGCGATGTTTTGGATCAGAAACCCCGGTCGGAAGATAAATCCGCTGAAATTCCCCCGTTACCGCCGGAGGCAACGCAACCCCCGCCGCCTCCTCCCGTTCCTGAAGGGGAACCGCCGCCCCCGCTCGAAGGCGCCAAGTCGCGTCAACAAATGTGGAAGGATTGCCGCCAAAACCTGGCTATCGGCGGAGGTATGCTGGGTTTTAGATTGTTTACCGGTATGGACGATCGTTTGGATGCCCTGGTGGATCTGGGGATTACCGTTTTGGGGCCGTCCCTGTTGGCCACCTGGGTGATCGAATACCTTCAACAGAAATGGAAGCCCTATACCCTCGACACCTGGCGAGGCGCTGCCAGGAAGCGTTTTATGTCGATCTGGAACAACCACGGGGGCGGCTATTACGGTCTGGTAGCCTTGATCTATCTGGCCCGCATGGAATTACAAGAGATCTCCCTTGACCTGTCGGACTTTTCCTTCGATATGGGAAGCTTGATTCAGTTCCTCTTTGTGGATCGGTTTCTGGACATGGCGGAATTCGGCTGGAAGGCGTTCATCTGGCCCGTCACCTGGATGGGTAAATTAGGTACCATAGCCGGCATCGGAGCCATGCTCCTGGGTTACGGTCTTTTCGAATTGATTCGTCTGGCCGCCGGCGCCGATGTGCCCGGAGAGGAAATTGCCGATCGCGAGTCTTAGGAGAGCGTCTCCAGGATCTCCCACTCGAGGGCATCCGGCGTGATGGGTTTCTGTAGAAAACGGATCTTCTTCAAACCCGTTTCGCCCACCGTGTTCGCCGGGTCCGGGTCGGCCGTGTACACCAATACGGGGATGTCCGGTTTTTCCAGGCCCAATTGCCTGAGAAAACCCAGGCCGTCCATCAGCGTAGGCATTTTCAAGTCCGAAATGATCAGGTCCGGTGTGTACGATTCCAGGATGTCGAGAGCTTCCCTGGGATCCGAGGCCGGTACAACCGTAAAACCCAGCCGCACCATGGGGACTTGCATCAGGGTGCGCGAGAATTTCGAGTCGTCGACAATCATAACTTTTTTGCTCATGAAACCGCCGCAAGATGTAGTGGGACCCGTCCGGTATCGGGAAGAAAACAATGCCGGATGCGCCTACGCTTAGATCTGTAATTCGGCAACGACGCCTTCCAAGAAGGATTGAGCGTGAGAGAAAAGATTGGAAAGCGTGGCGAAAGAAGCACCCGCGTCCTCCATATTACCCTTTTCGGCCAGTTCTTCCAAGACCGCCGCCGCCTCTTGCATGCGCGGAATCCCCATGTTGGCGCCCGCGCCCTTTACGCCGTGTGCGGCGGCGCGCATGCTGTCGGCGTCATGATTGTCCAGGGCTTCCTTGCAGGCACGGATGCCGCGTTCGGTTTCGACCAGGAACAGTTGGATCATCTCGAACATCAGTTCGGGGTCGTTGCCGGTGAGATCGCGCAAGCGCCAGATTTCCACCAGTTCCTCGTGGTCATTGTTGGTCTCGGTCTCCTCGGGCGCCACCACGCCGATGAACTTGCCCAGCACCTCGTAGAGTTTATTGGCGTCCAAGGGTTTCGAGAGGAAGTCATCCATACCGGCGGCCAGGCAGGCCTCACGGTCATCCAGGGTAGCACTTGCGGTCAGGGCTACGATGGGCAGGTGTTGATCGCTGCCCTCGGTGCGGCGGATTTGTCGCGTGGCCTCGAAACCGTCCATTTCCGGCATGCGGCAGTCCATCAGCACCACGTCGTACTCCGCGTTCTCAACCGCCGCCACCGCCTCGCGACCGTCAACCGCCATATCGCAGTTCAGGCCGACTTTCTTCAGCAGCAGTTCGCCCAGGCGTCGGTTGACCGCGTGATCGTCTACCAACAACACGCGGCCATGTAAGGCGGCTGCCGCAATATTTTCGGCCTCGTGGGCTTCCTGCTCGGATTCGGCGCCCACGGCCGAGCGTAGCGCCCGGCGCATGCTCTTCAACTTGACCGGTTTGGTAATGATGCCGTCCACGCCCTCTTTGCGCGCCCCCGCCTTCTGATTGAGCGACAAAAGTAGAATGAAGGCCGCTTCCGGCAACAGTTCGCGGAGTTGCTCCAACAGGTCCGGTCGATAGGCGGCGGTATCCAATAACAAGACGTCAATGCGACGTCCTTGCAGTACTTCTTCGCCTATTTTCCCCATGCCGTGATCGAAATCGGCCGCGGAGAGAACACGAGGACCCAGTAACTCGACGGCGCCGGTGATCACTTTGCGCGCGGTTTCGTTGCTTTCGATCACGAACACGGTTCGGCCGGTGAGGTCGGGGTCCATGATACCCGCGGCGCTGCCGGCCGCGATTACCTCGATGGAGAAGGAGAAAGTGGAGCCTTTGCCCTCCTCACTTTCGACCCAGATACGCCCGCCCATCATTTCGGACAGACTCTTGGAAATGGCCAGGCCCAGGCCGGTCCCGCCGAACTTCCGCGTTGTCGAGGCATCTACCTGGGTAAACGATTCGAACAACCCGGCCAGGCCTTCCCTGGGAATGCCGATGCCGGTATCGGTCACGCTGAATTGCAGTTCCAAGCGGTTGTTTGCGCTGTTGAGCACCGAGCAGTGCGTCGTCACCTGACCGACCTGGGTGAATTTGATGGCGTTGGTCATCAAGTTGATAATCACCTGGCTTAGACGCGCCGGATCGCCGATCACGCGAGGCGGCACGTCGCGGTCCAGGTCGATGATCAATTCCAGATCTTTCTCCTGGGCCTTGACAGCCAGCATTTCACCCGCATCTTCCAGCACGTTGCGCAGTTCGAATTCGATATTTTCCAATTCCAGCTTGCCGGCTTCAATCTTGGAGAAATCTAAAATGTCGTTGATCAGGGCCAGCAGAATTTCGCCGGAGTTGCGCACGATCTCGCAGTATTCGCGCTGTTCGCTGGTGAGCTTGGTTTCCAGGACCAGGGTGGTCATGCCGATGATGCCGTTCAGCGGCGTACGGATCTCGTGGCTCATGGTGGCCAGGAAATCCGACTTGGAACGCGTGGCGGCCTCGGCCTGCTCTTTGGCTTGCAACAGTGCCTGAGCGTTGCGTTGCCGTTCCAATTCGATCTCGGCGTCCTTCAATGCCAGGCTGAGGTATTGCGCAATTTCGGAGATGGAAGCAATTTCGTGTTCGGTCCACTTGCGCGGCTCGTAACTACCCAGCCCCAACAGCCCGATCAAGCGCCCGCCCATGCGGATGGGTACTTCCAACAACCCGCTGGTGCCCCTGGTGACGTAATGGGGCAGCAGGGGCCGGATCATCTGATCGATAGAGATGTCCTCCACGACAACGGGTTCGCCGCGCTTCAGCATTTCGCGGTACTCCGGGGCGTCGTTCAGATCGATGGGGATTTTGAGGAACTCGCCCAGGCCCTGAACCTGGGTGGTGTGGTTGACGGTAAGAATATGTTCATTGGAGATGCCGGCGAAGTAGACGCGCATACGCTTGAAGGAACGCTTGATTTCCTTGATGGCGGCCAGCACCACCTCATCGGGAGGCGTGCCCGAAGCCAGGCCGACGGACAAGCTGTTGACCAGTTTCAGGCGGGTCTGGCTTTCCAAAAGCTGTTCCTCGGTAGTGATGCGCTCGCGAATCTGGTGTTCCATTTCCCGCTGGATGCGCTCGAACTGGCGCGTGCGCTGGATCAATTCGCTTTGGGCCTTGCGCAGGGCTTCCTGGTTCTCGGCCAGGACGCTCTCGTGTTGACGCGAGCGGCGCAGTTCGTACTCCAACTGTTGATTGGCGTTTTTCAGGCGCATCTCGCGTTCGATCAGCAGTCGTTTGGTTTTTTCGAAATCGAGTTCCACCATGCGATTATGGGAGAGCGCGCGTTCGTGTTCCACCTCCAGCCTTTCCAAAGCGGCCTTGGACTCCGTATCCTGCTGTTCCATCTGTTTTTCCAGCGCGATGAGGCGATCGCGACAGCGACCGATCCAGGCGCCCAGGCCGGCGCCGGCGAGCACCGTCAGCGATACCCAGATGCCGCTGTACAAGGCGGAATCGTCTTGAACCCTGGAAGCCAGGGCAAAGTAGGATGCGGTAAACAAAATGCCGCCGCATAGTCCGCCTGCTGCTCCTTTGACCCAATAATCGCGGGTGAAGTCCATCGACCGGCTGCCCTCCTGAAGAGCCCGTTCTTAGGCTGATGTCCCATTATTATTGAAGATTCGCACGGTGGCAAGTAGTCTCCACCGACCGAACCTATTTTGGATTGTCGGCAGCGGCGCCCTTTTCTCAATGGCCCTTGGACCGGTATTGGCGCAGCAGGAACTGTTGGGTCAACGGCTGATTGGCCAGGGCGGAGGGGAAGGTGAAATCCAGTTGTTCTCTACTCCAACCTTTGTGTCGGGCGTAATCCCAAAGGGCATAGAGACGCAGTTGCTCGGTAATCAGGCCGTGGTCGGAGCTGTAAACCAGGGCCTTTCGCAACAGGTTGTCGATATCGGAAATCTGGTTCTGTTTGACGGCCAGTTGGATGCGCAGACGGGGCAGGTGATGGCGCACCAGGGGTTCGGAGGCGGCATCCATGGTTTCGATCAGCGCTTTCAACAACTCGGCGGGCACCAGTTCGAAATCCAGAAGGGAATAGACCAGACCCAGCCAGGAGGAACGTTCGACCCCCGATTGATTGATCGCCGCATTCAGGTGCTCGTAGTTGTAAATATTGGGGTCGCCCACCAGAATCTCGGTGATCAGTTGAATGAGCGGTTCCAGGCGGGACATGGCCTCCGAGTCGGAAGAATGGCTGCGCCAGCCGGAGCAGAGATGCTTGACCTCGATGGTTTTTCCGAACCAGAGTTGCAGGAACAGCCACTCTTTATAGAAATCGGGGTCCTTGGAAGCGTCCAGGTCCAGGAATTTCAAAACCGATACCGCTTTGTCGTATTCAAACAGTTGCATATGGGCGCGGCAGACGAAATGATTCAGGGAAAGCCGGGTCTCGGGCAACAGTTCCTGCTTCAGACCGCCCACCACCTGGAGAACCTGTTTGGGCTTGGTCTGGGCGAATTGCAGGGCGGCCATTACCAGGGTGTTCGTGGCAAACAGGTCGTCGCGGCCTTTCAGCTTCTTGTGCAGGATGTCCAAAAGCTTACGCGCGTTTTTGACCTCCCCGAGCGCCATGAGGATGGGCATCAACTGCGACGCGTATTGAATGTCCAGGGTTTCCATGCGACCGCGGCTGAAGGCCTTGTGCACGTAGACGCGGGTGCGCGCCGGGTTACCGCCGGCGTATTCCAGAATCGCCAACAGGGTCAAGACCTCGGTGTTTTCTCCGATCTTCAGGGCCTTCTTGGCAAAGTACAACGCCTTGCCGGGGTCGGAGGAGGTATTGGCCAGAGCCAACATGCACCAGAACTCCTGGTTGTCGCGGAAGTCGGGTAGGGGCACAAACTGGCTGAGCAGGGCGCGGATGGGCTCGTAATTGGCGGTCTGGGCACAGTAGCGGGCGTAGCGAAAGGCGTAGTCGGCCGCTGAGGCGTCATTGCCGGCCTGTTGATACAGGCGGCAGAGAATCAGCCACAAGGGCGGTGAATAGGGCAGGTACTGCGCCGATTCGGTTTCGATGTTTTTGGCCAGCATAAGGTAGCGTTTCAGCTTCTCCTCGTGAGCCTGGGAGGATACCAGGAACTGGCGTACGGGTTCGTTACGCCAACGGAATCCCTCGGTCACGCTGGACTGGAACTCCAGCAGGTCGGCGACCCCGGCCTTGTCGATAGTGGCGCCCAGCAAAGCCAGATCTTCCCTGGTGACAATTTTGAGGATGGCCATGTTGATGCCGTCGGGACAAAGTGCGATCCATTCGAGGACCGTGATTTCCTTCTTGCTGAACCGGCTGAGTTCGGAGGGAATGGTGGTCAGGCTCTCCTCGGGTGAAATCGCGGGTCCGGTGCTGCCGTGGGCCATGCACAGCACGCCGTCCTGAATGTATAAGCGGCCGGAGTCCTTGAAATTCTGCACCAGGCGCAGGAACTTGCCCACGTTGCTGCCCGAGATTTCAGCCAGGGACTCGGTCAACTCCAAGGGGATGCGACAACCGCCGAACTGACTCGTCAGGTATTCGGAAAGGTTGAGAACATCGGGGAAGTTGACGCTGAAGGGTTCGCCCAAAACCCAGAACGCCGGCACCGGTTTGACGGACGTCACGCAGAGGTAGAGATGCGGGTTGACCCGCGAGGCGACCATTTGGGCCAGGTCGTTGATAAAGCGCAACACGGAAGGCGAGGCTTCCTGGAGGTTCTCGATAATGATAACGGCCGGTTTATTGATGGCTTCCATCACCTTGGTGAAAGCGGTCATGATCATGCCCGGGTTCAGGGATTGTTGTTCAGTGCCTACTGACCACAACAGGCCGGGAAGCGCGCTTGCCAGAATCTCTTTCCAACGGCCCATCTCGCGGTTCACCGAGGTGCGCACGCTCAGATGCCGCAGGATGACCTCCATGAACTCCAGTTCCGTAGTGCCCTGGCGACATTCCAGGCGCAGAACATTTTGAGCGATGAAGCGCGGCGTCATGTTTTCCACGATGGTGGTTTTGCCCGAACCCTCCTCGCCGCAGATATAGATGACATTTTTGTCGCGCAGGAAGGACTCGGCGGCGTTGATGAAGGGCGCGTGCAACAGCGGGCCCTTGGTAAGGATATCGATTTCGGGCTGCTCACCGACCGAGGCGGGCTCGAACTTGCCGAAGACGGCTTCCATCTGCTCGAAGACTTTCTTGCAATTGGGCTGGCGCTGGTGGGGATCGCGCTCCATCATTTTCAGGATGATGTCGTCGATCTCCTTGGGTAGATCGGCAATCTGGCTGGGCGGCTGCGGTTTCTTGGCCAGGCGCTGGTAGATGGTCTCGCCCAGGGTGTGGCCCTGAAAGGGTTTCATGCCGGTGAAAAGGTCGTAGAGCATGACGCCCAGCGAAAAGATATCGGCCGTGTTGGTTACCGTTTCGCCGGAAATGCCCTCCGGCGCCACGTAGTAGGCGCTGCCCATGAAGGTGTTGCGATGGGTGTAAAGGGTGAGGTCGGCTACCTTCATGATGCCGAAATCGATCAGCTTGAGCACGTCCTGCTTGGAAATGAGGACGTTCTGTGGTTTCAGGTCGCGGTGAATGATCTGGTGCTTGTGGATGTAATCGATCACCTCGCAGAGCTGACCGAAGATGTGGAGGAAGGCGCGCGGGTCTTCCAGGACCGGGCGCTCGTGCCAGTAGGACAGCCAGGTGTCGCCTTCCACCCACTCCATCACATAGGCCGGTCGACCGTGCCAGTCGTGATAATACTCGCGCACCTGCACCAGGTTGGGATGCGGGTAGGCGCGCAGGAACTCGTATTCCATATAGAAGCGCTGAACGCTCTGAGGGTCGTTATCCATGACCGACATGGTCTTCAGGACGTACTCGGTGTTGTCCTCGGAGAGAAGGTCCTCGCGCTGCTTGATCTTGTAAATGACCGAGCATCCCCCGCGGATATATTCCTCGATAATTTCATAGGGGAAGTCCGAATTTGTCATAGGTGTCTGCTAACCGGTTGAATTTAATAGTTGTGTAAGGCGTTGACGCGGAGTGCTCGTCATCGATTCTTTCCGGTGTCGGACTTCTTCCTGGGGCAATCTTCCACCATACAGGTGCCGTACAATTGATGGACATGTTTGACGGGTTTCAACTGGTGCTGTTTTAAGATGTCGTCCTGAATGGCTTCCAACTCGGGGTTGAAGAATTCGATGATGTGATGACAATCCACACAAACGATATGATCGTGGTGCCCGGAGTTGAGGGCGCTTTCGTAGCAGGTGTCCTGGTTTTCAAAGGAGAGCTTGCGAACCAAGCCGGACTGAACCAGCAGGTCCAAGGTGCGATAAACCGTTGCGCGCGAGACCTTCAGGCCTTCCTCAAGCGTCAGTTCAATAAGCTGATCCACGGAGAAATGGCCGTCGTTGTTATAAAGGGCTCGCAGTAGGGCGAGACGTTCGTTGGTTACCTTGCCCTTACCGGCGTACAAAAATTCCTTGAACTGCTCCTCCAGCTCTTGGAGGTCCACCGTTTTTGCTTCTGGTTTGGTTGCTTGAGCCAAGAAAACCCTCATTCGCTGCACTGATTACGAGACCGATTCATTTTAGCCCAGTGAGGAAAGGAGGGTCAAGTGAAGCGTCCGCGACGTCGACGCCCGGGTCAGCGCAAAGCATCGACCTCGTCGAGGGAGATCTCCAACTTAACAACATCTACACAACTTAAAGACGTGTGCAATCTGATATATCAATTTCTTGACAAAATTGCACACCTGCGCAATCGAGTCAATCCACGGTCTTGGGTCGATTGCACACCTGCGCAATCGAGTCAATCCACGGTCTTGGGTCGATTGCACACCTGCGCAATCGAGTCCATCCACGGTCTTGAGTCAATTGCACACGTGTGCAATCGAGTCAAGCCGGCGTCTTGGGTCGATTGCGCACCTGCGCAATCAAGTCAAGCCGGCGTCTTGGGCCAATTGCACACCTGCGCAATCTAGTCCATCCGGGGGTTTAAGTCGATTGCACACCTACAACAGCCCCTACCGGGCCCTACCCCGGATCGCCACCGACAGCGGCGCCCGGGTGTCGTTTTTGGTGGAAGCCCGGTCCTATTGGGAAGGACCGGGCCGTTACGGTTTACCGAATGACGTAGGGACGGAACCATGAAACGCGAAGGCGGCCGGCCCGTGAAACCTCGTGAAGGCCGGCGCCGTTGCTGATAACACAGTCGTACCAACCCGCCATATCCCGGGTGACCCTTTCCAGGACCAGTACCGATTCAGTTTCGCCGGGCAAGTCCGTACCGTTCTTGCGCCATTGGTAGCTCAGCGGCAATCCGCTGATCGCCGAAACACGCATCACGGCGCGATTCTCATTGGGGGCCGACCCGGTATAGGGAATAGGATGTTGCAGGATGAATATGGCGTTGGGATCGCCTCGGATGATCAGGCTGCCTCCTTCAACCGGGAAGGCCTTCGGCGGACAACGAATCTCCTGACCAGGCAGTTCGAACGGGCGATCGTCCAGAACGCCCGGATGGGCAGCCATGCCCACCGACCAGCCCAACACGATATTCGGGTCCAAGGCGGGAGCGCGCACCCCCACGCGAATGGTCTTGTGCAGGTTCGCGGCATCCGCTCCCGGTCCCGTCCAAATCAGACGGGCGGTTCGGTACAGGGTTTCACCGGCAAAGAAGAAGGGGTCTTCCAACAGAACATCCCCCGGAAAACCGCCGGAAAAGAAAACACTGCCGGGTACGAACCCATAGCGGCCCCGTCCGCCGGTGCTGAAGACAACCCGGCTGCCGGTATGGAAATCCGTATCCAAATACCGGCCGCCGTCAAGGCAGGCAAGGTTCAAGGTGAACATGCGGTAAGGATGCGACCCGGTGCCCATGGCGCCGCCCGTGGACCCGGACGCCTGACACGAACGGCTCATGGCGCGGGCGATGGGCAGACAGTGATCGAAGGTGGGCAGGGTCATCGGTTCCACCCCGAAATGACCGGTATGGAAGTCGGCCCCGTTACCAAGAGCCTGCGCATGGAAGGACAGTATGTCTTCCTCCCAATAGCTGTCACGCAGATCCAGGCACAGCAGGGTAGACAAGGCCGCATCCAGATTGTAGGTAAGAGCCGCCGCGACATCTCTGGTGGCAAACGGCAGGCTGGAGTACTGGGAATCCTGGTTCTTATCCTCGCTCTCGCGAGCGCTGAGACCGATGCTCCAGGATACCCCCCCTAAGTCCCGGCTCGGGGCGAATTGCGCCGTACTACCCATATACCCCAGCCAGACGGCGGTGGTCTGCTGGATACGGAACCAGATGCAGCGCTCGCCGGCCGCCCAGCGGACGATGGATACGGCCTCCGGGTCGGCGTTGATTTCAACGGCGGGGATGTCATCGTGGTTCTCCACATATAGGGGCAGATAGATCGGTTGCGCCGTCGCCCCGCTGCCCGTCAGGTCGACCAGGGTGGTCGCCAACCGGGTGCCCGGGGGCAGCATGACGCGCACAAACCGAGCTTCCGTCGAAGCATCGGGGAAGTCGTTGCCGTTGACAATCAACGTGATCACCCCGCACCGTTCGGAGGCGCCGAGTTCATAGACATCCTCGTAAGACGCATCCACCTCGATATGGGCGGACAGCGGCCATGCGAGGAGGGCAATCAGGCAAACAATCGTGTTTCTCATGGCGGGCCTCCTTACCTTTCCCCGGTGTTGATGAAGAGCAGATCCAGAATGGTGATCAAGCCGTCTCCATCCACATCGAATTGACTGGACGCCTGCCAGGTTTGGATCACGAACAGGAGATCCGCCGGGTCGTTCTTACCGTCGCCGTTGGGATCGAGAATTTCGTCGTTCCCGCCGGCGATAACGACCACCCGGCCCCGATGCCTCTCACCGCGAGCATCCGTCAGGGTCACTTCGAAGGTGGTGGTTTCCGTGAGCAGGCCGGGCAGGGTCAGCGTGCGGCCGGCGCCGATGAAAGCGCCGGTGGTTGGATCGCGCCACTCGAAACTGTAGGGCGGCGTGCCGCAAACGGCCTGAGCGCGAAGGGTGACGGGCAATATGCCCTGGGTAATCCCCGTACGGTCCAACAATAAGCTGAAGGTCTCGATGTTCAACCGGGCCTCTCTGGAAACCACGGCGCTGTCGGGTCCGGTGACCAGGCATGTGTAGTAACCCTCATCATCGTGACTGCTCAGGTAGACGTCCAGGGTCTTGCCGTCGGCGCCGGGGATGTCGACCCCGTTGTGACGCCACTGGTAGGTGACATCGGACCGGGAAGGTTCCAGGCCGATGGTGATCTGGTCGCCGATACACCCGTAGAAAAGAGCGGCCGGGTTTTCCACGAGGTACAGGGGCTGTTCCCGGGCACACAAGGTCCAGGCCCCGGAAATCGCGGCCACCTCGCCGGGCGGGCAACGCCGGAACTGGTCCGGGCCGTGGAAAGGCGGATCGTCATGACCGGTCGCCGCGCTCACCAACAGCACGTCATACCTCAATTCGAGCGCATCGGGATCGTCGTCCGTGTGCAGGCACAGGGCCACATCGCTCAGTAAGGTGGGTAGGTCCAGGTCACCGCCCACCCACCTGATTTCGGCGGTCCGGTAGAGGGTCCGGTCCCGGTTATCGAAGGGGTCGAACAACTCGGGCGCGCCCGGGTTGTCCCCGACTAACAACGGCGGTTCCTCGGCGACGAACCCATAGGGCGCGCCGTCGGGTACCCGGAACCGAATCACGGACCCGTAGATGAAGGGGGTTTGCAGAACATCGGAGGTTTGGGGCTCGCGCAACTGCAACGAGAGACGGTTTTCCGCAATTTGGAAGCCCGATGCGTCCTCGGGCATGAATTCGGTAGCGCTCCCCTCTTGCAGGTGGACAAACGGGGTGATCGATACGTCCCGTTCCACGGCCAGGGCGACCGGGAACTCATTGGTGAAGGTGATCCCGGCGGGTCGGGCATGTTCCGCGGAAAACGCGCCGCCGCCCAGGTCCGCGTCGGCCTTGAAGGCCATGGGGTACACGCGTAGGTGACTGTCAAATCCGTGACGGGTCATGTAACTGTCCGTCAGGTTGACGCACAACAAGGTAGAGACGCTGTCACCCATGGTGAGGGCGGTCGCCTGCCGGGTGGCCGCGGGCAGGTTGGCGTGCGTATCGAGATAGGGGCCGTTGTACCGGTCCCAACTGTGCCGCGCACTGTCTCCCACCACCCAGGAAACGGATGCGTCCTGGTCGGGTCCGAACAGCACCCCGCCGCCGGCCGCGGTAAGCCAGGTGTCGCTGCCGGTTTGCACGCGCAGCCACAGCTCGCGTTCATCGCGCACCCAGCGAACGATGGACACGGTTTCCGGGTGAGCGGCAAGGTTCAACGCGGCGGACAGCGAGTTCAGCATCATGGGCAGGTAAATGGGTTGGTTGACCGCGCCGTCGGCGCTGCCCAAATCCACGCGGGTCTCGCCGAGCACCGCACCCAGGGTGAGGCTCAAGCGCAGGTAGACGGGCTCGCCGGACGAGGCATTGGCAAAGCTGTCGTCGGTTACCGTGAAGACAAGTTTGCCGGCCCGGGCACACTGGTCCCCGGGGGCGATTTCCTCGAGGGCGGTTTGCAGGGTGACGCCCGAGGCGAGGGCAATCGGCAACCCGCCGCCGATGAGTAGGAGCAGGAAGCATGGTTTCAGCCGGGTGTTCATGGCCTGCCTCCTTTCTCCCGCTTGCCGCGAGAGACCGGTAACGGGTTATCCCATTCCCCGAAGATGATGGGGAAATGCGACGGCCGGCAACGCCGGTTGTGGTCCAACCCGGTAAAGGGTTCCTGGTCGGACGGGTTATCGTGATTGGCCAGGTACACCGCATATTCCAAATACAGCGAGGGGAAATGCTGCTCATCCGGGTGCCACGTAAGCGTCGCGCTGACATTCAGCAAAAAATTCTCCAGGGTCCGCTCGCCGAAATGCCAGGGCACAATGACCCGGCGGTACAGGGTCCGGCCATGGCTGACGAAGGGTTCGCGGCCCAAGGTATCGGGTTCCACATCGTTCAGTTGAACGGCCGACCCGGTATCCATGAAGAACCCGTAATCGAATTCCGCGGGGGTCCACAGCTCCAGCCGGGCAGCGTTGTTGAGCCGGGAGGGCAGCATCGGACCCTCCATGCAGTCCATGGTCAGGTTCAGGGCATTGGTAGACGTTAGGAAGTCGCCGTCAGTCAGCACGGACGATGCGGCTTCCTGATCCACATAAACCTCACAGGAACGATCCAAAGAATGGCCGATGACCCGATCATCGGAGAAGACGATGTCCAGGGTATTGCCGGCCGTCCCGACATATTCGCCCGGATTGACAGCCGCCTGATGATCGTAGGCCTGAATATCGAAGGTCAGTTGCGAGGATGCGCCGGTGAGGGTCACGTCACTACCGGATAGGTCGGTACACAGCACGGTGGAAGCCGCATCGGTGGACTGCCCCGAGGTAGCCGCGTTGCGGGTGTTGAAGGGCAGGTTGGCGAATTGGGGGCCGGGGTAAATCTCGGCACTGAGGCGGGCGCCGATCCCGAATTGCCAGGAGACCACGGCATCCTCACAAGGACCCAAGAGGACATTGCCGCCGACGGTCCCGATCCAAACGTGGGACGTGGTCTGCACTTTCAGCCAGATATCGGTCTCACCGGCAATCCAGCGCACGATGGATACGGTTTCCGGAGGCGCCCTCATTTCCAGGGCGGTCGCCACGGTGTCGAGGGACATGGCCAGGTAAATCGGCCGATTGACCGCGCCGCCGGTCTCGGTCAGATCGACCCGGGTATCGGCCAGGAGGGCGTTGTTGGTGAGCCGGACGCGGATATAGATAGGCGTGGCTATGCCGGCGCCGGCAAAATCTTCATGATTCACCGTCATGGCGATGCTGCCGGGGAACTCGGCAGCACCCCGGTAATACACCCGGTTGACGGAGGTTGTCAAATTGACATCTGCAAATAATTGCGTCGATGCCATCAGAAGGAGCCCGAAAAGGGCCTTATAATAAGATGTCATGGCATCATCCTTGGTCACGTTATGGAAGCCGGAGGACGGGCCTTCCGTTTCATGGTCGATACGCGTATAAACTAGGGAAATACTTATGTTGAGGCGGCCTGAGAAAAAGTAAATAACATCTGGTCAGGCCCACGTGTGGTGACTGGTTAATCTAAATTCCGTGGAAAGCCTCGTCGGCACCTTATCGATAATCTCGACTGAAAAAGATATAACATGTAAATAAACAGCGGCACCTTTTTCCTAACTTATAATATAGTGTTTGCCGCCGCTCAATTCAAGTAGACCAGCTACCAAAGACAGGGCTCCGTCAAACATGAGCCGTTGACAACCCTGAATTGACTCAATTCTTCCCCGGGAAGGTCTAAAGATCCGCCCTTTGATGCTCGATTCTCCCGGGATTGGTGCCGCCTGGCCGGCGGCCGGCCGGTTCCATTCCCAGAAAATGACTCAATCAAAAGCCAACCGGAGTTGTATCCTCGAGAAACGAGTCGCCGGCTCATGTTCAGAGAGGGCCGATACCGGGGCGAAAGTTGTGAAATAAATCGACATGAGCACTCTTTTTCGGGAATGATAGACCCTTCGTTGATCAGAGCCGCCCTTTTTCCGATCAGAGAACCCCGTTTTTCGGCTCCGACGGCGTGGCACTCGGGCATGATGTTGTGTTTTCTTTTTCAACAATACCTCTTCCCGGGAATGGTGTCGCCCATGGGCTCAAAGGCGGATCGATGCCCGATCGGCAAACCGGTGGTTCGAGATTTTCGGGAGCGGCCCTCGGTTACGCTTGCCCCGGTCCCCAATCCAAGAACTTGATGATGTGTTTGCTTGCGTTTAGAATCAAGGCAACAGGCGGTTCACCATGAGCAATATCGATTACAGGGCCTATGACGAACTGGATTATCGCGAGTTCGAACGTCGGGCGGGCGATGATTCCCTCAGCAAGTACCAGAAAATCGGCTTTCCCGACAGCTATCGCCGGGGATTCGAAGAGGCCATTTTTGCCGATATTCTGTGCAAGCTGCCCCCGTTGGTTGAAACAGAAAAGCGGGTGCTGGATATCGGCCCGGGGTGTAGCGACCTGCCGCGTCTGTTGATCGATCACTGCCGACAATACAGGCATCACTTGACCCTGGTCGACTCCAAGGCCATGTTGGACCTGCTGCCGGATGAGGATCACGTGGAAAAGGTTCCGGGGTATTTTCCGTCCGACGAATTGACGCTCGAAGCCTTGACCGGCAGTTTGGATGTAGTGCTTTGCTACAGCGTCTTTCAGTACATTTTTGCCGATGGTCACGGCGACCGCTTTCTGGACCGTGCGGGTGAACTTTTGTGTCCGGGCGGGTGTTTGCTGATCGGGGACATGCCCAATGTGTCGAAGCGGGCGCGTTTCTTCCGTTCGGAACGCGGCATCGCCTTTCACAAAGCCTTTATGAAAACCGACGAACCGCCCGATGTAGGGGATAATCCGCCGGCCGGTTCCATCGATGACGAGGTAGTGGTTGCCTTGCTGGCAAGAGCCAGGGCCGCGGGCCTCGATGCTTATGTGGTGCCGCAGGCGGAAAACCTGCCCATGGCCAATCGGCGCGAGGATATTTTGATTCACAAACCCTGAGGCTTATCGTGACCAAACCCCTGATCATCGTCGGCAACACCGCCTTTGCCGAAATCGCCTATGAATACTTCACCCATGACTCGCCATATCGGGTGGTCGGCTTTTCCGTGGAGCGGGAATGGCTGAAGGAAACGCAACTATGCGGCCTGCCCGTGGCGCCCTTCGAGGATTTGGAGGAACATTTCGCGCCTCAGGAGCATGCGATCTTCGTAGCCGCCACCTACACCCAACAAAACCGGCTGCGCGCGCGCCTGCTGGATGAGGCCGAGGCTCGGGGTTATACGCCCGCCTCCTATATCAGTTCCAAGGCGTTCGTCTGGCGGAACGTGGAATTGGGCGAGCACTGTTTCATCTTCGAGAACAATGTCATTCAACCCTTCTGTAAGCTGGGCCGCAACAACATTTTGTGGAGCGGCAACCACATCGGCCATCACAGTACCATCGGCGATCATTGTTTTATTGCGTCCCATATCGTCATCTCGGGATTCGTAACCGTAGGCGATTATGTTTTCATGGGGGTCAACGCCTCGCTGGCCAACAATCTGACCCTGGGCAGCGATTGTTGGATCGGACCCGGCGTCACCGTAACCCGGGACGTGGAACCCGGGACCATGCTGAAACCCGTCAGCATGCGCGATGTGCGCACCGGAATACCGCCGTTTTTTCGGGAGGAATAATGGTTCGACTGCACAAACTGGGACCTGTCTTTTGTGCCGACCATATTCACGATTGGGCGCAAAGCCACGCCTACCTGCCCACGCCCGTTCGCCGCGGCAACCTGGTTCGCGTCTATCTCGCCTTTCGCGACGGCGCGGGTATCGGTCGGGTGGGTTACGTGGATGTGGACCCGGAGGCGCCCACCACGCCCGTCAACATATCCGCCACGCCCTTGTTGGACGTGGGCAGGCAAGGCAGTTTCGACGGTCACGGCGTGACGCCCTGTTCCGTGCTGGACCATGAGGGCGCCTATCGGCTCTACTATTTCGGCTGGCGACGGGATGAGGCGGTTCGCTACCACCTTTTCGCCGGTATGGCCGAGGGTACTCCCGACCGTTTCTACCGCATGTCCCCGGAACCCATCCTGCGCCCTTCCGACGAGGGCCGTTTCGTGCGCAGCGCACCCTTTGTCACCAATTTGGGCGGGCGCATCCACATGTGGTACGTGGCCGGCAGCGATTGGGTGGAAGTGAACGGAAAGCAGGTGCCCACCTACGGCATCTTTCATCAAACCTCACCCGACGGCAACACCTGGTCCGACCGCGGCGAGCCGGTTCTTCTGCCGCAAAGCGACGACGAGTACGGTTTCGGCCGGCCCTATCTCCAGCAGACCGCGAAAGGGTTCCGCCTCTGGTATTCGGTGCGTACCCGCTCCAAGGGCTATCGCCTGGGATTTGCCGACCGGGACCGGGACGGCGTCTGGCATCGGCGCGACGCCGATCTGGAAACCGATGTCACCCCGGGCGCCTGGGATTCGGAGATGATGTGCTTCCCCGCCGTAATTGAAACCGGCGCGGGCGCCCTGCTTTTCTATAATGGTAACGGGTTCGGCGCCACGGGCTTCGGCGTCGCCCGCATCGAGGATCCGTAATGACAATGGTAAGAGCTTATACCCCGCAACATGCTGCCGTTTGGGACGAACTGGTCGATGCCTCCGTCAACGGCACCTTCCTTCATTCCCGCAAGTTCCTGGCTTATCACGGCGACCGTTTCCAGGACCGGTCCTTGTTGATCTACGACGCCAGGGAGAATTTGTGCGCCGTTCTACCCGCGGCGCTCGATCCGACTGATCCCCAGACCGTGGTCAGTCATCCGGGCGCAACTTACGGCGGCCTGATACATGCGGGCAACCTCACCGGTAACGCTTTCGCCGAATCCTTCGACGCCGTACTGAAACATTATCGCCGAGCCGGGCTCCAGGAACTGTGCTACAAAGCGGTGCCGCATATCTACCATCGCGTGCCCGCCATGGAAGACCTCTACCATCTGTTTCGCCGTGACGCCGTCTGTTATCGACGCGACCTGAGCGCCTGTGTCGATTTGCAAAACCGGCTGCCGCTACACCAAATGCGCCGTCGCGGCATCCGCAAGGCCGGTCGCTCCGATATCGATATCGCCGAAAACATCGACCGGCTGCCCCGGTTCTGGCATATTTTGGGCGAAAACCTGGCCGAACGGCACGGCGCAAAGCCGGTTCACAGCCTGGAAGAAATTCAGGGCCTGATTCAATCGTTCCCGCGGCAAATGGAATTGGCTTGCGCCGTGTTCGAGGGCGACGTGGTCGCGGGCTGCCTGCTGTTCAAAACCCCCGTCACCACGCATTGCCAGTACATCGCCTCCACGGCGGAGGGCAGAAGCGGACGCGCACTCGATCTGTTATTCGAAACCCTGATCCGGCGTGAACAAATGGCGGGCAAACGCTATTTCAACTTCGGCATCAGCACGGAAAACCAGGGTCGCGACCTGAACGACGGCCTGCACCGTTTCAAAAACGGCTTCGGGGGTGGTACAATAACTCACGAATTCTTTCGCCTGGAACTCTAATGAAACCAAAATTTCGCCTGATTGACCTTCCCGTCATACACGACCAGCGCGGCAACCTGACCTTTATCGAGCAGTCCCGCCACATCCCCTTCGACATCGAGCGCGTCTATTACCTTTACGACGTACCCGGCGGTTCGGAGCGCGGCGGCCACGCCCACAAGACCCTGCACCAGTTCCTGGTGGCCGTGGCAGGCAGCTTCGACGTGCATCTGGACGACGGCGTCAACCAGCAAAGCTTTCATCTCAACCGCTCCAACTTCGGACTGTACCTGCCCAATATGGTCTGGCGAACCATCGACAACTTTTCCTCGTGTTCCGTCTGCCTGGTGATGGCGTCCGGTTACTATTCGGAAGCCGATTACCACCGCAACTACGAAGCGTTTCGCGCCGCAGTGGATCGGTCGAAATGATCCCTTTCCTGGACCTGCGCGCCCAACTGGACGCGCATCGCGAGGCTTACGATGCGGCTTACAGGACGGTGATGGACGCGGGCCGCTTCATCCTGGACAAGCAGGTCGATTCCTTTGAACGGGCCTACGCGGCCTATTGCGGCGTCAAACACTGTATCGGTGTGGGCTCCGGTTATGACGCGCTGTTCCTGATCCTGAAGGCCATGGACATCGGCCCCGGCGACGAGGTGCTGGTGCCGGCCCATACCTTCTTCGCAACCTGGTCGGCGGTTTCGGCAACGAGAGCTACACCGGTGGGCGTGGATGTTCGCGCCGATAGTTTCAATATGGACCCGGAGGAGGCGGCCCGGCGCATAACCGCAAAAGCCAGGGCCGTCATGCCGGTGCACCTCTACGGTCTGCCCGCGGCCATGACGCCCCTGCGTGAACTCTGCACGGAACATGGCCTCGAGTTGATCGAAGACGCCGCCCAGGCCCAAGGCGCTTACTACGGCGACCGCCGGGTCGGGTCCCTGGGTGACGCCGCCGGTTTCAGCTTCTATCCGGTCAAGAACCTGGGCGCCCTTGGCGACGCGGGCTGTGTCACCACCGATGACGACCGACTGGCCGCAAGGATCAGAAGGCTGCGCAACTACGGCTCCGAACAGAAATATCGTCACCTGGAGCCGGGCGTCAACTCGCGCCTGGACGAACTCCAGGCCGCCTTCCTAAGCGTCGGGCTGAAGCATCTGGACGCCTGGAACGACCGCCGGCGCGAAATAGCTGAACTGTATGATCACGGCCTCCGGGGAAAGCTGACACTGCCTCCGGCTGACCCTTCGAGCGTTCGTCACCAATACGTGGTGCGTCATCCGCAAAGAGACCGGTTGGCCGCGTTCCTGGCCGATCGTGGTATCGGCACCATTATCCACTACCCGGAACCGCCCTTTCTGCAACCGCCCTACGCCGACGCCGTAACCGAGGACTTCCCCGTGGCGCGAACCGTCTGCGAGACCTGTCTCAGCCTGCCCATCCATCCCTTCCTGACCGATGAACAAGCCGGCACGGTCATCGACGCGATACTAAGCTTCTCCAATCGATAAGAAGCTTCACATTCGGAAAAAGCGGGGGGACTCAGCGTGACCGGCGCCGCGGAAGGCTTGGGCGAACGACGTAGCTGCTCTGCTGAGGAACCTCACAGATGGTGGTCGTCGGGTTCCATGGGTAGATAGATCATGAAATGGGCGCCCTTGCCCGGCTCGCTTTCCAGCTCGATGCGCCCCTCGTGCTGTTCGATGATGCCGAAGGAAATGGAAAGCCCCAAGCCGGTGCCTTTGCCGACCGGCTTGGTAGTGAAAAAGGGCTCGAAGATCCGACGTTGATCTTCCGGGGATATGCCCGGCCCGTCGTCGATGAAATGGACCACGCACATTTCATCCTCCGTACGGGTGCGTACGATCAGCCGTCCGGCTCCCTTCTCCGCAAGGGCCTGACAGGCATTGACCGTCATGTTCATAAATACCTGATTCAACTCGCCCTGACGGCCGGCAACCATGGGTTTGACCGGGTAATCCTCCTCGAAGATTACCTTGCCCTGGAAGTTGGGACGCACCAGGTTGAGTGTCGACTCCAAACAGCTCACCAGGTCCACGCGCATGGCGTCCTGATTGCCCTTTCTGGAAAAGATGCGCAGGTCGCGGACGATGGAAGCAATTCGATGAGAACCGTCGCGAATGGTCTGCACGTGTTCGTACAAGGGTTGTAAGCGACCGGACAGTTCGTCCAACACCTCCTGCTCGGCGTCGTCACCCGCCAGGCTGAAGAGAAACCGTTTGAACTTGTCCAGGTCAGTCAGCATGTTCTGGGCGCTGCCGTTGACGAAGTTGGTCGGGTTGTTGATCTCGTGGCCGATACCGGACGTCAGGGTACCCAGCGAGGCCATCTTGTCTTGCAGGACCAGTTGTTCTTGGGTGCGCACCAGTTTCACGTTCTGTTCCTCGATACGCTCCATATAGGAAGCCCGGGCAAGCGCCGAAATGGCGTGTTCGCGGAATCGTTCCATGATTTGAATGTCGGCCCGGCCGAACTCAGTGTTACCGCTCAGATTATCGAGGACAAGGAAGCCGACCAGTTCCCCTTTCAGGTGCAGCGGCATGGATAACATGGCCCGTGCGGGCCGAATGCCTTCCAAGCGGCCGATGGGGGGCAGGTTGTCGATCAAGCGGACGGTTTCACCTTCCAAGTGGTTTTGCTCCGAGTTCATGTAGCGGACCGCGAGTTCCTCACGGGAAAACGAAAACTGTTTCATGTAAACCAGGTTATGACCCGTGGAAGCGATGACCTCGAACCTTTGGTTATCCTCGCTCCACAGAAAAAATGCGCCGGCCTCGGCAGCGCAAATATGGCTGACGGCCAACTCCAGCATCGACTTCAATACGCCTTCCAATGACAGTTCCTTATTCATCTGGCGAACGATGCGGTCGAGGACTTCCTGCTCCTGGTTCAGCGTGACCAGGGCCTGACCGCGTTCCTCCAGGCGGCGGTTGGCCTCGCGTAAATGCAGGTGAAGGTCTAAACGGGCCACCAGTTCCCCACGGGCGATGGGTTTGGCGATGTAGTCGTTGCCGCCGGCCTCGAAGCCCGCGGTCAGATCCTCGGTGCGATTACGGGCGCTGAGAAAGATCACCGGCAGTTCTTGGGGCGCGAATTTCCGGCGTATTTCGCGGCAGATCTCGTAACCCGTGACCCGAGGCATCATGATGTCCAGCAAAACCATATCGATCGGTTCGGTTTCCAGGATTTCCAAGCCGGTCTCACCGTCCGCCGCCTCGATGGCGCAGTGACCCAGGACCTGAAGGTGATTGAGCAGAACCTGGCGATTGATAGCATCGTCGTCCACCACCAGGATGGTATACGCGCCGGCGGCGGAGGAAGCGGGCAGATCGGGCGCCACGGGGTCCGGGGCCGGTTCCAAAAGTGGTTCCATGATCTGGTGTATGGAGGAGTCTTCCTCGGGTTCGCCCGCCCAGATGGGTAGGGTGAAACGAATAGTGGTACCCTTGCCAACCGTGGAAAGGGCATCGATGGAGCCCCCGTGTAATTCCACCAACTGCTTGCAGATGGTCAACCCCAGGCCGGTCCCGCCGTAAACGCGGCTGTCCCCGATCTCCGCCTGCTCGAACGATTGAAAAACCCTTTCCAAATCCTCGGGGGCAATACCGATTCCGGTATCTCGAACCTGGATCTCCATCCACACGCCGGCCCTGGTTGCGGATACGCTGACGGAACCGTTATTGGTGAATTTGACCGCATTGCCCACCAGGTTGTGGAGAATCTGTTGCAGACGTTCCTCATCGGCATATACCGAGGGAAGGGACGGGTCCAACAGGTTTTCCAGGACCACCGATTTGTTGCGCAGTAAGGGGCGACTGAGGGCAAGAACAACCTCGGTCAGGCTGTACAGGTCCACCGGCCCCCGCTTCAATTTCATGCCGTGGTTCTTCAGCTTGGCGAAGTCCAGGATATCGTCGACCAGATGAGACAGGCGTTTGCCGCTGGTGCGAATCATTTCCAAATTGGTGGAAACGGTGGGGCTCAAGGAACCGCCGGCGCCGTGCAACAGCGATTCGGCCAGACCGATCATACCGTGGAGGGGCGTGCGCAGTTCGTGACTGGTATTTGCCAGAAACGCGTCTTTCAAAACGTCGATGTCACGGAGACGCTCGACAACCTGCTTCTCCTGATCCAATTTACGACGTTGCTGGCGGACATACCAGGAGATGAGCGCGGCCAGAGCCAAAATGTACAGCAGGATCGCCCACCATTGTTTCCAGGGCGGGGTGGTGATGGTAACGGCCAGAACGGTGTCTTCACTCCATTCGCCGCCGATGGAACGCACACCGGCACGGAAGGTATAGTTACCGGGATCCAGGTTGGTATAGGTGGCTCTGCGCGCGGTTTCGTCGGTTTCCACCCAATTCTCGTCAAAGGGATCCAAACGATAGCGAAAGATGCAAGCCGACCCCTGGACCGGGGTGGCGAATTCCAAGGTCAGGATGCGGGTCTGCCAGCCAAGTTTCAGGTCTGTCGTCAATTCCACGGCTTTTTTCAAAGGAGATTCCGGGTCTCGAGCGCGGGGTAGGCGAGCCTGGTTATCGATTAATAAACGGGTGAGGATGACCGGGTGGGTCGGCTTATCCTCCTGAAGGTCTTTTGGATGAAAGGTCAACCATCCATTGGGGCTGCCGTAGTAGAACCTGCCGGCCTTGTCTCGGAACCCGGCGCCGTGGTTGAAGGTCTTCAGGCCGAGGTCGCCGTTTTGGCCGTAATTGCGAATGGAAAGGGTTTTGGGGTCCAACCTTGAAAGGCCGCGAGGAGTACTCATCCAAACAAAACCCTGCTCGTCCTTGAGCAGAGAATAGATGGTATTGCCCGAGAGCCCGTCCGCGGTGCTGATGCGCCCGATCGACTGCCCCTCCGATTTCAAGTAGTTCAACCCCGCGGCGGTGCCCACCCACATGCCCTCACCGTCGTCTTCGCACAGGCTGAGAACGGTGTTGGACGAAATCCCGGTGGTTTCGTCCCCGTTCTTGAAGACCTTGAAGACGCCGGGTTGGGCAAGGTCCATGCGGCTGAGCCCGCCTTCCCAACTACCGAACCAGAGATTTTCACCGGAGGGTCCCACGGAGATCAGCAGACAACTGATATTGTCGCCCCCCGGACTCATGGGATTGTCGGGATCGTGGCGGTAACGGGTGAAACCACCGTTGCTGTTCAATGTGTTCAGACCGGAGGAGGTGCCTACCCATAACCGGCCCTGACGGTCGTGGCGAACGGCGGTGATCCAATTGCTGGTCAGGGTTTCCGGGTCTTCCCGATTGTGACGGTAGACCACTCCCCCGTTCGTTCCGGCAGACACTTGCCGAAAAAGGCCGAAAGCCGTGGTGCCCGCCCAAATCTCACCGTTGGGCCCCTCGTGCAAAGCAGTAATTGACTCGCCGCCTTCAGGGGTAAGGCGCACGGGAACCGGCGTACCCAAGCCGGCTTCTCGCTCGGGGTGATAAACGAACAGCCCGTTCCCGGTGGTTCCCTCCCACAACCGGCCTTTTCGGTCGAGGAGAAGTTGCGCGGCCGGCGCCTCGCGGTGATTGACCGCGAAAGGGGTAAGCTGCATACGACTGAAACCGCTGCCGAAGGTGCCCACCCAGGCGATGTCCCGCCTATCCAGGAAGATACTGCTGATGGAGTTGATGGGCAAGCCGGCGGAGTTGGAAGGGTCGTGAAGCCAACGGCGAGTGGTCCCGTTTTCCAGATCGTATTGGATAAGACCCTGATCATAGGTACACAGCCAGATTCGCCCCTGGTCGTCCATTGCCGTATCCAGCACGGTGCCGAACGATTTGCCTTCGGCGTCCGTCACCGTTTCGATGCGGTCTTCGGCGCCGGCTCGAATGAGGCCCAAACCGTCGTTGCTGCCGAACCATCGATTACCCTTTTCGTCGATGTCCATGCAGATCATTTGTTGCTCGTCGGGACCCCCGGGCCAGGGGACTTGCTTAAACCGTCCCGGTTCAACCATCTTGTTGACCCCGCCGCCGAAGGTGGCCGCCCATAGCGTTCCCTGCCGGTCCATTTGAAGTTCACTGATTTCATCATTCGTCAAACTGTCGGGATCGTCGTTACGATGTACATATCGCAAGGCTTTGCCGGTTGCCGGGTCGAACAGGTTGATGCCGCCCCCGGTCCCCAGCCAGATCAACCGACGCCCGGACCGGTTGTCGAATAGAATACTGAAAACCGTGTTGTGAGCCAGACTGTTAGGGTCCTCGGCCTGCCGGCGCCAGGACCGAAAGGTCCCGTCGGCGCGCTGGAACAGGTTCAATCCGCCGCGTGTGCCGATCCACAGATTGCCGTCGTCATCCTCGACAATATTGTAGATATAATCGCTGGAAATCGAATTGGGATCGTTGGAGTTGTGCCGATAGATCTCAAATGAATATCCGTCGAACCGATTCAACCCGTCGCGTGTGCCGAACCACATAAACCCCATGCGATCCCGCATGATGCAAATGACATTGCCCTGAGACAACCCGCTGTCTACATCATAATGCGTCATCGCGTAGTTGTTTTGCCCCGCTTGAGTCGGACCGATGATAAACGACGACAAAAGCAAGGAGAGAAGCCACTTACAGGACTCGTTTGAATTCATGGAAACGATCGATCCTCCCATTTCGTGTTTCTCGCATCTTTTTCCTAACTAACTTACAGTCCAACAAAAGATCTATCGGACAAAAGGCGTATATGGTTTTGTTTTTATCCCGAGTTTCCCTACCCGAAGTTTACGAAACAGCCCGAATCAATCCACGGGAAAGGTTAGGGTTACTTTTGCGTACCCAGCCGAAGGAAACCGCGTGCGTCTTGCAATATGCAGGTGGTGTCAGCGCCGGATAGTCCGATTTGTTCCACCGGCTCAAAAGCCGGCGGCAGCCGTTGGGCCCACAAGCGCACCCCACACCCTGATTGAAACAGAAGAAAACAGGTCATGGCGATCAGGCTGGGGAATCGTCCGCTCTTCATTAATCTAACCACGAACCGCGCTCCCGGCAGGTATAACCTATGGTAAATCTATCGGAAGGTGGCAAAAAATGATGATTTGAAAATATCATAGGCCGGTTGATCGCTTATTTGATTAGTCCGCCTTCGATTGGGTTATGATGTTGCATCGAAGATAAGGGAGGAAGACATGTTTCAGCAGGGATTGATGGAAGGAAAGGCCGGTATCGTGACCGGCGGCGGTTCAGGTATCGGCCTGGCCGTGGTCAAGGAGTTGCTGCGTTACGGCGCCAAGGTGACCATTACCGGTCGTAGCGAGGAAAAGCTGGCAAACGCGGCTGCCGAGTTGGGGGTTACCACGGCGGCCGGCGATGTGCGCAAGGCCGAGGATGTCGCCCGCAACCTGGATGCCCACATGGCAGCGCACGGCAAGGTGGACTTTCTGGTCAATAACGCCGCGGGAAACTTCCTCTGCCCGCTGGAACGCATGAGTGAAAACGCCTTTATGGCGGTCGTGAATATCGTCACCAAGGGCACTTTCCTCTGGTCAAAGGCCGTGCAACCTCATATGAAGGAAGCAGGCTACGGCCGTATCATCAACATCGGCACCACCTACAGTTGGGCGCACGCGGCCTGGGTGGCTCATTCGGGCGCGGCCAAGGCAGCCGTCCTGAACCTCACCCGCACCATGGCCGTGGAATGGGGTCCCCAGGGCATCTTGACCAACTTCGTGGCGCCGGGGCCCATCAAGGACACCGAGGGCAATCGACGGCTGAGCCCGGGCGAAGGCAAGGACGGGATGGGTCTGATTCCGGTTCATCGCAAGGGCGAGCCCGCCGAAATCGCCTATTTGACCCTTTTCCTGCTGAGTCCCATGGGCGACTATATCAACGGTGCCGCCATTCCGGTCGACGGAGGAGCCCACCTGAACGTACCGGGCCTGCTGCCCGCGGGCATTGAAATCCCCGAGGAAATGTTGCGCTGACCTAAGAAGCGCCCTCTCGGGCATTTCTCGGGTGTCATGCACGAACTCCAAGGCAGTGATGAGATCCGGTAACAATATTCGCCGAAATTTACCCGGCCCTTACCGGGAATACATGATCAGCCGGCGTCTGATACTCGATTCTTCCCGGGAATGGTGACCTGTATCCACTGTCACTTCAGGGACGGTGGAAGGAAAGACAGTCTTCGGACGGCCATATAGAAGCCCCTATGCCAACTAAAACCGATTGGGTGAATGAAGTCCAAGCCTTTTTCCACGACCTGAACTTAGTAAATAGAGGCGCGATGAGCGCCGAGGCATTCGCGCAAGTCATTGCTGAGCACCGATGGTCAACGCCCACGACCGAGCAATTAAATACCGCACTGGATGTGGCTCATCACCTGATCGAAACCTATCCGAAGGATTTGTCATCCTCCAAAACCAGATGGTTGGGCATGGAGTGGGACCTGGCCATGATGAGCAATCAAACCGCGTTCCTCAACCAGGATACGCTGCCACCATTGGAGGGTAAATAGTTATGCAGGTGGAAGAGACAATCGACCCAACCACCAACGCGCCT
>JAAUYB010071385.1_pt1 | contig 42472 bp, 46 predicted proteins | sample 7278071 | NCBI WGS metagenome assembly JAAUYB01 (sample SAMN14350121, study PRJNA611818) | marine sediment metagenome | isolation source: surface marine sediment (1.8m) | place: French Polynesia: Moorea | collected 2018-08 | reverse complement strand
GGATCTCCTTATTTCCAGCGGCCCGAGACTTTGCAGGTAAGCGCGATGCTATCGCCAGGCACAAAGTCCGGGGCGCCCTCGACCCGGTATGTGCGCAACACGATGGATGTCGCCCCGGCGCTGGCATGGGACAGCGACGTCAGCTGACTGAGCGCAGGGGCAAAGGTGCCGGCCTTTGTGTCGGCATCAAACGACCCCGACACCGCGTCGGGCGGGTCGATAAAGGGCGCAGGAAAGGTCCAGGTCGCCTCGATCCGGCCGACCGTGATGTAATTGAGCGTGATCGTGACGGTGCATTCCTGCGAGCCATCCGCCCAGCGCACGTAGCGGCCATTGGCATTGGCGCCGCGCTCGATCGCCGCGCCCTCAACCACACCGCCATTGTCCACAACAGTGCCGACGATCCGCGACTGTGTGTAAAGCTCGGTCCACTCAATCGGACCGGTTTCCGTTGCCCGGCGCCCAATCCAAACCCGCCGTGTTGGCCCCGGGCCGGAGCTGCGTGCAGCGATGATTTGGACGCCGTTTTCCACCGCCCCGTTGCCCATCACAATCGCCGTGCCAAAGTAAGAAGACCCCGGCCCCGGCGCCCCGGTCGCTGCGGCCTCAAGATACCGGTAAAACCCCGGACGCAACGCCACCTCAAAATTGCCGATCGACGGCGGGGCGCCGGCCCCAAGGCCAAAGGCGCCGACCTGCATCAGCCTGTTTGCGGTGGCGTCGGTCGCATTGGACTGCACGGCCGCGCCGGACAATGCGTTGGGCAGATCAAGGCCCGTCGTCTTGAACGTCGCGCGCAGCACGCCGTTGACCACCACGCCGATGTCCTGGTCATTCAACAGGATCAGGCCGGTGTTTGGTTTGTCGACAAACCCAATGCCCACGTCGGCCAAAGTGCCGCTTGTAAACAGGCCTTTTAAGGCGGTGTCTATGTAGGTCTGTAACGTGGCGCGCGCGTTGGACAGCGCTGTCGCGGCGCGTTCAAAAACCCCGGCATAAGGCCGGATCACGTAAGTCTGAACGGCCGGCAGCGTTGTGGGGAAATCGTCGACCAGGCGCATCTCGGTGTCGCTGACCACCGCGTCGATTTCATAGGGGTGACCGCCGTTGATGCTTATCCCCTCGCCCTCGTCGACATTGCCCACCCAATTGGTGCCGGTGCCGTTGATCGTTTTTGACCCTGCCGTCGTTTCAACAGTGCCACTTCTAACCCAGCCCATGGCCGTCTCCTTTCGCTGTTTGCGGTCGGCCGATCGTCATACGACCACCGCTTTGCCAAAAAATTCCAAGCTTCTCACATTGGTGCGCGTCGGTTGCAGGGCGTCGGCCAGTTTGACCTCCACGCGAAAGCGCGTCTGCGGCGCCCAGAGGGTCACCTGCTGATTGTCCTCGACCTGCCGCCAGCTATTGGCGGAAATACCGTCGCGGTCCTCGCCCAATTGTTCCCAATCGCCCCATGGGTCCTGCGCGGAATTGCGCTCGCTGCGCGCCATTTGCAGGATCGTCCGGCCGGCGCCACCGCCGCCCGTTGGTGCGCGCAGCTCACCCCGATAGGACAGGAAATAGACCTCGCGCGCGCCCGGGGCCTGCGTCACGGTAAGGATGGCGCTGGCGGCTGTGAATGCGTGGTCAAAATCGCCTTCGCCGATGCTGCGCTCCTCCGGCTCAGAGGCCGTGTGGACGTCAAAGGTGTTTTCGACGATGTTGATGCGCCGCACGGTTATGCCGGAGCCGAAGATCTCGCCATTGGCAAAATCCAGCTTCAGCCCGGTCAAGGTCGGCGCGTGCCAATTGTCGGACTCCAGCGTGTCGGTGATCTGGGCGCGGCCGATAAAGAGGTTGTTCAGGAACGCCGTTTCGGCCGCCAGCTGACTGATCACCGCCTGCTCGATCTGGGCAAGGTTGGCGATGCGCACCAGGTCGGTGTCGATCGTCGCGATCGTCACGGGCGGGGTGACCTCATCCGAGGCGCTGACCAGGGTCCAGACGTTCTGGCCGTTAAGGTTCCAGATGTAGCCCGACACGATGCCGTTGGACGTGGCCTCGGCAAAGGACGTGGCCTGCGCCATTGCCTGCAGCGAGCCATACTGGACGGCGATTTCCTGCTCGATCCGCGCCAAGGCGCCGGCCGCGTCAATCTTGACATCCCGCAAGGTGTCGATCGCGCCGGTGTGGCCTTCGACCGTGCCAGACATGCCCATGAAGGCCTGCACCAGCGCCGAGGTGCTGGAAAGGTTCACCGTGTTGAGCTGCTGGACCTCGCCGATCACCTCGCCCAGATCGTCGCCTTCGCCGTCGACGGTGCCGGACAGGCCAAGGAACGCCTGGACCAGCGCCGACGCGCTTGTCCCGTTCACGGTGTTAAGCTGCTGGATTGCCCCCTCGGTCGCGGCGATCCGCACGGCCTGCTCGCTGATCGTTTCGGCCGTTGCCCGCTCGGCCGTCACGCGGGCGCGCTATTCCTCGACGATCAGCGCCGCGGCGACTTCCAGCGCCACCGCCACCGCCACCGCCACCGCCACCGCCACCGCCAGCAGCTGCCGCGCCGCGGCCTCGGCGTCCAGGCCCTCGCGCACGCGGGTGTCCAGTCTGTTCAATCCCACGGCAAAGGCGCGTCGCGTGTCCTCGTCGGCTTCAAAGCCCTCCCTCAGCGTGGCCATGTCGCGTTGGATGATCTGCCGGGTTTCGCGGTCGAGGGCGCGCAGGCGCGATGTCACGACGAGCTCCGCGCTGTCCTGTGCCACCAGGCCGGTGCCGCCGTCCTCTACCGCGGTGCGCACCGCGTCGATCGCCTCGGCCTGCGCGCCGATGTTGTCATTGGCCTGGTCGATTGTGCTTTGCTGTTGCTTAACCGTTTCGGTCAGTGCCGCGGTGGCATCAGCCTGCGCCTTCAGGCTTTGATCAATGGCGCCAAGCGCGCCCTAGGTATCGGCCTGCAGCTGCAGGCGCTCTTCGACCTCGGCCGCCAGCAGATCGTCGACTGTGCCGCGCAGCTCACGCCGAGCGACGACTTGCGCCTCGCGCAGGGCCTGGTCGGCTTCAAAGGCCTCCCACGCGTCGGCCATGCTCTGCTGCGTCTGACGGGCCAGGTCGCGCGTCTGACGGCGGGTCACCTGCACGGTTTCGACCAGCGCCGCCCCGTCATTGCCGACCGCCTCAAACACCTGCTCGATGCCCTGGACCGTTTGTTCCAGCCCATCGAAGGTGGTTTTCAGAACCCGCAGCGCCAGCGCGTCATTGATGATGTCCAGGCTGTTCTGGATGGACGTGGCGGTCAGCAGCTGACCGTCGTAAGTGAGGGTCTGTGTCAGGGTGTCCACGCGGACGCGTTCCGCGTCCAGCAGCAGCTCGACGTCGGTCTACCGTTCCAGGATCGCCTCAAATACCGGCAGCTGTCTGGCGTCAAGGGCAGCGCGGGCGATTTCCTCTTGCACATATTTGACGCTGGCACTCAGCTCCAGCGTGGCGCGGGAGGCGTCGACCTCGATCTGCAAGTCGGCCAGGCGCTGCTCGGTCGTCTTCAGCGCGACGATGCGCACCCGGCAGGTCGCCGGGTCCACCCGTATGCCGGCGTCGGCCATGTCGCGGCGCTGTTCATACTGGTCTCATTCCAGCGCCATCAGCTGCTGGATCGCGTCCCGCGTCACGCGTTCACCGTTTGTGATGTGCGGGATTTCCCGGTTGATCCGGGTGCGCTCGATTTCCAGCTGCTGCCACAGTGGCAGCGCTGGCACCGTCGGGCTGATCGTCGCCTCGCGCACGTCCGCAACCGTCCCCGGCTGGGCGGCCTCCAGCGGCTCGTTGTGGCGGTCAAAGGCGGTCTGGATAACCGCGCTTAAGCCGTCGGTCAGGTCGGTGGACGTCAGCCGCGTGTCGGGCGCTGTGACCTCGACCCAATCGCCCGGCTCGGTGTCGCGGATCAAGGACACCTGCCGCGGCCTGGTCAGGTAGGTGACACCCGGCAGCACCTCGATCACCAGCTCGCCCTTGTCGACGTCTTGGGTGACGTCCAGGCGGACCAGCTGGTCGGTTTCTTTGACCTTTGTCTCGAATTGCAGCGCCGACGTGGTGCTGGCGATGTCGTCGCCCGTCCATGTCAGCCGCAGGGCCGGCCGGCGCGCGGCACCGGACCCGTCGGCAATCTCATGCGGCTGGGCGTCAAAGTCCGGCACCTCGCTGTCCTCGGCCGGGGAAATCAGCTCGGGCGTCGGCGGCTCTGGCAGCTCAAGCGCCGGCACATGCGCCGAGGCGGCCGCGTCGCGTTCGCGCAGGCTGGCCTTGACCCGCAGCCGCTGGTGATCGACGGCCAGCTCAAACACCTCAAACGCCTTGCCGTCATAACCGTATTGATCCGAGGACCAGGCCAGGCTGTCCAGCGGCCGCAGGATGGCATGCTCGGGCAAGAGCGGCAGCACATGGCGCAGAAAGTTGTGATCGTCCTCCAGCGCCTCGTTGCCCAGCTGCGCGGCCTGTGCGGCGTTGTCGACCGCGATCAACTCAAGCGGCAGGGTGTTGCGGCCGCCGTCCGCGGCCTCCCATTCCGGGCGCAGGATAGGCTCCAGCTCAAACCCATTCCACAGCTGCGTCGTGGCGGAGTAGCGCGGCACAATCGCGTTGTAGGTTTCGGCCGGCGCCGGGAACAGGTCACGCTCGCGCGGATCGTCAACGCGGATGTCCTCGTCGACGATCGAAACCAGCGGCACGGCCGGAGCGCTGAGCCGGACCAGCAAATAGCCGGCATAGTCGGCGATCTGCGCGTTGCACGAGGCCAGCAGCTCGGCGACCACCTGATTGGGCGGCTGCGTAAAGTCGATCGGCAGGCCCGCGGTGTAGCGCGGCCGGCCGTCCATATCGGCGTCGCACGCATTCATCGCCGCCACCCGCATGGCCAGCGGCAGATCGTCGGCGTCGTATCCGCCGCCCCAAACATCGCCCGACGGCAGGATCATGCCCCGGGCAATGTTCCAGATCATGGTGATCGGGTTGCGGGTCGGCTCCCATGTCGCCGGCGTGTCCCAGCTTTGCGCCCCCGTCCCGCCCAGCGACGGGTCGCGGCGCGAGTCATAGAACGGCAGGCGCGACATCACGAAATGGAAATTCGGCTTGCCCGATTTCCAGACCTTGTAATTGCCGCGCAGCTTGACCTTCACATAGGGCCGGCCGGCCAGGATATGGTCCTCGGTCCAGACCCGTTCCATCGGGTCGCCGTTGCGGCGCGTCGTGCCGGGGCCAAACAGCTCGACCAGCTCGGCGTCGGCCGTGGTTTGGCTGCCGTCGTAGTGGGTAATCCAGAGGTGGTCCTTACCGTTCTTGCGCCTGTCGGGGAACGTCACCTCGACGCCATGGGCAACTGTTCCAACGACAGCTGTCGGGCGTCTGATCAAAAAGGTCATTTGTAAACGTAAATAGACTTTAGCTTTCCGCCTTCGATAACTGCATCGACAGATCGTTCTTCGATATCTCGAAAAATTTGCAGTGGATAAAGCCTGACACCAGAGCGTTCCCCATTTCCCAAGTACATGGCCGCCAAGAACCTAACTTCCTGAATCGTGCAATTGTCCAGCTCGAAGCCAGGTTGATCTGCTCCACGCCGCTCATGTCGTTCGACTTTTCTGTTCTTGGTGCAGAGGAATAGAGTGTGGCCGCTTCGAAGTAACAAATCGGTCCCAATCCTTATGTCTGGATTAGGATACGATCCCAAAAATGACATAAGTCGGATGCGAATACTCATCTAGCCTTACTAAGCTGATGCACTGCAAACCACAACTAGGCCCCTATCCCTCCGGCATTGCGGCGACCACAGTTCGCCACCTGCTGCGCCATCTGCGGTCATGGTGTGTTCGTAGGCAGACCGGCGTCGCCTTGCGGATCGGCGCAGTCCGATAACGGCGCATCGGGCGACGTAAGCGACTATCCGAACAGCTTGTCACGTCAGAGAGACAAGTTTTGCCGAATGAGACCTATGGGCCAGGACGAGGTTTAGCTCGTCGGTGCCTCTGGGATGAAGCCAACCCGATCGCCGGGTCCGGCCTCATTTCCGGCAAACCATTCGTAGTGGACGGTCGCGGCGACACTCGATGGTGGCTCCTTGTTCTCCACGATGATGACCTGCACGCTCTCGGCGATTTTGGTAAGTGAAGCCCAGAAAGCTGCCTCGACGCCGGAGCTTACTGTGGTGTCAGAACCCTTCACAGCCTTCGCACCGCGCCGCTTGTAGCTGGTCAATGGCGAATCGATGACCACGATCCCCGGATGGGGTAGATTCATTTTCTGGCAGTAGCGAACCAACGCGATCACGAAAGCCGAATACAAGACAGCTCGGAAACCCTTCCCGTGTGACTGTCTAGTTTGGCCATCGATTTTGATGTCGAAATTCTTCTCGTCAAATTCGACGCGGCCTTCGCCTTCCCATTTCCATTCCCTAAGAACCGCTTCGACTTCCTTGCAGAATGCCCTTAAAGAGGTTCCGGGCAGGCCTTCCCACTGCCTCTTTGCCTTGCCAGCCCCAGTGTTGATCTGTCCGCTTTCCGCGCGCGTAAGGTCTCGACTTGGTCACTCGTATTGCGGGCAGATGCCAACTCCAGCCGCCGAGCGGTGAGTTGACCAAGCTGCGCGGTGATATTCGCGGCAGCAGGCTGCAAAACACTGCCCAGTCTGTTTACGGCGCTCTGATACGCCGTTAGTGCATTAGCTCTTTCTTCGTCTCGCGCTTTGCGCCTCTGTTCCAGACTACCAATCGCGTCTTCAAGGTCAGTACGCCGAGCAAGTATTTTCGAGGCTTCCGCTCTGGCGGCCGCGTAGACATCTGCACTGGCCTGCGAAGCCTGATGGGCATGCTCGTCATTCATATTCTGGCCGCACAGCGGACAGGTGACGGTTTGCAACCTATCGAAATAATAAGCGCCCTCCGTGACGAAGTCCAATCGATTCAGGTCGGACGTATAGTGTTCCGTGAGCAGGTGGTATCGAGTCAGCAACTGATCAATCGCCAAGATCTGAGTTTCGGCTTTGGTTCTTTTCTCGCTCGCGGTGTCGCGCTCATTCAGCAAGGTCGCGCGTTCCGTTTCGATCGCCGCGAGCTCGCCGGAAACCCTCGCGATTGTTCCTTCGATTCTCTCGATAGAATCCTCTGTCTGATCCGTCGGAATGGCTTGGAGCTGTTGTTCTAACGGTGCCAACAAGTCATCGATCAGCGCGACTTGGGCATTCAGACGAGCCGTGACGATCGCCTTCTTTTCGCTGGCAACGACAATAGAGTCGTCTTTGCCGGAGAGCACGTAGGCCAACATTCGCTTCCGGGCCGTCTGATCATACCCTCCCCGTCCAAGAACAGGTGACTGCTCTTCGATGACAGAGATTTCGTCAATGATCATGGTCGGCAAAAATGTACGGATGGTGAGCCGCTGCACTTTTCCATCATCATTTTTTCGGAGCATCGCTTCCTTAATGCCCGCGAAAGGAAAAAGAACCGATGTCACGTCAGCAGCCTTGCTTTTACCACGCCGCCGGTAGGCAATCTTCTCGCCATCTCCGTCGAGGCCGTCGATCTGTGATCGATGCGCCTTAAGATCGCCGCCGGAAAGGCTGCGGACTAATGTGAGATAGTCGCATGCCGTGTTCTGAAATTCGACTTTCAATTCGTCATAGGGTTCGGCTTCCGGGATGCGCTTTCTCAGTTCCTCTGCCCCGAAAATGTAGTCGAGGCAATGAAGCAGATAGCTTTTGCCAGTGTCGGACTCTCCGGCGATGACGTTCGCGCCGGGGCCGAATTTGACCGAGGCGTCTTCTACATTTGGACCGCTGAGGCGGATTTCCCGGATTTGGATCATTACAGTTCCAGCGCCCTGATCGCAGTCAAACGATCAAATTCTGCGCCCCAGCGGCCGACGTTCTCGGTTATGTAACTTTCCAGCATGTCGTCCGTGTAAGTTCCAAAGTGAGAAACCACCCAGGCCGCCCGCGCGCGCAGCGAAGATGCATAGTCGGATACGAGCAACTCTAAGAATGCGCTTGTGAGCGCAGTGGCACGATAGCAAATGCCAGTTGTTTCGAATCTCTTCTCCAACAATTCCTTCGCGAACATAGCGTCGAGGCCTGCAAGAACCAGTTTGCGCTTTACCAAAAGCTCTCCTCCTCTGAACGGTACGGCGGGGTGAAGGCTCTCCGAGCCGCCATCGACGTCGCCAGAATGAACGAGAAGATAATCGTAGGACACTAAACGTTGAAGATCGAATGCCTCGCCCTTGGCTTCATCAAGAACGAAAAGAAGCCGTAGCCCCGCCTCCATCGGGGTGTTGAAGGGCCTGACCCTTTGATCCGCCAAGCTCATTTGTCGCACCACCGGACTTGACCTTCGTTCGCCATTTGATGACACATACCTTCGCGGTCGTTAGGGAGAACATGAGGCTCGAGCGCGTGCTTGCTGAGCTGTATATTCTGAGACGCCATAACGGTCTGGATCAGCCGCGGATACCCATCAGGCTCGCTGGTGTGCCAGTGATACAGACCATCGTGGAACTCCTTCAGGAGGGTGTCAAAAAACGCAATGTCAGCCATCTGATCCCGCGCAAGTTCCTTGAGGCCTTCGGCATGATAAAACGTCAAGCGAGACCGATCGAACAACCGGCGATGCTTTTCTGAATTCAGAAAATCGGTCAGAGTCGTCACGGTGTGGCCGATGTCGGCCGAAATTACTTCCATAAGCTGCCTGACATACTCGTTTTCGCCCGGTGCTACCTCGGATGGCGGCTTGGGCGGTTTCGGGCGCTCGATCAGTGGTGCGCCAAAAACCGTAAGATGATATTTCGTCTGGGCGTGTTCGTTCAACAGGGTCAACGGCTGCTTGGCACGGAAAGCTGTGAACGCGACACTTTCGATGTGGGCCTTGAGTCCAGCCGTCAACTCAAAAGGGTCTTTGCGGATTTTGCTCCTGCAATACTCGTCCCAGCGATCGATGATGAATGCTCGGAGATTCTCGGGCTTATCCAGCAGGTCCTGGAATGGCGAAGTCACGCCCTTGTGAGTTACAAAGTGATATTCTTCTGGAAAGGTGTAGTCGCCACGGTGGCTGTAGAAAAGCACTTTGGCGATTTCTGCTGCCGCTGTGCTAGCCCCTAGCGCTGAACTATAATGTTTGCATTGATAGAGCGTCCATTTCCGGACCGCGACGGTGTTTGGATCATGCCAGGCGATGACATCGCGACCCTTGTCACCTGCTCCACCGCGCTGTTGAACCTCGACTATTTCTGGTCTTTTTACCGCCAGATAATCAGATGCCCATTCGAGGGTGAAGCGTTCGAACTCCAAAGCACTGAAATTTGCCAGACGATCTAGTTCCGAAATTGGCAGTCCAATGCCCAGACCGAGTAAGCGAGCGTTTGCACCCGGCCACGGCGTGGGCGGTTTCAACTTCTCTATTTGGCTCGCTGTCTGGTCGTTTTTGCTTTTAGTCACGAAACCTCCGACCAAATAGTGCCTTCGTAAACCTTCTTTGGCTAGCGGTCTGATGTCCTACCCGTAAGCTCACCTTGATAGGCATTTACTTTTGCCAGGGTGCATGGCTGTCATCTGTACTTAGTCGGCTGGCTTTAATCCACCCGACTGTCAGCTTTGCTAGATTCTATCGTTAGAACCTTCAAGTTCGAGATCGGACCGAAACCGGCCGTTTGTTCTCACCACAGCAAACGCTTGCTCGCCACCCCCTTTACCAATTGTTGCATCTGCATAGTGTTGCCCAACAAGCGCGCCAAAATCTCTTCCTTGTTGCGATCGCCAGTCGCGCGCGCTCTCTTCGGCTAAGTTATTGTTTTTGCAAACTGCACACACTTTCTCGGAAGTTGTCCGACAACTTTTCACGCCTCTTCCGAGTTCCGGCGCCACAATCCGCACCTTTTGGGCTGCGTTAGGCCGTCGTTTAAACACTTTATCATTCTGGCTTAAAACATTTTTCGTGACGGGTAGGTTCGCCGATTCGAGGATCGCAGTCCGAGCACTTAAACCCCCTGTGCGTCACTATTTCACGCCCCGCTGCAAAACCCCGTTCTTTTGCCACACGAGCGTTACCGCCTGCCCTTAACCGTCTGTTTTCCTTAATTCATCCGCCGTCTTCCGGCATCATCCACCCTCTTCCGCCTTCACTGTAAAAATGAGTGTCTCCTAACAGGACGCTTGCGCGGTGGGGCATGCAGGCGTAGGCCGAACTTGCCTCGGTCCGGGCGGGTTCGTCCGGGTAAAAGGGAACGCGGTGCAAATCCGCGACTGCCCCCGCAACTGTAAGCGGCGAGCGTGATCGGTACATGCCACTGGGGACACCCGGGAAGGCCCGTTTCACGCAATGACCCGCAAGTCAGGAGACCTGCCGCGGTGATCACCCTACCCATGCACGGGGTGTGCTGCGGGTAACGGTTCTTCCGGAGTGGTGACAGACCTCACCGTTTGCGGAAGGGCCCCACCCTTTCCAGACATTGCAAAGACCAACTCCGCCGCAATACCGGCGGTTCCGATCTGGAAAGGATCACAGATGTCCCGTTTTCTCAGCACCGTCTCGGTACTGGCGCTCAACGCGCTGCCCGCGACCGCGCAAGAGGTGATCGAGCTCGACACCATCACCATCTTCTCCAACGTGGCGCCCATCGAGGTCGAGCGCTCAGGCGCGTCCGTCACCGTCCTAACGGGCGATGATCTGGCCGATGCGCCCGACGCCACACTCGCCGACACGCTGACCCGCCTGCCCGGCGTGACCCTGACGCAGACCGGCCCGCGCGGTTCGGCCGCTGATATCCGCATCCGTGGCGCGCGCCAGCGTTATGTGCCGGTCTATATCGACGGCATCCTGGTCACCGATCCTTCGGGCACCAACGTGTTCTATGACGATTTCGGCGGTCTCGGCACCGGCAATATCCAGCGGGTCGAGGTGCTGAAAGGCTCGCAATCCGCACTTTACGGCGGCAGCGCCGTGGGTGGCGTGATCAACATCACCACCCTGCCCGACGACGCCCCCGAAGGCCTCAGCGGCACAATCGACCTGAGCGCCGGCACCTATGGCGCCTTCAGCGGTGCGCTTCAAGTGACCAACCGGCAGGGTCCGCTGACCCTGACCTTGGGCCTCTCGCATGACGAGGCCGAAGGGTTCTCCGCCGCCTCCGGCCCCAACCTGCCCGGCGCCGGGCCCAATGACGAGGCCGACGGGTTCAAGCGCAGCCGCCTGAGCTATGGCGCGCGCTATGAGGTCAACAGCGATCTGGTCATCGGGATCAACGGCTTTGCCGAAGAAGGTGAGACCGAGTTCGACGAATTCTTCTACGACGATCAGAACAACAACGGCTTTCCCACCTTCAACTTTGCTGACGATGTCTTTGCCTATGTCGACGGTACACCGGATGAGATCAGCGAACGCTCGGCCCGCGGCCTGCGCGTCTTTGCCGAGTTCAGCACCGGCGCCTGGGATCACGTGCTGGCGCTCTCGGGCTACCGCATCACCCGCACCACCGAAAGCCCCACGGTCGCCGGTCCCGACAGCACGCCCTTTGCCTCGCGTTTCGAAGGTGAGCGTCTGTCGCTCGACTACAGCACCAGCGCGCAGGTGAATGAAAACTGGCGTCTCGCCTTCGGGGTCGAGGCCGACAAGGAAGAGGTCCAGGCCACCAGCCTGCCCGGCGGCAGCGCCGACATCACCACCCGCGGTATCTTTGCCGAGGCGGTTTGGTCGCCGACCGACAGTTTTGACCTGACCGGCACGCTGCGGCATGACGATCATTCGGCCTTCGGCGGCGAAACCACCGGGCGCCTGGCGTTTTCCTGGCGCGCGACCGAGGCGACCACCCTGCGCGGCGCCGTCGCCACCGGCTATCGCCCGCCCTCGATTGATGAGCTATTCGGCACCTACGCGTTTTTCGTCGGCAACCCGGCGCTGGAACCCGAGCGGTCGCGCTCGGCCGAGCTGGGCATCGACCACATGTTCCGCAACGGGGTCGAGCTCAGCGCCACGCTCTTCCGGATCGAGATCGAAAACCTCGTCACCTTCCAGCCCGGCACCTTTGCCACTGGCTTTATCGGCACGCTGGTCAACGCGCCCGGTGTCTCGAGCCGTGAGGGGCTCGAGCTGTCGTTCAAAGCGCCCATCGGCGAGAAGGTCGAGATGTACGGCGCGGCCACCTACATCACCACCGATGACGGCAATGGCAACCGGCTGCAGCGCGTGCCGGGGCGGGAATTCCTTCTGGGCGCTGACATCATGCTGACCGAACGGCTCGACATGGGGGTGGCGGTCAAACACGTGACCGACCGGCCGCAGGATACCAACGCGGCCTTCGCCCGGGTCGATCTTGATCCCTACACGCTGGTCGACATGCGAGTCGCCTATGACATCAATGATGACATGGAGGCCTATCTGAACGTGCACAACCTGACCGACACGCAGTACGAGATCGTGCCGGGCTACAACACGGCGGGACGCACCGCCACCTTCGGGATCCGTGCGGCGTTCTAAACGCATAATACTGGCCGTGGCGTTTTTCGGCGCCATGGCCGGCAGCGTTCCGGCCCAAGACGCGCCCGAACGCGTGGTGTCACTCAACCTCTGCACCGATCAACTGGCCATGCTGCTGGCCGCCCCCGGCCAGCTGGTGTCGGTGTCACAACTGGCGCGCGATCCGCGGTCCTCAGCGATGGCCGAGGCGGCGTTGGGCGTCCCCACCAATGACAGCAGCGCCGAGGCAGTGGTGCTGCTGAACCCCGATCTGGTGCTCGCCGGCACATGGACCACCCGCGCGACGGTTGAGATGCTGCGGCAACTGGGCTACCGGGTCGAGCTTTTTGCCCCGATCAACGCGCTTACCGAGGCGCGCGACAACATTGCCCGGATGGGGGCGCTCTTGGGCGCCGAGGCGCGTGCGTCCGAGATGACCGCCGCGTTTGATGAACGGCTTGCCGATTTGCGGGCGGACGACACGGATGGCCCGCGTGTGGCGCTCTACTATGCGCTGGGCAACACCGCGGGGCGGGAGACTTTGCCGGGCGATCTGCTGGCCACCGCCGGGCTGAAGAACATCGCCGCGGAAAAGGGCTTGCCTTTTGGCGGCGCCTTGCCGTTGGAAGAGCTGGTGCTTTCCGATCCCGACCTGATCCTGATCGGGCGCCCTTACGGAGGCCACGCCCGCGCGACCGAACTCTTGCAGCACCCGGCGCTGAAACAGGCCGGCGACGTGGCAATTCTGCAAAGCGGCCCGGCCTGGAGCTGCGAAACCCCCTTCCTGCTCGACGCCTTGCAAGAACTGGTTGAGCTACGCCGCACATGGGAGGCCGCGCAATGAGGCTGGCGCTGCCCCTCTCCCTGCTGGTGCTCACGCTGGCCACCGCCTCGCTCTTTATTGGGCACACGCCGGTGCCCTGGGGCACCGCGCTGGCCGGGCTGATCGGCGCCGGTGACCCGCTTTACCAGATGGTCATGCAAGAAATCCGCCTGCCCCGGGTGCTGCTGGCCGCCCTCGTCGGCGCAGCCCTAGGCCTGTCGGGCGCCGCGATGCAAGGCTATCTGCGCAATCCGCTGGCCGAGCCCGGCCTGATTGGTGTCAGCGCCTCCGCCGCCCTCGGCGCCGTGCTTGCGCTGCAAACCGGCCTCGCCGGCGCCTTGGCCCTGGCCCTGCCGCTCACCGCGTTGCTCTTCGCCCTTTGCGCCGTCGCGCTGATCGTGCTGCTCGCCGGGCCGCGCGGGGGCTCACTAACGCTGATCCTCGCCGGGATCGCCATTTCGGCCCTCGCCGGCGCGCTGACCTCGCTGGTGCTGAACCTGTCGCCCAACCCCTATGCCGCGTCTGAGATCGTGTTCTGGATGATGGGCTCGGTCGCCGACCGGTCGATGGCGCATGTCGCGCTTGCCCTGCCGGTCATGGCGGTGGGCTTTGTCCTCTTGGCCACTTTGGGCCGCGGCCTCGACGCGCTGACGCTGGGCGAAGACGCCGCCGCCGCGCTCGGCATCGGCCTGACGGGCCTGCGCCTGCGCTTGCTGATCGGCACTGCCGCCGTGGTCGGAGCCGCCACCGCCGTGGCGGGTGCCGTGGGCTTTGTTGGCCTTGTAGTACCGCATATCCTGCGACCCTTGACCGGCGCCCAGCCCTCGCGCCTGCTCTGGGCCTCGGCGCTGGGCGGGGCTGCGATGGTGCTCGCCGCCGACATGGCCACCCGCCTGATCCTGCCCGATCGCGATCTCAAGCTCGGCGTGCTGATGGCCATCGTCGGCGCACCTTTGTTCCTGCACCTAATCTACAAAACACGGAGGGAGCTGCCGTGACGCTCTTGTCGCTCAACGCCCTCACCGTGCATCGCGGCGCCTGCCCGGTGGTCGATCAGGTGAGTTTCGACGTGGCTGAGGGTGAATGCATCGGCCTGATCGGCCCCAATGGCGCGGGCAAGACCACCCTGATGCGCGCCGCCCTCGGCCTCTTGCCACACACCGGCGCCAGCAGCCTCACCGCCTTGCCCGCATCCCAGCGTGCCGCGCAAGTCGCCTGGCTGCCGCAAGCGCGGGAGATTGCCTGGCCCATCCAGGTCGAACGCCTCGTCGCCCTGGGCCGCCTGCCACACCTGCCCCGCGGCAGCCGCCTGCGCCCCGAGGATCGCGCCGCCGTCGACCGGGCGCTGACCCGCATGGGCCTGACAGACTTTGCCACCCGCCCGGCCACGGCGCTTTCCGGCGGCGAACAGGCAAGGGTGCTGATCGCCCGCGCCTTGGCACAGGAAACCCCGCTCTTGATGGCCGATGAGCCCATTGCCGGGCTCGATCCAGCCGCCCAGGTCGCCACGCTAGAGGTGTTCCGCGATCTGGCGCGCGACGGGCGCGGGGTGATTGTCTCGTTGCACGACCTCAGCCTCGCTGCGCGCTATTGCACCCGACTGGTGCTGCTGGATCGTGGCCGCAAACAGGCCGACGGCGCCCCAATGGAGGTCCTTACCCCCGACAACCTCGCGCAGGTCTTTCATCTGTCGGCCCGCATCCACGACACCCCCGAAGGCGCGCTGGTGCAGCCGTTGGAGCGCCTGCCATGACCGGCCCGCAGCGCATCGTCTGCCTGACCGAGGAAACGGTCGAAACGCTGTACCTTTTGGGGCAGGAGCACCGCATCGCCGGGGTCACCGGCTATGCCGTCCGCCCTCCCCGCGTACGGCGGGAAAAGCCGCGTGTGGGCGCCTTCACCTCGGCCGATCTGCCCAAGATCCTCGCGCTCGACCCCGATCTGGTGCTGACCTTTTCCGACCTGCAGGCCGATATCGCGGCGGAGCTGATCCGCGCTGGCATCGCCGTGCACGCCTTTAACCAGCGCGACGTCGCCGGCATCCTGCAGATGATCCGCACCCTTGGCGTGCTAACGGACGCGGCTGAGCGGGCCGAGATGCTGGTCAACGTCTTTGAAACCCGCATCGCCAGGCTGCGCGCGCAGACAACGCAAGACCGCCCAAAGGTCTATTTCGAGGAATGGGACGAACCGATGATCGCCGGCATCCGCTGGGTCTCCGAACTGATCGGCATCGCCGGCGGCGCGGATGTCTTTGCCGACAAGGCCCGCGCGCAGGACGCCACCAGCCGGATCGTCACCCCCGACGCCGTGATCGCGGCCGCCCCGGATATCATCATCGCGTCCTGGTGCGGCAAGAAGGTCCGGGCCGAGCGGATCGCCGCACGCCTAGGCTGGGACACTATTCCCGCTGTGCAGACCGGCCGGATTCATGAGATCAAGTCTCCGCTGATCCTGGCTCCCGGCCCGGCAGCGCTGGATGATGGCTTGACGCAGCTGGCCAAGCTGATCGCGCAGGTGGAGGAACGCCCATGACCGACATCACCGCCTTTCTGGACCGTGGCGGCCCGGCGCTCTGGGCGATTGCGGCGCTGTCGGTGCTGACCCTGGCGCTAATCCTGTGGAAGCTCTGGCGGCTCAGCCTGCTGGGGCTCTGGCGCAAGGCGCGGGCGGAATCGGCGCTGACGCTCTGGACTCAGGGCGCGCCACGCCAGGCGTTGGACACTTTGGATGGCCGGTCGGGCCTGCGGGCGCGGGTGCTGCGCGGCGCGATGCGGGCGCGCATGACGCATGACGATGACACCGCGCGTGAGGAAACCGCCCGTCATGCCCGTGCGGCTTTGGTCGAGGCACGGGCCGGGTTGCGCGCGCTTGACCTGATTGTGACCATCGCGCCGCTGATTGGCCTTTTGGGCACGGTGCTGGGCATGATCGACGCCTTCCAGGCGCTGCAGGACAGCGGCAACCGGGCCGATCCCGCGGCGCTTGCCGGCGGGATATGGGAGGCGCTCTTGACCACCGCCGCCGGCATGGCGGTGGCGATCCCGGCCTCGGTGGCGCTCTCGTATTTCGACAGTCTCGCCGACGGGCTGGCGCATGATCTCGAGGATCTGGCGACGCGTCTGTTTATTGTCCCGCTGGCTGGGGAAGAGGCCGCCTGATGCTGAACCTCGCCGCAGACACCCCCCGCCGCCGGCGTCCCAGCCTGACGCCGATGATCGACGTGGTGTTCCTGCTCTTGGTGTTCTTCATGCTCGCCGCCCGCTTTGGCCTGCCCGAGGCGTTGCCTTTGACGCTGGCAGGCACGGGGGCCGAGTATACAGGCCCGCCGCGGTTGATCACCGTTTTGCCGGAGTCCGTCTTGCTCAATGGCGCGCCGGTGCCGGATCTGGCGGCGGCACTTGCCCCTCTGATGTCCGACCCGTCGGACATCGTGGTGCTGCGCGCGGGCGACGGCACCAATATCGAGCGGTTGGCCCAGGTGCTTGCCGGGTTGCGCGCAGAGGGCTTCAGCGCCCTGACGGTGGTGGAATGAGACGCGCTGGCTTTGTCAGCGAACTCCCCTCACGGCGACGGCGCGATGAGCCAATTGTGCCGATGATCAACGTGGTCTTTCTGCTGCTGATCTTCTTTCTAATGACCGCGCAGATCGCCCCGCCGGACCCGTTCGACATCACCTTGCCCGCGGCAGCGGGGGACGAACCGCCGCAAGAGGCGGACACCCTATACCTGTCGCGCGATGGCGAGGCCGCGTTCGGCGCCCTGCGCGGTGTGGAGGCCGTAGCAGCGGCGGCCCAGGGTGGCACGGTCACCGTGCGCGCCGATGCGCAGGCCGAGGGCGCAGCACTGGCCCGCACCTTGCAAAGCCTGGCCGCCGCTGGCGCAACCGACGTCACCCTGCTCACCGAGGGAGGCGCCCGTGCGGATCGTTGAGGCAGCCGTCTTTCTCACTTTGGCCAGCGCGGTGCACCTGGCCGCCCTCAGCCTGTCCGACCTGCCAGGCGGTGGCACCCCTGCCGGGTATCAAGGCGCTGACGACATCACCCTGCGCGCCGCCGACGGCCAGATCGCCGCCCTTGCCGCACAGTGGCAAACGGCACCCGCAGTTGCGCCAACCACCGAACCGCTCACCGCAACCCCCGCGGCCCAACCCGCCCCGACCTCGCCGCAACCCCTGTCAGCAAACCCCGAGGTAACACCGCCCCCAGCGCCTCTACCTCCAAATACGGCAGCCGACGCCATACCCGATCTCGACACCCGCCTGCCCGCCCCGCGCGGGCTGGTCCCCGTCCCACCCAAAGCGCTCACAAACCCGGCCCTGCCCCAACCTCAAACACTGGCGCAGCCCGCCGTGCCGCGCCCTCTGTCGCGAGACTATGGGCAGGCTCAGTCGCCCGCGCCTCCACCGATAACCGACGCTTTGGACAGCACCCCACGGATCGATACCCGTCTGCCCGCTCCGCGTGGCGTGGTACCCGCCCTGCCAGAGGCGCTCACTACCCCGGCCTTACCCCAACCGCAAACGCTGACGCAGCCCGCCAAACCGCATAGCCCGACAGCCCCGCAACAACCCAACGCTCCCAGGGTCGCCGCCCTCACCCCCGAGGCCCTTCCGCAGATCGATCGCATACCCAACAGCTCAGCCCAGGCCCCGGCAACGTCGCGCCGCCCAGCGCTGCGGCCCGCCGATCTCGCCCCACCGGTGGTACAGGCAAAACCCAAAGCGGCGCCGCAACCGAAAGCCGCCCCACCCCGCCCGGCGCAAAAGGCCCGCGGCAGCGGCACCTCGGCCACCCCGGCCGCAAAACCGAAACCCAAACCCGCCCCCGGCCCCAGCGCAGGCCAGCTGCGCCAGGCCCAGGCCGAATGGGGCGCCCGCATCCGCAGCGCCGTGGCCCGCGCCCAGCGCAGCCCCTCGGGCCGCGCCACCGGCACGGTCAAGCTGCGCCTGACCGTCTCCCCTAAAGGCCGGTTGCAATCGGTGGCCATCGTCCGCTCCTCTGGCCACGCCGCACTTGACCGCGCCGCGATCCAGGCCGCAAAACGCGCCCGCCTGCCCCGCGCGCCCAAGGTCCTTAGCAAGTCCAGCTACAGCTTCAACCTGCCTTTGCGCTTCGCCACCCGCTGAACGCAGGTCCATCGCTTGACCCTGCCGCGTCCTTGCCCGATATCACACGCAAAGGACGCGCCATGACAGCTTTGATCACCGACAGCCACTGCCATCTGGATTTCCCGGATTTCGACGCCGAACGCGCCGAGGTGATCGCCCGTGCCCAGGCCGCCGGCGTGCACCGCATGGTCACCATCTGCACCAAGCTGCGGCTGGAGCCGCAGGTTCGCGCCATCGCCGAGGCACATGACGCGGTGTTCTACGCCGCCGGCACCCACCCGATGAGCGCCGCGGATGAGCCGATGGCGACGGTCGATCAACTGGTCACCCTGTCCAAACATCCGAAATTCGTGGGCATCGGGGAATCCGGGCTCGACTATCACTACACGGCCGACAGTGCCGAGGTGCAGAAACGCTCGCTAAGGGTGCATATCGAGGCCGCGCAGGAAACGGGCCTGCCGCTGATCATCCACGCCCGCGCCGCGGACGAGGATATGGCCCGCATCCTGACCGAAGGCTACCTCGCACAGCCCTATACCTGCGTCATGCACTGCTTTTCCTCGGGCGCCGGCTTGGCAAAGGCCGCCCTTGATCTGGGGTTTTACCTCTCGATGTCGGGCATCGCCGCCTTTCCCAAAAGCCAGGAGCTGCGCGATATCTTTGCCGCGGCCCCCCTGGAGCGCATCCTGGTCGAGACCGATAGTCCGTACCTCGCCCCACCGCCCTATCGCGGCAAACGCAATGAGCCGGGCTATACAGTACACACCGCGCAAGTCGGCGCCGAGCTCTTCGGCCTCGACTACGCCGCCTTCGCCGCCGCGACGGAGGCAAACTTCGACCGACTCTTCACCAAGGCGCGGCTGGCCAGCCCGGCGGAGACCGGCACATGAGTGAACGCCGCTTTACCATCCTGGGCTGCGGCTCCTCCGGCGGTGTGCCGCGGCTGGGCGGCCATTGGGGTGTGTGTGATCCGGCCAACCCCCGGAACACCCGCCGGCGCTGTTCGCTGCTGGTGGAACAGGACGGGCCCGACGGCACGACGCGCATTCTAATCGACACCTCGCCCGATCTGCGCGCCCAGCTCCTGGATGCTGGGATCGGCGCGCTCGATGCAGTGATTTACACCCACAGCCATGCGGACCATGTGCATGGCATCGACGATCTGCGCATGATCGTCTTCAACATGCGCCAACGCCTGCCCGTTTGGGCCGATGGCGACACCCAGAACGCGCTTTACAGCCGCTTCGGCTATGCCTTCATGCAGCCCGAAGGCTCACCTTACCCACCGATCCTCGACATGCACACCATCGACGGGCCGTTCGAGATCACCGGGGCGGGCGGGACCATCCCGCTCACACCGTTCGAAGTGGATCATGGCAGCATCGACTCGCTGGGCTTTCGCATCGGAGACCTCGCCTACCTGCCGGACGTCGCCAAGATCCCCGAGGCCGCCTGGGAGCATCTGCAAGGGCTCGATTGCTGGATCCTAGACGCGCTGCGACGCGATCCGCACCCGACCCACGCCCACCTGGCGCTGTCGCTGGAATGGATGGCCCGTGCGGCCCCACGCCAAGGCGTGCTGACCAACATGCATATCGATCTCGACTACGCCACGCTCGAGGCCGAAACCCCTGACCACATCACCCCGGCCTATGACGGCATGGTCCTCCGCTATGCGCTCTGAGCCTGCGTTTGCCGAGACGCCATGCGGGTGTTCGCTTCATCTTGCCCGAAAAACTCCCGCCGGAGGCTCCTGCCGCCGCCACTCGCACCTCCACAAGGCAAAGCGTGCCACCATCGCCATTCGCGCCACCGCGACGCGCGGAACGCGCGGCACAACCCCGAAGGGCATGACAAACTCAAACCACCCCCGGTTTCTCTGGTTCAAAAAAACCTCCGCCGGAGGCTCCTACACCTGCCACCCGCATATCCAGTTGAGGCATAACACCGTCCCCGCCGTTCGCGCCACCGCGACGCGCGGAACGCGCGGCGCAACCCAGACACGGACCAACCTCTGACATGCAGGCGCTGCTGGACGTCATCCTGCCGGTCTTTCTGGTCATCGGGGCCGGCTATGCCGCGGTGTGGCGCGGCTGGTTTTCCGAGACCGGCGTCGACGGGCTCATGGCCTTTACCCAGAACTTCGCCATCCCCTGCCTGCTCTTCCGCGCGATCTGGACGCTTGATCTCGGCCCCGAGTTTGACCCCGCCCTCCTGATCAGCTTCTACACCGGCTCGGCCACCGGCTTTACCCTCGGCCTTTTGGGCGCAAGATTCCTCTTCAACCGCGATTGGGAGGACGCCGTCGCCATCGGCTTTTGTTGCCTTTTCGCCAATTCGGTGATGATCGGCCTCGCGCTGACCGAGCGCGCCTATGGCACCGACGCGCTCCAGGCCAATTACGTGATCGTGGCGCTGCATTCGCCGTTTTGTTACGGCATCGGCATCACCGCAATGGAGATCGTGCGCGCCCGCGGCACCCCGGCCCGTCACGTGCCTGCCAAAGTCCTGACGGCGATGTTTCGCAATGCGCTGGTCATCGGCATTGCACTGGGCCTGATCGCCAATCTTACCGATATGCAGCTGCCCCGCCCGGTGACCGACGCGCTCGACATGATGATCCTTGCCGCGCTGCCGGCAGCACTCTTTGGTATGGGCGGCGTGCTTTATCGCTACAAGCCGCGGGGGGACTTTCGCGTCATTGCCTATATCTGCGCCGTCAGCCTGCTGATCCATCCCACAATCACCTGGACCCTCGGCACGCTCTTTGACCTGCCGAAACAGGCCTTCCGCTCGGCCGTGCTGACCGCCGCCATGGCGCCGGGCATCAACTCGTATGTCTTTGCCAATATGTATGGCCGCGCCCGCCGGGTCGCCGCCTCTGCCGTGCTGATCGCCACGGCGCTGTCGGTCCTCACCGCCTGGGTCTGGCTGGCGCTGCTGCCCTGACCCAGCCAAAGCTTGCCCCAAACCGCAGCGCCGCCTAGCCTGCCGCCATGCAACCCGACCGCCCGCTTATGGGCATTCTGATGATGCTTGGCTTTTGCGTGCTCGCCCCGATGGGTGACGCCGTGGCCAAGATGCTGGCCGGGCAGCTACCCCTAGGGCAGATCGTGTTCCTGCGCTTTGCGATCCAGGCGCTGATCCTGATCCCGCTGACCCTTGCCACCGGGCGGGTCTGGCGCATGTCCGCTCGGGTGACGCAGCTGGTGGCGCTGCGCACGGTGCTGCATATCGCCGGCATCGGCATGATGTATTCCGCGCTTTACTACCTGCCTTTGGCCGACGCCATCGCCATCGCCTTTGTCATGCCCTTCATCATGCTGCTCCTGGGCTGGTGGGTGCTGGACGAAGAGGTCGGCACCCGCCGTCTCGCCGCCTGCGCCGTGGGGTTCATCGGCACGCTCTTGGTGGTGCAGCCGGCCTTTGCCTCGGTCGGTTGGCCGGCGCTCTTGCCGCTAGGGGTCGCGGTGACCTTCGCGCTTTTCATGCTGGTGACCCGCCAGGTCGCCCGCGAAACCGACCCGATTGGCATGCAAGCGGTGTCGGGGATCATGGCCACGCTGATGCTGGCCCCGCTCTTGCTGCTCGCCCCCCTGCCCGATCTCAGCTGGCAGGCGCCGACGGCAAACCTCTGGCTGCTGCTGGTCTATGTGGGTGTGATCGGCACGCTGGCGCATCTCTTGATGACCTGGTCGCTGCGCTATGCCCCGGCGGCCACGCTGGCGCCGATGCAATACCTCGAGATTCCCTTTGCCACCCTGATCGGCTTTCTGCTCTTTGCCGATCTGCCCAACCGGTTGGCGAGCCTTGGCATCGCTATCACCATCGCCGCCGGGCTCTATATTGTCATGCGCGAGCGGGCCATTCTGCGCGGCTCTGCGCCAGCCCCCGGCACAGCGCCGGCAGGGCCACCCGAGGCAGGATAAGCAGCATCCCCGGCCCCGTCATGGTTAACCGCACCGGCCCCGTGACCCGGTTCGAGGTGCCGACAACGTCATCCGGCGCAAAGGCCAGCTCGTCGATCGGCCAGTGCAACCCTTCGGACGTGCCCTCAACAGACGCCATCGGAAACAACGACACCCGCGTGCCCTCCGGCAGATCCAAAGCCAATTCAGGCGGCGCCAGCACGATGGCATCTTCCTCCCCCACCAGCACACAGCGCCGATCCGGACGCCGCGCCAGAACCGTCATGCAGGCCAGTTGATGGTCCAACCGCGCGCCCAGAAAGCCATAGCCCAGCACCAGAGGCGCGTTGATATTGCGCAGCGCCTTGTCGAAATCCGTGCTCTCCTGCTCGGCAATCGGGTGCAGCACACCCGCGGGCAATTGCGCCTGCACCTCCAGAGGCAGCGAATCCATATCGCCGATCACCGCCTCGGGCACAAATCCCAGATCCAGCACCTGCGCCGCGCCGCCATCCGCAGCCACGATCCGCGACGCCCCTTGCAATGCGTCCAAAAGTACCGATTTTTTGATGGATCCGGCGCCAACCAGCACGATCGGCGCATTACTGTGAACAATTCCGCTTTTCATGTCGAATTAATGACGATTTGGGAAACAGATCACAATCAAGTCACGAAATGATACGCTCGGCGGCACAGATTCGATCAGCTTTCGTCCTGTTGAGCATGGTAAACACACCGTTGCAGTACGAATGAAAGTGAGCAGCACATGGTCAGTTCGAGTAGAATTATTACGGTCTCCTATGGCACCTTTTCCTGCACGGTAGAAGGGTTTGAAGACTCTTTGGCTGTGCTCAAGGACACCACGCATTTCATCCATGGCGTTGTCGCCAAGGACCGGTACTTTGGCGCCGAGCCGCCACAATATGATCCCGAAACGATCGAAGCACTGCAACAACAGCAGATCTTGGCAGAGCAGACCGACCAGGGCCTGACCCTGCGTCCGGCGCTGGGTGCCGGAGCGGCCTCGGCCGGCGCGCTGACCGCAGCCCTCGCTGCCGGACCGGCCCGCACGGCCCCGCCCGCTGTGGAAATCCCCGACGACGACACCATCGAGGCTGCCGCGCAAGAGGTGGAAAAGGTCGAAGCCGCACCCGAGGCCGGTGCCGAAGACGCCGTCTCCGCGCTTGTCGCCAATGCGGAGGGTGACGCGCCAGAGGCCGATGCGGAGAGCGGTGCGGAAGAGGCCGTGTCGACACTTGAGGCTGAAACTGTCGAGGTCGACGAAGAGGTCGTGGCAGAGGTTGAGGCCGACACCCAAGACGACGCCGAAGACGCGGTGTCTGCCCTTGTGGCCGAAGACGCTGGTGACAGCGAAGAGGCAACGGCAGAACCCGCCGCCGATATGCAAGCCGACGCCGAAGACGCGGTCTTTGCCCTCGTGGCCGAAGACGCCGGTGTCGACGAAGAGGCCAAAGCAGAGTCCGAGGCGGAAACGCAGGACGACGCCGAAGAGGCTGTGACCGCCCTTGTCGCCGAAGAGGTCGACGCAGAGACAAGTGCCGACGCGCCCGAAGGGGAAATCGCTGACGTGCCGAGCTTTGACCTCGACGACCTGCTTCAGGACGCAGACGATGAACCGGCCCAGGCCGAAGACGTCCCGGCACCCGTCGCACCCCCGTCATCCAGCGATATCGCCGCCAAGCTGCAGCGCATCCGCGCCGTCGTCGGCCAGACCGACGGCGAAGACAGCGACGACTTTGTCGAAGACACCATCGTGGGCACCGATGACAGCTTTGACAGCGCCGCGCTGAGCGAACTGTTGGGCAGCATGGAGAGCGAAGACGACGACGATGACGCGCTCGCCGCCCTGGTCGATGCCGAGGTGGCGGAAAGCGACGCGGTCGCCGAAGCCGACGCCGAACCCGAGGTTGCCGACGACACCTCCGAACCCGAGGTTGCTGAAGCCTCGTCCGAAGACGCGGATGACGCGCTCTGGGCCGAGCTTGGCATCAGCGACGACACCACCGCCGAAGATGACGCCGAGGCCACGGAATGGACTTCCCTCAGCGCCGATGACCTCGGCGAAGGCGACGCAGAGGCCGAACCGGCCACCGCCGATACCGAAGACGACGTCACAGCCGAGGCCGACGCGCCCGCCGAACCCGCCAAGCCGCGCCTGCGCGCCCGCGTGGTCAAGGTCAAGCGCGCCGAATTCGAAGCCGCCGTCGCCACGGGCAAGCTCGAAGAGGTGGAGGACGACGAAGACGACCCCGTCGCCGAAGACACCGGCTCCAGCCTCTCGCGCAACGAAGAAGAAGAGCTGGCGCGCGAGCTTGCCGCCATCAAAGCTGAGCTCTCGGATGACGAAGACGATTGGGAAGACGCGGACGAGGATGACACCGCCGAGGCGGCGCCCGAACCGCTGCGTCTCGACAACCCGGTCAACCGCCCGACCCGCAGCTGGGACAGCGATCTCGACGACGATCTCGACGAACTCGACGCCAAAGCCGCCCGCGCCTCAGCCGCGCTGCACGGCGAGGACAGCGACGCTATCTCCGAGGCCGTGGCAGAAAGCGCCCGCGAAAACGCCCGCAAACTGGTCAAGATGGCCAGCCCCGCGCGCGCCATGCTGACCGAAACCAGCGTCGAGGATAACGACACGTCGCGTATCCTGGATGAAACCAACAGCCAGCTGGAAGAGCCCGAAGGCAACCGCCGCCGCAGCGCCATCGCCCATCTGCGCGCCGCCGTGGCCGCCACCAAGGCCGACCGCCTCCTGGGCCGCAAGTCCGACGATGATGACGAGACGGACCCCTACCGCGAGGATCTGGCCACCGTCGTGCGTCCGCGCCGTCCGCAGGCCGGCTCGGGCCGCACCGAACGCCCCGCCGAACCGGCACCGCGCCCGGCCCCGCTGCAGCTTGTCGCCGAACAGCGCATCGGCGAAGACGCCGACCCGGCCGACATCCCGGCACCCGCCAGCGTGGTGCGCCCGCGCCGCATCAGCAGCGCCGACATCCCGGAAAAGCCGGCCACCCTGCGCGATCCAGAGGCCGAGGCCACGGGCTTTGCCGCCTATGCCGAAGAGATGGGCGCCCACAACCTGCCCGACCTCTTGGAAGCGGCGGCGGCCTACATGTCCTTCGTCGAAGGCATGGACCAGTTCTCGCGCCCGCAGCTGATGACCACGGTGCGCCAGGCCGAGATCGAGGAAACCAGCCGCGAAGACCGCCTGCGCAGCTTCGGCCAACTGCTGCGCGAAGGCAAAATCGAAAAGACCCGTGGCGGCCGCTTCACCGCCTCCGACCGGATCAACTTCAAGCCCGACGCGCTGGCCGGCTGACCGCCCAAACACCGCAAACCCAAAAACGCCGCCCCAACCCGGGCGGCGTTTTTCATGCGCAAAGATCAATCACAAAGGCGATGGGACGGTGGGCGGGGCGATCTGCACCCCGTGCAGGAGCGCCGGCCAATGTCACTCGCCGGGATCAGCCTGCCCAACCCCGCGGAAAATGAACTTGAACGGCAACGCCCAGACAATCCCCAGCGCCACATAGACAAGCAGCTCAACAAACAGCCCCGGCCGCTCCAGCCAGTTCACCACCGTCACCGCGGCCACGATATAGGCCGGCAACCCCACCAGCAGGATCACCAAAGACCAGCGTTTGCGCGCCTTGTAGGACAGGGCCATTTCCACCTCCAAAAACTCAGTCCGCGAAGGGATCGGTCACCAATATGGTGTCTTCGCGTTCCGGCGAGGTGGAAAGTAGCGCCACCGGGCAGCCGATCAACTCCTCCACCCGGCGCACGTACTTGATCGCCTCCGCCGGCAACTCCGCCCAGCTGCGCGCACCCTCGGTCGATTGGCTCCAGCCTGGCATATCCTCGTAGATCGGCGTGCAGCGCGCCTGCTGCTCGGCCGCCATCGGCAGGTAATCCAGCACCTCGCCATCCAGATCATAGCCGGTACAAATCCGCAGCGTCTCAAACCCATCGAGCACATCGAGCTTGGTCAAGGCGATCCCATTCACCCCGCTGGTGGCACAGGTCTGACGCACCAAAGCCGCATCAAACCAACCACAGCGCCGCTGCCGCCCGGTCACCGTGCCAAACTCATGCCCGCGCTCGCCCAGCCTTTGGCCATCCGCATCATGCAGCTCGCTCGGAAACGGCCCCTCGCCCACCCGCGTGGTATAGGCCTTGACGATCCCCAACACGTAATCGATCGCCCCCGGGCCAATCCCAACGCCGGTCGCCGCCTGACCAGCAATCACATTCGACGAGGTCACAAACGGATAGGTCCCGAAATCGATGTCCAACAGCGCCCCCTGCGCCCCTTCGAACAAGATCCGTTTGCCCGCCCGCCGCTCTTCATTCAGCACCTTCCAGACGGGGGCTGCAAAGGGCAGGATCTGCGGCGCAATCTCGTTCAACGCGGCGATCAAGGCATCCCGATCGACCGGTTCGATCCCCAACCCGCGGCGCAACGGATCATGGTGCTGCAAGGCCCGGTCAACCCGCGCCTCCAAGGTCGCCGGATCGGCCAGATCCGCCACCCGGACTGACCGCCGCCCCACCTTGTCCTCGTAGGCCGGCCCGATCCCGCGCCCGGTGGTACCAATCTTGGTGCCCTTGCTCGCCGCCTCTTCCCGCGCGCGATCGAGCTCACCATGGATCGGCAGGATCAGCGGCGTGTTCTCGGCAATCATCAGCGTCTCGGGCGTGATCTCCACCCCCTGCTGACGGATCGATGCAATCTCGTTCACCAGATGCCAGGGGTCGAGCACCACCCCATTGCCAATGACCGACAGCTTGCCACCCCGCACCACGCCCGAAGGCAGCGCATTCAGCTTGAATACCTCGCCATCGATCACCAGCGTGTGGCCCGCATTATGCCCGCCCTGGAACCGCGCAATCACGTCGGCGCGCTCGCTCAGCCAGTCCACCAGCTTGCCTTTGCCCTCGTCACCCCACTGGGCGCCCACGACCACCACGTTTGCCATCTGCTCTGTCTACCTGCTGCGAAAAGGTCCAAACCCGCGCCCGTATAGCCGCGCACCGCGCCCGACGAAACCGCAAAAGTGCCGCAACAGCGCTGGACAGCGGGCGACCGCACAGGGCATGACACCCCCAACCACCGCAACAAGGACGCTGACATGGGATTCATTCTGCGCTGGCTCTTTGCGCTGCTGCTGCTCACCGCCACCTGGAACCCGACGCAATGGAATTTCAGCCGCTGGGCGCAGGACAACTGGCAAGACCAGCTGCCGATCACGGTCCTCGCCGCGCTGGTGCTGCTTATCGGCTACGTCATCTACCTGCGCGCCACACTGCGCTCGATCGGCGCCTTCGGCATGGTCCTTGTCACCGCCTTGGTCGGCGCGCTGATCTGGGTGTTATGGGATTTTGGCCTGCTGTCGTTCCAGAACCCCACCTTCACCGCCTGGCTGGGGCTTTTCGCCGTCTCGGTGGTGCTGGGCATCGGCCTCAGCTGGTCGATCATCCGCCGCCGCCTGACCGGCCAGTACGACGTCGACGATCCCGACGACTGACCGACGGAGCACCGCCAAAGCAAGAGCCGCCGCGTCGCACTGCGCGGCCCGAGGAGCCAGGCCGCAGGCCGGGCTCCGAGATATCCAGCGCGGCCCGCAGGGCCGCTCCTTTGGATTAAACCGGGTCCGAAAGCTTCACCGGCGCGCCATGCGGCGTCGACAGATACGCCGCCTCCCAGCGCGCCTTCAGATCCGCCAGCACCGCCGCCTCGGCAAGCCCCTTCTGAGCACAAATCCGCTCCAAAGCCGTCACCCAGGCCAGGAAATAATCGTCCCCGCCATCCAGCTCTTTCGCCAGCCCATGTTCCGCCAGCACTGCGCCAAACACCTCTGCCCAATCCGGCCAGGAAAACGCGCCTTGCTCGTTGAGATGCACCGCCAGGGCAAAGGCCTGCGCATGCCAAGGCGCTTCAAAAACCGGCTCTGTCACACCCGCGCTCACAGCGGCTCCAGATAGCTTTGCCAGAGATCGCAGGTCACCTCGTCTCCCGCCCGCTCCGGCGCGCCCCAAAGCGCGCCCGCATCAAACACCACGGTATAAAGCGGCTCTGGCTGCTCCCCCAGATCATGCGCGTGGCTGTCGGGCAGCACATGCGCGCCGTGACACCGCAAGACTGTCCCCTCCACCCCCGCAGCATAACCCGGCAACCGCGTATGCCCGCCCGGCACAAACACATTCCGTGCCGGGTGCCGCGTGCGCACCCGCTGGCCCACGGCAAAGGCAGGCGCAGGCCCCGGCCGGTCCGCCGGCCCACCCTTGGCCAGCACCCCGGCCACCGCGTCTGTTCGCAACACCCGCTCCGCCAGGTTCGAGCGTGACACTACCCCACCGGCCAGTTCCTCTTCGGTTACCACGCCCCGCGACACCAGCAAATCCGCCAGCCCCGCCAGCCACTTCTCGTAATAGGAAAACCGCATATAGTCCTTCGGGCTCAGGCTCTCCCGCGCGTGGCGCGAGATGTCGAGGTTCCAGCGTCCCAGAGCCCCGCAGGCCAAAGTCACCGCCAAAGCCCGCCCGTGCCAGGACTCGTCAAAAACCAGCGCATCCTGAGGCTCAGGCACCACCGGCCCATCGCCAAACCGCCCGCCCATGTCATGCACCCGGCTCATGCCGGCGCCTTCGCCAGGCCGGTACCGATCATGCTGTCCCGGGTGATCAACGGCAACAAAGCCTCCTCGTCCCAACCCTCGGTCCCCTCGGGCCGTTGCGGGATCACCAGATACCGCACCTCGGCCGTCGAATCCCACACCCGCACGCTTTGCCCCTCGGGCAAGGTCACCCCGAACTCCGCCAAAACCGCCCGCGGCTCACGCACCACCCGGGCGCGGTAAGCGTCGGATTTGTACCAGCCCGGCGGAATGCCCAGCAGAGGCCACGGGTAACAGGAACAGAGCGTACAAACGACCACGTTGTGCACATCGTCGGTGTTCTCCACCGCCACGATATGCTCGCCCTGCCGGCCATAAAACCCCAGCTTCGACACCACCGCCGTGGCATCCTCCAACAGCGCCTCCCGAAACCCCGGATCCGCCCAAGCCCGCGCCACCACCCGCGCACCATTCTGCGGCCCGATCTTATGCGCATAGGTGTCGATGATGACATCCAGAGCGGCTGGATCAATCAGCCCCTTGGCGGTCAACAAGCTCTCCAGAGCCTTCACCCGCAGCGCCGGATCGGGCGGCAGCAGGGCATGCGGATGGTCGTGATCGTGATGGTCATGTGGCATAGACGCAGCTTGCGCGATCCATCCCCCCGGAGGCAAGCCCGCGCCTTGACTTTCCGCCCCACGCCAAGGCTCATACGCGCATGGCCAGCCTGCTCTACAACCGGAACTACCGCTTGCTGATCACGGCATCCGGGGTGTCGAACCTTGGCGACGGGGTCTCGGCGCTGGCCTTCCCATGGCTCGCCACGCTGATCACCCGCGATCCCCTGCTCATCGCCATGGTCGCCTTTGCCCGCCACCTGCCCTGGCTGCTCTTCACCCTGCCTGCGGGCGTCTGGACCGACAGGCTCGACCGCCGCCAGATCATACTGCGGGCGGATTTCATACGCTGCCTTCTGACCATCGGCGTGATTGCCGTGATCTTTAGCCTGCCCGCTCTGCCCCCACCGGAGAATGCCGCGCTCTACATCACCGCGCTGTCAATATTGGCCTTCGCTCTGGGGCTGGCCGAGGTGCTGCGCGACAACGCCGCCCAGACCGTCCTGCCCGCCATCGTGCCGAAAGAGGCGCTGGAAACCGCCAATGGCCGGCTGTGGAGTATCGAGCACATCATGGGCTCGTTCGTCGGTCCGCCGCTGGCCGGGATCCTGATCGCCTATGCAGTGCCCGCGCCTTTTGTGCTGGACGCCGTCACCTTCGCCGTGGCAGCCGCCCTGGTCTGGACCATGGCCATCCCCACCCGTGTCGCCCCGGCCCGCCGCCCGCTGCAGACGGAACTGGCCGAGGCCTGGCGCTGGATGCGCAGCCATCCGGTCATCCTGCGGCTCGCCATCCTGCTGGGCTTGTTGAACTTTGCCGGCAGCATCGTGCTGACCATGATCGTGCTCTATTCGCAGGAGCTGCTGGGCCTCGGCGCTTTTGGTCACGGGGTTCTGCTGACCGCGGGGGCTGCGGGCGGGGTCATCGGCGGTTTTGTCTGCCCGTGGATCGCCGCCCGGATCGGTCGCCGGGCAAGCCTGTTGGCCGCGCTTGCGCTTATCCTCGCCACCTATCTGCTGCTTGTGTTGACAACCGATCCGATCCTGACCGGCCTGTCCCTTTTCGCCGAAATGTTCGCCGCCGTGCTCTGGAACGTCGTGACCGTGTCTTACCGCCAGCGCCTGATCCCAGATGCGCTTTTGGGCCGGGTCAACGCGATCTACCGCTTCTTTGGTTGGGGTCCCATCCCTTTGGGCGCACTGGCGGGCGGCTGGATCACCGCCCTGTTTGTCGAGCCAATGGGCCGTGATATGGCTCTGCGCCTGCCATTTGCCGCTGCCGCCTTCATCACAGCTCTGCTGGGCCTATACGCCCTTGCTCGCCTGCGCCTGTAACGACTGCGTTTCTACGCAACTGGCGGGTTGCGGCGGCGCAGGGTTTTGCATAGATACCGCCCATCAGATCAAAGATCGGGCCGACCGCCATGGAAAACGTCATCCTCATCGTCCACCTTCTGCTGGCGCTTGCGCTGATTGGCGTGGTGCTGTTGCAGCGCTCCGAGGGCGGCGGGCTTGGCATGGGTGGCGGTGGCGGCGGCGCCATGAGCCAGCGCTCGGCTGCAACCGCTTTGGGCAAAGTGACCTGGCTTTTGGCCATTGCCTTTATCTGCACCTCGCTGACGCTGACGATCCTGGCGGCACAAAACGCCTCGGGCAGTTCGATCCTTGACCGGCTTGGCGAAGGCGGCAGCGCGCCTGTCAGCGAGACCGCCCCGGGTGAGATCGACACCGACGCGCTCCTGCCCCCGCCCTCCAGCGTCGATCCAGACGCGCCGCTGGTCCCACGCGCCGACTAACCCAAAGCCCGGCCTGACCGCGTCACGCGGTCAGAACAGGAACGTATCTGAGGTGTCGTCGCCCAGTTGTTCGACGCGGGGCGACGCGATGGTGGCCTCTTCCAAGGTGATATGGGCGTGATGCGTCTCGGTGTCATGCGTATCCCGCCTGACCGGCGGGCTGATAGTGTCGATCGGCATCCAATCATCGTGATCATCCGCGCTCTGCCGGTCAACGCCGGTGATCTTGCCGGTCACAAACTCAAACTCATCCGCCTCGACCGCACCCTCTGTCTCCAGCGCCCGCTCGCCGCCTTCCGATACCGGATCGGACACCGCCTGCACCAGCTCACCATCTGACCCGAGCCCGGCCGCCTGCGTTTGCGGTTCGTATTTCACCCTGATTTCTTCGTAATTCATGTTGACCGTCGGCATGGCGTACCCCCTTTTGCAAACCCTCTTACCCCGCAGTTTCGCGCGCGCAGCCCGCCCTCAACAGTCCGGAAAACCCGAAGGGTCGGGTAATCCCGACCCCCGCCTGCACCCACTACAGGTTGTCGCTGGGTCAACCTGCCCCTCGACATCTTGCGGTCATCTGGACAACACCTGCCGAATCCTCTATGAGTCAAATCCCGTGATATCGCTCTCCACCCGGCGGGCGAATGACAAGAAAAGCAGGCAAAATCACGGGGTTGGCCACCATGGCGCGTTTCATCTTCATCACCGGCGGTGTGGTTTCATCCCTTGGCAAGGGGCTTGCCTCAGCCGCTTTGGGCGCGCTTTTGCAGGCCCGCGGCTTTTCCGTCCGTCTGCGCAAGCTGGATCCCTACCTCAACGTCGACCCCGGCACGATGTCCCCGTTTGAGCATGGCGAGGTCTTTGTCACCGACGATGGCGCCGAGACCGATCTCGACCTCGGTCATTACGAACGTTTCACCGGCGTCAGCGCCCGCACCACCGACAGCGTGTCCTCAGGCCGCATCTACTCCACCGTTCTGGAAAAGGAACGCCGTGGCGATTACCTCGGCAAAACCATCCAGGTGATCCCGCATGTCACCAATGAAATCAAGGACTTCATCAGCATTGGCGAGGATGAGGTCGACTTCATGCTCTGCGAGATCGGCGGCACCGTGGGTGATATCGAAGGCCTGCCTTTCTTCGAGGCAATCCGCCAGTTCAGCCAGGACAAACCGCGCGGGCAATGCATCTTTATGCACCTGACCCTGCTGCCATGGATCAAGGCCAGTGGTGAGCTGAAAACCAAGCCCACCCAGCACAGCGTCAAGGAACTGCGCTCCATCGGCATCGCGCCCGACATCCTGGTCTGCCGCTCCGAAGGGCCGATCCCGGAAAAGGAACGGGAAAAACTGGCACTCTTCTGCAATGTCCGCCCCGACAGCGTGATCGCGGCGCAGGATCTGAAATCGATCTACGAAGCGCCGCTGGCCTATCACCGCGAGGGGCTCGACCAGGCCGTGCTCGACGCCTTCGCCATCACCCCGGCGCCCAAACCCAACCTCGAGAAGTGGGAGGACGTGGCCGACCGCATCTACAACCCCGAAGGTGAGGTCAACGTCGCCATCGTCGGCAAATACACCCAGCTTGAGGACGCCTATAAATCCATCGCCGAGGCGCTGACCCATGGCGGCATGGCCAACCGCGTACGGGTGAATATCAAATGGGTCGATGCCGAGATCTTTGACGGTCAGGACCCGGCGCCGCATCTCGAAGGGTTCGACGCCATCCTCGTGCCCGGCGGCTTTGGCGAACGCGGCACCGAAGGCAAGATCAAGGCCGCACAATTCGCCCGCGAACATGACGTGCCCTATCTGGGCATCTGTCTGGGTATGCAGATGGCGGTGATCGAGGCGGCCCGGAATGTCGCCGGGGTCAAGAAAGCCGGCTCCGAAGAGTTCGACCACGAAGCCGGCGCCAAACGGTTTGAGCCGGTGGTCTATCACCTCAAGGAGTGGGTTCAAGGCAACGAAAAAGTCTCGCGTAAGGTCACCGACGCCAAGGGCGGCACCATGCGGCTTGGCGCCTATGACGCGGTGCTGGCCGAAGGCTCCCGCGTGGCGGATGTCTACGGCACCCTCGCCATCGACGAACGCCACCGCCACCGCTACGAGGTCGACATCAAGTACCGCGAAGCCCTGGAAAAAGGCGGCCTGAGCTTCTCCGGCATGAGCCCCGACGGCCGCCTCCCCGAAATCATAGAATGGCCCGACCACCCCTGGTTCATCGGCGTGCAATTCCACCCAGAGCTAAAGTCAAAACCATTTGACCCGCATCCGTTGTTCAGGGATTTTGTACGCGCGGCGAAAGAAGTGTCGAGGTTGGTATGAATAGCGAAATTGATTTGCCCGTGACATCAGCGGAATCCTTACGGCGTCTATTGACCGCGGCATCACGTGAAAGGAACAAGGACGCGCGCTTGCTCGAGACCATCGCGAGACAACTTGATCCAGATAGCCCTCCCTCAGAGCTATTCGTTCTAGATCGTTTGGGTCGGTTAATTAGGCAGACTTCCGAAGAAATTGACCAGCTTCCACTTGATGGCGTCAGCAAACAACACATCAAAGCCCTCGTTAATCCGTTTTTGACGCTGGTCAGTTTGCAGCATGCGCATATCACTATCAAACAAGCCGAGGGGCAAATTCTAAAGCCAGAGAGTTTGCAGGGTCTTATTAACGTTCACGCAGCTACGGCGGGATTCTTTGCTAAGCCAGTCGTGCCCAAGGAAGCGTCGGACTTGGCTAATGAACTCGAGTTATTGCGCACCGATTTGGGCAGTTTTTCTTTGCCCGACCGATTGAAAAAGGCAGTCATAAATAGGATAGATCAGATAATCATCCTATTGAAAAACTATGAAATATTTGATTCTGAAGACTTGCAAGAAGAGTTTGAGGCTCTTGTTGGAACAATGTTAGTGGCATCAGACCAAAAATCTGCTGATGCCAGCGCGTTTGATGCAATACTCAACATCGCTGGCAAAGGATTACAGTTTCTAAAAACTCTTGACGGCGGCTTGGGAACGTCGATCGAAATCGGAAAGAAGGCTAAGAAGCTTTCCGAGTTTTTCACAGATAATGGCGATGACTAACTCAATTTCTGATAAGTAACAGCTCTTAAACCTGGAAAAGTTCGGTTTTTTAACTCGTCCGCGCATCGACGGGCCGCGGTGCGGCGATCCACCGTGTTGTCTACTCGATTTATCTTTGAACTGGCGCGCTAGGCTCGTTCGGCGCACTTACGGCAGCCCAATCGCCGTGCCGTGGGGGCGGCTCGGCGATGCGCGGCGGCGCTTTGCGCCTTGATTCCGCGAAAGGTGCTTTTTCTCAACGTCGCGCCGGGCGGCCCGGCCCCTCTCGGCAGATTTGGCAGTGCCAAATCGCCTGCCGGGCAACGCATGCGCGGCGGCCTGCGGCCTTGATTCCGCGCGGGCGCTTCGCTCTACCGTTTGTGCAAAAGGCGCTGTAGGCTCCACCCATGCCCCTCACCGTCTACACCACCCTGCCCGATGAGGCTTCGGCCAAGGCCTTGGCCCGATCCGCCGTCACCCAGAAACTCGCCGCCTGTGTGCAGATCGAGCGCATCACCTCGGTCTATGAATGGGACGGGGTGCAGGAGGACGCCGAGTTTCGCGTGCTCTTCAAAACGTCGCAAGCCGCCTACGACGCGCTGGCCGAACACATCCTGCAAAACCACCCCTATGACGAACCCGCGCTTTGGGCGCATAAGATCGACAGCGGCAGCGCCTCCTACCTCGCCTGGATCGACGAAACCGCGACGGGCTGATACCACGGGCGCAAAACGCGGAGCCCGCAATGCTGTCATATCAACACGCCTATCACGCCGGGAACCTGGCGGATGTGCACAAACATGCGGTGTTGGCCTGGGTGCTTGACTACCTCACCCGCAAGGACAAGCCGCTGAGTTATCTTGAGACCCATGCCGGGCGCGGGCTTTACGATCTGGCCGGGGTTGAGGCGACCAAGACCGGTGAGGCGGCGCAGGGAATTGCCCGGGCGCGGGCGTGGTTTGAGGCCGGGCATCCCTATCTGCGGGCGCTCGACATAATACAGCAAAAGCACGGGGACAGCGCCTATCCCGGCTCGCCCCTGATTGCGCGCGCCCTTCTGCGGCCGAGCGACAGCCTGCAGCTGGCCGAGCTGCATCCGGGCGAACACGCTGCCTTGCGCGCAAATCTGCAAGGCGCGACGCTCTGTAAACAGGATGGCTTTGCCATGGCGCAAAGCGTCTGTCCGCCGACGCCTCGGCGCGGGCTCTTGCTGGTCGATCCGTCTTATGAGGTGAAAGCCGAGTACAAGGAGACCCCCAAACAGCTAGCGCAGATCGCGCGCAAGTGGAATGTCGGGGTGTTGATGCTCTGGTACCCGATCCTGCAAGGCGCGCCGCACGCGCCGATGCTGCGCGATCTGCAGGCCCGCCTGCCCGAGGGGATTCGACACGAGGTACGCTTTCCGCCAGCGCGTGAGGGGCATCGCATGGTCGGCTCGGGGCTCTGGCTGCTGAACGCGCCGTATGGCATCGACGCCGAACTGCAGCGCCTGTCCAAACGGTTCGAAAAGGCCATGGCATGAGGGTGCTGGCCCTGCTCTGCTGTCTGGCAAGCGCGGCGCAGGCCGACCCGCTGCTGCCGGTCAGCTGGGAGGAGGCAACGCGCAGCCCGCACCGGTTGATCAGTTTCGACACGCTGCCCGAACAGGCCGAGCCCGGTCATATCCTAAACGCCGCTCTGCGCTTTGACGGGCTGTGGCTGGGCGAACGGCTGGCGGGGCAGACGCAAAGCATCAGCCCCGACGGGCTCTTTGATCAGTTGACCGGCAGGCCACGAAGCCCGCTCCAGGTGCTTCCCGGCAAACCCGCGCAAAACATGGCCATCGCGCAGCATCGCGGTTTTGGCTCCATGGCGCTGTTTCCGCTTGGACCCAAAGGCGCCCAAGCCAGAGAAGGCCGCGGCGAAGGGGCGCTCGCCTTCACCTTTGACAGCGCCCAGACCACCATCGCCTTCCGCCTACACGCCGACTACCCCGCCGCGCTCGGCACCAGCCAAACCCCCGGGCCAATCCGCATCACGTTTTACGATCGCAAAGGCGCGCTGATCGAGGAACAGCGCCTGACCCTGCCCCCGGGCGTACAATCCCGCGCCTGGCAATCGGCCACGCCCGTCAAAGCGGTCACGATCAGCAACCGCGATCCGGGCGGGATTGCCTTGGACGACATCCTGATTCAGACTGACCCCGACCTGGGCTGAGCCCATCCGACAACACCCGCGCCCGGCACAAGGGGAGAGCATCATGCTGGAACGACTGACCGCGCTCTTTGCGCGCAAGACCGCACCCGAGGCGCCGCTGCCCGAACCGGATGCGCGGCTGGCGATGGGCACCCTGCTGGTCCGCGTGGCGATGGCGGACAAGGCGTACCTCTTCGAAGAGATCGAACAGATCGACCGGATCCTCGCCAAGGCGCATGACCTCAACCCGATCGAGGCGGCCAAGATGCGGGCGACCTGCGAAAAGCTCGCCTTCACAATCGAGGATGACGGCGCGCTGGCCGATCTGGTGCGGGATGGCGTGCCCTATGACCAGCGCCGCGAAAAGGTTGAGGCGCTGTGGAAGGTGGTGCTGGCCGACGGGATCAGCGACGACCGCGAATCCGCGCTGGTCGAGCTGGTCGAGGAACATCTGGGCGTGGCGCGCGACGACAGCGAAGCCGCCCGCGCCGCCGCCGTCATCCGCTGACACGCCTGGGCATTGCAGCCCTGCCATTAAGGATTACATTCCTCCCATGTTTGGAGAGTTTCTGAAACGCCTGACCGCGCCCGACCCGGACCCCTTGCCCGATGACGATGCGCGCCTCGCGCTGACCGCCCTGCTGGTGCGGGTGGCGCGCTCGGACGGCCAATTCGACCAGAGCGAAAAGGACCGGATCGACCGGATCGCCGCCACCCGCTATGGGCTTTCCCCTTTTGAGGCGACGGCGTTGCGCAAATCCGCCGAGGGGTTGGAGGCCGAGGCGCCAGACACCGTGCGCTTTACCCGCGCGATCAAGGACGCGGTGGGGCATGACGATCGGCTCGCGGTGATCGAGGCGCTTTGGCAGGTGGTGCTGGCCGATGGCCGGCGCGAGGCCGAAGAGGATGCGCTGTTGCGGCTGGTGGCCTCGCTTTTGGGTATCAATGACCGCGACTCGGCCCTGGCGCGCCAGCGCGTCGAGGCGGCGCTGTAAGCCTGGCCCATGATCGCCGCTCTGCCGATGTATGACCGGCCCGAGCTGGCGGCGGCAACCGATCGCTATTGGCAGGCCATCGCTTCGCGCCTTGGCTGCCCGGACATCCCCCTGACCCGCGGCGGCGATCTGTGGGCGCTCTGGCAATCGCCTGATCTGCTGCTTGCCCAGACCTGCGGTTTGCCCTATCGGGCGCGGCTACACGACCACGTGACCCTGGTGGGCACCCCGGATTACGGCCTGCCGGGGCTCGATCCAGGGTATTACCAATCCGTCCTGGTGGTCCGGCGCGACGATCCGGCCACCATACTGGCAGACCTAGCCAACCGACCTGTCGCGGTGAACGACCCGCTGTCGCAATCGGGCTGGGCGGCGCTGGCCGAGACCATGGCGAATACCCCGCTCGGCCCCGTACAGCTCACCGGCGCACATCGCGCCTCGGCACAAGCGGTGGCCGAGGGCACAGCCGATCTTGCCGCCATCGACGCGGTAACTTGGGCGCTGATCGACCGCCACGACGCCTTTGCCCAAAACCTGCGCGTTCTGACCCGCACAACTCCCACCCCCGGCCTGCCCTACATCACCGCCAAGGGGCGTGATCCCGAACCCCTCCGCGCCGCCATCACCGCCGCCATCACCGATCTCGACCCCGCGGATCGCAGCGCCCTAATGCTGCGCGGCCTGACCCTGATCCCAGCCACGCAATACCTGGCCCTGCCACTGCCGCCAAAACCGGCAGAGCTCCCCTGACGCATCGTCAGGCCACCGACCCCGAGACGATTGAGCATTGCAAAGCCTAGGCTTTTGCGCTCATGCTGCGGGCAAGAAACAAGAACCAACAGGGACATCCGGTGTCAGACACCCCGCCCGTGATTGCGATTGAAGGCCTGCACAAGGCCTATGGCCCCCTTGAGGTGATCAAAGGTGTCGACATCACCGCCAAGCGCGGCGACGTGGTGTCGCTGATCGGCTCCTCGGGGTCCGGCAAATCCACGCTCTTGCGCTGCTGCAACCTCTTGGAAGACAGCCAGAAAGGTGAGATCACCTTCAAAGGTGAACCGGTCAGCTGGCGCGGCAGCGGCCATGGCCGCCGGCCTTCTGATGCCAAACAGGTGCTGCGCATCCGCACCAACCTGTCGATGGTGTTCCAGCAGTTCAACCTCTGGGCCCATATGACGATCCTGCAAAACGTGATGGAGGCGCCGGTCACCGTGCTGGGCCGCGATCCGGCCAAGGTGGAAACCGCCGCGCGCGGCTACCTCGACAAGGTGGGCATCAGCGACCAGGCCGACAAATACCCCGCGCAGCTTTCGGGCGGCCAGCAACAGCGCGCCGCCATCGCCCGCGCGCTTTGCATGGAGCCCGAGGCGCTTTTGTTCGACGAACCGACCTCAGCGCTCGATCCCGAACTGGAACAAGAGGTCATCCGCGTGATCAAGGATCTGGCCACCGAAGGCCGGACCATGCTGATCGTGACCCACGACATGAACCTGGCCCATGATGTAAGCGACCATGTCGTCTTTCTGCATCAGGGCCGGATCGAAGAGGAAGGCCCGCCCGAAACGCTGTTCGGCGCGCCGAAATCCGAACGATTGCAGGGCTTTCTGCGATCCACAAGCCACGGGTAAACCACCCGGGACGTCCATCAGGGGAGACACTCACATGAAAAAACTGATCCTAGGCACCGCCGCTTTTGCGGTTTCGGCCAGCCTTGCCATGGCGGGCAGCCACTCGGTTGTGCGCATGGGCACCGAAGGCGCCTACCCGCCCTACAACTTCATCAACGACGCCGGTGAGGTCGACGGGTTCGAGCGTGAACTGGGCGATGAGCTTTGCAAGCGCGCCGAGCTGACCTGCGAATGGGTGACCAACGAATGGGACAGCATCATCCCCAACCTCGTCTCGGGCAACTACGACACCATCATCGCCGGCATGTCCATCACCGCCGAGCGTGACGAGGTGATCGATTTCACCCAGAATTACACCCAGCCGGATCCATCGGCGTATCTCGCGTTGGATGGCGCATCGGTTGATTTCGGCGGCGCTGTGATCGCGGCCCAGGCCAACACGATCCAGGCAAGCTTTATCGCCGAACAGGGCTGGACGCTGGTGGAATTCGCCACACCGGATGAAACCGTCGCCGCCGTGCGCAATGGCGAGGCCGACGCGGTGCTGGCCGACGCCTCTTACCTGGCGCCGATTGCCGACGAAAACGCCGACCTGGCGCTTTTGGACCAGAAAGAGCTGATCGGCGGCGGTGTCGGCATGGGCCTGCGCGAAAGCGATGGTGAGCTGAAGGCCAAGTTCGACATGGCGATCCAATCCATGAAAGACGATGGCAGCCTGAACGCGCTCATCGCCAAATGGGAAGTGGGTGAGCAGTTCTGATCACCCCCGACCTGTCAGGACAAAGGCGGGCCTTGGCAGGCCCGCCTTTTCATGCAGTGCTGTCTGAAAACCGCTGCGGCCGGTACGGGGTGAGCATCTTGGTATCGATGGGTGCGGGGTGCCCGAGGATCTCAGCGCTCAGGCACTCGGCGGTAAGGGCGGCCAGCGTGATGCCGGAATGCATGACCGCCACGGACGCACCCGGCGCCACGGCCCCGATTACCGGCAGACCATCCGCAGGATAAGGCCGCGCGGCCACCGTCATCTCGGCCAGCCTTATGGTCTGCCGTGGAAACAGCTGTTGCAAACGGGCCAGACCCTCGGCGGCTGCAGCCTCCAGACTGTCGGGCAAGCTCTCTGCGTCGTCGGCCTGGTGATTGATCGCTGCGGGCATCAGCAGCTCACCGCCCGGCAATTGCCGCACATCGCCCTGCGGCGTCGCCAGCACCGGTGTGGCCAGCGGTGGCTGCGCCGCGCTGCGTAGGATCAGGGCGGGCCGCGCGGCCATCGGCAGCGCACCTATCCCCTTCAACAAAGCCGGGCTGCCTGTGCCCGCACAGATCACCACGTGATCCGCCTCCAGCACCCCGGCCTCGGTCCGAACCCCAGTCACCCGGCCCCCTGCGCGCTGCAGAGCCATCACGGAAAGCCCGCGCAAGACCTGCGCGCCCGCCGCACAGGCCGCGCGCAGCATCACATCCGCCGCCGCCGCACCGTCGATCACCGCCTCTGTCGGACACCACAGCGCGGCCTCGGGCACCTGGCCCAGCGCCGGCACACGCGCCGCCACCACGTCCGCCGTTTGCCACTCCACCAGATAGCCATGGCCGCGCAAGGTCTGATAGCGGCGCTGCAACGCCGCTTCCGTCCCGTCCCATATGAGCGCACCGCAGGTTGTCAGGTCCAACGGCAAAGACGCCACTAAACGCGCCCAGGCCCGCATCGCCTCGGCGCGCAACAGGTGATGCGCCTCGTCGACGTAAAAGCTGGCATTGATCCAGCCGAAACTGGCCTGCGTCGCGGCGCCCTGCCCGACCTCGACCACCCGCACAACAGCGCCCGCGCGCGTCAAATACAACGCCAAGGCAGCGCCAATGATGCCGCCGCCGACCACGATCACTTGTGTCTGGTTCTGCCCTGCCACGCGCCGCACCTGCCTGCTGCCCACAAGCTTGGCGGCAGGGGGTTCAAATGACAAGCCTGGCAAAGAAATCCCCCGCAAGGCATTGACAGCCGGGCGTGTCTTCGGCGTTCTGGATGTGGGACGCACATCAACCCAAGGCGCCATGTTCAGCTTTTGCACCGACCCGGAAAGTCTCGAAACCGCCCGCTGGATGGCGTGTTACCTGACCACCGGCAAACACATGAACCTTTACTGGTCCGTTTTGACGGTGCTGCTCTTGCTGGCGATCACGGCACCGGCCGCGCTGCTTTTCGGTTTTGGCGGTGCCATGGCGGCGCGGGCGCGGTTCTGGCCGCTGAGCATGGTGGGCAGGGGCTATATCGCGATTGTCCGCGGCGTGCCCGACATCGCGTTTTTCCTGTTCTTTGTCATTGCGTTGGATCAGGCGTTTGAGTGGCTCCGCCACCAGGCGCTCTGTCCGGATTGGGAAGAGCCGATCCGCCAGGGCAACGATTTTGTCGTCTGCTCCGCGGCCAAGCTGCCACTTGGCAACGCGCCGCAATGGGTGCACGAAACCTACGGCTTTGCGCTGGCGGTGCTGACCTTTGCCATCGTCTTCGGTGCCTTTGCTGCCAATGTGCTTTACGGCGCGATGCGCGCGGTTCCGCGGCCACAGCTGGAAACCGCCGAGGCCTACGGCATGACTCGGCGCCAGACCTTCTGGCGCATCCTTGTGCCGCAGATGTGGGTTTATGCGCTGCCGGGCCTGTCGAACCTGTGGATGGTGCTGATCAAGGCGACACCGCTTTTGTTCCTCTTGGGGGTCGAAGACATCGTCTATTGGGCGCGTGAGCTCGGTGGCGCTAAGACCCCGCGCTTCACCGAGTATCCGCATCCCGACTGGCTCACCTGGTATTTCCTCGGGCTGCTGATCTTTTACCTGCTCTTCACCCGCGTGTCCGAGATCGTCCTCGACCGCATGATGCGCCGGCTAACCCATGGCCAGGCCACCATGGGCGGCGAAGCCCAGAGGGCCGGCGCATGACACGGGTGTTAAGAAAACCCGCCCCGGGCTTGACACGGGGCCTCGCGGCAGGGCGGCTGAGGGAGGCCCCGGGTCGAGCCCGGGGCGGGGGGTCCGTACGTATAGGTCGTGCGAAATTGGGACGGTGCCGGAACGCGCCTGCTTTGCAGGCGCTGCCTCCGGGGCGGCGCCCCTATGCGGGGCGCCGGGCATGAGCTGTTGGGAGACGATTGCGGATTATGGCTTGCGCTCGCTGGGGATCGGGGAGCGGCTTTTGCCGCGCGAAGACTTCACGCTTTGCCAGCAATTCACCCTAATCGGCTCGGGCCTGATCTGGAATGTCTAT